>Ga0208244_101206_pt1 | contig 15532 bp, 10 predicted proteins | sample SubbioCR12Aug_5A_FD_184828 | JGI IMG/M metagenome (GOLD analysis project Ga0208244, IMG submission 184828) | Serpentinite rock and fluid subsurface biosphere microbial communities from McLaughlin Reserve, California, USA - CR12Aug_5A (SPAdes) | ecosystem: Environmental > Terrestrial > Deep... | reverse complement strand
AGATGTCCGATCCCAAGGTGACCTTCGAGCCGTTCACCGGCCCGATCAAGGACCGCAAGGGCGTCCTCCGGGTCCAACCCGGGAAGCGCATGACCGTGGGAGAGCTCAACTCGATGGAGTGGGCGGCGCCGGGCATCGTGGGCCCCTGGCCCAAGGAGCCGTAGAGGCCGCAGAGATTGAGATCTGAAACGCTGACCGCGCCCGCCGTGTATGGTGGGCGCGGTCAGTTATTTGTATCTCTTGAGTAGGAGCTCACTAATGGCTGGGGGAGGAGGATTCGAACCCCCGCTAACGGGTCCAGAGCCCGTCGTCCTACCGCTAGACGATCCCCCAGTACGCAGGCGCCGCAGGCAGGCCGCAGCGTTCCTCCACGATTATAGTGAAGGTATCGAAACAGGGTCAAGCATGGTGTATCCTGGAGCGCAGGAGTCACCATGAGCAGCGAGATGAACATCCCGACCAAAGAGCGGCGCATCAATCCAAACTTCATCACGGAGATCATCGAAGAAGATCTCCGGGCGGGGCGCGCCTCAAAGATCGTCACCCGCTTTCCACCCGAGCCCAACGGCTACCTGCACGTCGGGCACGCCAAGTCCATCTGCCTCAACTTTGGGCTCGCGCTCGACTACGGCGGGGAGTGCAACCTGCGCTTCGACGACACCAACCCCGAGACCGAGGAGATCGAGTACGTCGAGGCGATCAAAGCGGACGTGCGGTGGTTGGGCTTCCAGTGGGCCAGGGAGCTGTACGCATCCGACTACTTCGAGCGCCTCCACGAGATGGCTGTGCAGCTCATCCGGGACGGCAAGGCCTACGTGGACAGCCTTACCGACGAGGAGACAAGCGCGTACCGGGGAACGGTGAACGAACCCGGCACGCCAAGCCCCTACCGTGACCGCGGCGTGGCGGAGAACCTGGAACTATTCGAGCGCATGCGGGCGGGCGAGTTCCCCAACGGCGCGCACGCGCTGCGGGCCAGAATTGACCTCGCAAGCCCCAACATGAAGATGCGCGACCCGGTGCTCTACCGGATCGTTCACGCCGCGCACTACCGCAGGGGCGACGCCTGGTGCATCTACCCTCTCTACGACTTCGCGCATGGGCTCTCAGACGCCATCGAGGGTATCTCGCACAGCATCTGCACGCTGGAGTTCGAGAACAACCGCGCCATCTACGACTGGCTCCTGGAGAACCTGCGCGGGAAGTGCGGCCTGCCCGAATCGCCCCGCCCCTACCAGTACGAGTTCGCCCGGCTGAACCTGGACTACACGGTCTTGTCCAAACGCAAGCTGATCAAGCTCGTAGAGGGCGGGCACGTCAAAGGGTGGGATGACCCGCGCATGCCCACGGTCTCGGGCCTCCGGCGGCGTGGGGTGACCCCTGAATCCATACGGGAGTTCGCCAACCGCATCGGCGTGGCCAAGGCGAACAGCCGCGTGGACCTCGGTATCTTCGAGGCGGCCGTGCGTGACGACCTCAACTACCGAGCCCCACGCGTGCTGGCCGTGATCAGGCCCCTCAAGGTGGTGATCACCAACCATCCCGCAGGAGAGGTCCGGCACCTCGATGCCCCCTACTGGCCGCACGACGTGCCCAGGGAGGGATCGAGGACGGTGCCGTTCTGGAGGGAGCTTCTCATCGAGCGCGACGACTTCATGGAAGATCCGCCCAAGGGCTTCCACCGCCTGATCCCGGGAGGACTGGTGCGGCTGCGGCACGCTTACGTGATCCGCTGCGATGAGATGGTGAGGGACGCATCCGGCGAGATCGCCGAGCTGCGCTGCACCTACGACCCCGACACGCTCGGCAAACATCCCGCCGGAGGCCCGGTCAAGGGCGCCATTCACTGGGTCTCAAAGCCGCACGCGGTCAGGGCGGAGGTGCGCCTCTACGACCGCCTCTTCCGCGTGCCCGACCCTGAGGCCGCGGAGGGCGAGTTCACCGAACACCTGAACCCGGAATCGCTGGCCGCATTCGAGGGCTACATTGAGCCCAGCGTGCTCCGGGATCCCCCGGACACCCGGTACCAGTTCGAGCGACTGGGGTACTTCTGGCCGGACCCGGTGGACTCCAGACCCGACCGCCTTGTCTTCAATCGCATCGTGGCACTGCGCGACTCCTGGACAAAGGCCAGGGAGAAGCCCAAGATCAGTCCCAAGGTCCAGCCCAAGCCCGCGCAAGGGGCTGAGTCAAAGCCGAAGACCCGGGCAGAACTCACCCCTGAACAACAGGACAAGCACGCCCGTCTTGCGGCCCTGGGCGTGGGTGAAGCCGAGGCATCAGTCCTGGTGCGGGAACACCGGCTTGCGGCCTACTTTGAGGAAGCCGCCAGGTATGGCGACGCCACTGCAGTTGCCGCCTGGGTCGTTAACGACCTGGGCCCGGCCATCCGCGCGGGCGACGCCAGGGTTTCCCCTGCCCAACTAGCGGCGCTGGTGGGGCTCATCCAGGAGGGAACCATCAACAGCCGCATCGCCAAGGACGTGCTGGCCGAAGCCCTTGAAACCGGAGCCGCCCCTGTCGAGATCGTGGAGGCAAAGGGTCTGCGTCAGATCAGCGACGTGGGCGCCATCGAGCTTGTCGTGGACCGGCTCCTCGCGGATAACCCTGACAAGGTCAGGGCATTTCGAGGAGGCAAGACGGCGCTCGCGGGCTTCTTTGTCGGAGCGGTAATGCGGGAAACCGAGGGAAGGGCAAACCCCCATTTGGTGCAGGATCTGGTCGCGCGCAAGCTGGGCGGAGACTCCTAGGACGAGCTAGCCGTCCAACCCCAGTTGCTTCCGGCACGCCTCGATGAACCCCAGCCACGCCTCGTCCAGGCTCCAGAACCGCCTGGCATGCGCGTCCGCTTGTTCCACGGTCCACCCGAGGCGCAACTGCCCATACAACGCCACGAAGCTCGATACCCGGTAGTTGGCCGCGCAATGAACGAACGTCTTCCTGGTGTGGCAGCGGTCCATCAAGCCCAGGAACCTATGAAAATCCTCGACCGTGGGGGCGTCGAACTTCACGGGGATGTGGTGGTACTCCAGCCCAAGTGACCCGACCAGGCCGGCCTCATCCGGCAGGCAGTACCTCGGGTCGAGCAGTCCGAGGTTCACCACCACCTCATAACCGGCTTCCGCTACCTCGCGCAACTGCGCCTCGGTCGGCTGGCCGCCGGTACCCAGCCGCTCGTCAACCTGCGCGAAGTTCTTGATCTGCTCGATCGTCATCACACCCCCTGCCGCCCGACGCAGCCGCTCGACTGCCCGCTCCCGACCCAGGACTTCAATCAGCTCAAACAGGCCGGGCCCGGCCGTCTTGCCCGTGAGAGCAACACGCGCCGGGTGCACAAGCGCGCGGGCGTCCACGCCGGCACGGGTGCAGACCTCGCGTAGCGCGATCTCAATGCTTCCCCTCTCGAAGGGATCCAGCGCGGTGAGCGCGTCCGCGTACTCGGAGAGCAGCGGCGCCGCCGCGCGCGTAAGGTGCCTGGCCGCGGCCTCGGAATCGTAGATGGGATCGCGGAAGAAGAAGTCGCCGTAGACCACGATGTCGCGGCCGACCTTCAACCGGTCCCCCACCACCTCGATCACCCGCGCCAGGTACCGCCGTTGCTCAGGCGTAGGCTCGCCTGCCAGCAGGCCCTCCCGGGTGAGAACCCGGGCGCACAGCTCCGCGACGCGGTCACGGTCCTGCTCGATCAGCCCCCGCATGTACACGCCGTTCAGCCAGGTGAGCTTGTCGAGATCGAAGATCGGCGACGCGCGGCCGACATCTTCAAGGCGGAATCCCCGTATCAACTCCTCCAGGGCGTACACCTCCCGCTCGGCCTCGGGATGCCAGGCCATGAGCGCGAAGAAGTTGAGGATCGCCTCGGGCAGGTAGCCCTGCCCGCGGTACTCGCGCACGGCGGTGTCGCCGTGCCGCTTGCTGAGCTTCTTTCGGTCTGCGCCCAGGATCGTGGGCAGATGGGCCACGGCAGGCGGCGTCCAGCCGAGCGCCCGGTACATCACGAACTGCTTCGGAGTGTTCGACAGGTGTTCGCTGCCGCGAATCACGTGGGTGATCCGCATCAGGTGATCGTCCACCACGTTGGCGAAGTTATACAGTGGCGTGCCGTCCGAGCGGACGATGATGTAGTCGTCCAGGTGCTCAGGCTCGAAGACCACGCGGCCGCGCACCAGATCGTCCACAACTATGGGGGCGTGGACCCCGGTCACGCGCAGCCGGAGCGAGGGGCGCACCCCCGCGGCCTCAAGGATCGTGAGTTCCGCGCTGCTGCGATCGCGGCAGCGGCCTGAGTAGCGGTGGGACCGCCCGGCTGCGACGGCGTAGTGCCGCTCGGCCTCCAGCTCGTCGGGGGTGCAGTAGCATGGGTATGCCGCGCCGCGGTCGAGCATCTCCTGCGCGTAGCGCGCGTAGATGCCGCCGCGCTCGGTCTGACGGTAGGGGCCGAAAGGCCCACCCACGTCAGGTCCCTCGTCCCAGGCGATCCCCAACCAGCCGAAGTCCTCGAAGATCGAGTCCTCGTACTCCTGGGTAGAGCGCGTGCGGTCGGTGTCCTCCACCCTCAGGATGAACTGGCCGCCGCAGTTGCGCGCGTGCAGCCAGTTGAAGAAGGCCATCCAGGCCCCACCCATGTGCAGGTATCCGGTGGGGGACGGCGCGTAGCGCGTGCGGACTTGGGCCATGCCGGGATCAGACAAACAACAAACTAACGGACTGGTTCAGGTGGATGCGGCGTATCGCCTCCGCCAGCAGAGGCGCCGCCGAGAGCAGGGTGACCTTCGCGGGCGGCCCTCCGGCGGGGAACGGGATCGTGTTCGTAACGATCACCTCGCGGATTTCGGGCCGGGATAGGCGATCGAACGCAGGGCCGGCGAAGACCGGGTGGGTCGCGCACACGTAGATCTCGGGCACGCAGCCCTGCGCGAGCAGCACGTCTATGGCACGGTCCACGGTCCCGGCGGTGTCAATGATGTCCTCTATGAGTATCGGCGTCCGCCCCTGGACTTCCCCCACGACCTGTATCGGCTCCTTGGCATCGGTGCCCACGCGCCGCTGAAATATCACGGCCAGGGGGAGGTCCAGCCGGTCGGCCAGTTGCTTGCTCCGGCGCACCGCGCCGTCATCGGGCGCCACCACCACGCCGTTGGCCAGGCCCTTGCGCGCCAGGTAGTCCGCAAACAGGGGAAGCGCCCGCAGGTGGTCCACCGGGATGGTGAAGAAGCCCTCGATCTGTCCTGCGTGCAGGTCAACCGTCAGGACCCGGTTCACCCCGGCCGTTGTGAGCAGATCCGCCACGAGCCGTCCGGTAATCGGCTCGCGCGGCGCGTCCTTCTTATCCTTCCGGCCGTAGCCGTAGTAAGGAATCACGGCGGTGATGCGCCCGGCGGAGGCGCGGCGGAGCGCGTCCACCATGATCAGGAGCTCCATCAGGTGCTCGTTGACGGGGTGGCAGGTGGACTGCACCACGAAGGCGTCTTCGCCGCGCGCGTTTTCCTCGAAGCGGCAGTAGACCTCTCCGTCGGCGAAGCGCCTCAACGTTACCAGGCCCTGGGGGATGGCCAGGTAGTCGGCGATCTCCCGGGCCAGGGTAGGCACCGAGCTGCCGCAAAAGAGCTTCAGCTTCCCGTAGTCGGTAGCATCCATCGGCGCAATCTACCGCGGCACGATGAGGAACTTGATTGCGGTCCGCTCCTCCCCGTCTATCTCGACCTTCGTGAAAGCCGGGATGGCCACGAGGTCTATCCCGTTGGGCGCGACATATCCCCGGGAGATCGCGATCGCCTTGACCGCCTGGTTCACCGCACCGGCGCCGATAGCCTGAAGCTCGACCGAGCCTTTCTCGCGCACCACTGCGGCCACTGCCCCTGCCACTGCCTTTGGCTTGGAGTCCGCGGAGACCTTGAGCACCTCCGTCATGGTGGACGGCGCCTCCTCGAATGCGGCGACGAAAAGCGTGCGTCGTTATCGTTATCCTGAAGGCTATTCCGTTTGCCGGATCGGAACTCCTGCCAGCAGCCTCACAACGCCGCCTACGCCGGCCGCGGCCGCCTCCCTCAGGAGGGGACCTGCCGACCGCAGGCGAGTGCGCGCTTCCAGGCGCGTCTGCCAGGCAGCGACGATCGTTTCTTCGAGAACCTGATCCGAGGCATCGGCGGGTAAGGGATCAGGCAGGCCCATCTCGGACGCAAACGCGGTCACCTTGGGATCGTAGGCCAGGGCCACCGCGGGCACGGCCTGAATCGTCGCGAAGATCAGGGCGTGCAGGCGCACGCACAGCATCAGGTCCATCGCACCCACAAGGCCCAGCAGATCCTGGGGGGTCGCGGCCTGTACGACCCGGCCGCCGGAGGCCGCTGCCACGGCGTGGCTGATCTCCAGATCGCGAGTCCGGTCAAACGGGAAGACCGCGACCTGCGCGCCGTGCGCCCCTGCGAATCGCCGCACTGCCCTGCCAATGGTCGAGATATCCGCCAGGATCTTCCACGGACGCACCGCAACTCCCAGGCATGGGGCCGAGGCGCCCAGCCCGGATCGGGCCAGCAGCTCCACCGCACGCTGGGGCAGGCATGGCGTCAGCCGCGCTGCCAGGTCCGCTCCCACGTCTACCGGGATGACCACTCCCATTCCCCGGAGTACGCGGGCCGACGCGGCGTCACGCACGCTGATCGCCTGCGCGCGGTTGAACGCCGCGGCTGCCAGCCTTCTTATCCACGGCCTACGTACCGGCCCGACACCCTGCCCGACCACCGCGAACGGCACCCGACGCATGGAAGCTGCGAGCATGGTTCCGATGTAGTACAGGGCGCTGCGCGCGCTGGTCACGTCCTGGACCAGGGATCCGCCTCCGCTGATCAGCAGGCGCGCACCGGCAAGCGCCTGCCATACGGCGCGAGGGGAGCGCGGATGGGCCTCCACCCCGTGCAGCATCGCCGTCTCCGCCGGGTCGGCGGATAGCACCACCAGCCGCAGGTTCGGATCCGCGGCACGCAGCCCGGCGATCAGCCCGGCTAGGACGGCCTCGTCGCCCAGGTTGCCGAAGCCGTAGTAGCCGCTGACTAGGACCGGGCCGGTCGCCGCGATAGCCAGAGGAGCACCATGACCGCAGGGACGGCCAGGGCCGCGCCCAAGAGCAGCGCGTTCCCGGTCCGCCACACCGTGTAGACCAGAGGGGTGTGCAGATGGGAGAACGAGTTGATCGCGCCGGCGGTGCCGATGGTGCCTGCCAGCGCGAACGCCAGCGCGACCCGCCTCCATCCCAACGAGGCCGCAACACCGGCTACCACCAGCGCCGGGTAGCCGATCAGGAACTCTTTGGTGCGCGGGCGGGCCACGAGCAGGTTCTCCAGGACCGTTCGAAGCTGCTCCTCGGCTCCGGCTAGGGGCAGGCTTATGTTGCCGGTTCGCGCCAGCAGCATGACGCCTGCCAGGCCGGCTGCGAGCACGACCAGCGCCGCCCCCAGGCGGAGCGGCTGAGCCACCCAGTCGTTCAGTTCATGAACGGTTGTGCGCCAGTCGCCCTCCCGCTGCCTGCCGAACGCCAGCAGCAGGGCCACAAGCACCACCGGCGCCACATGCGCGGCCTTCACCCCCAGGAATGTTGAGAAGGCCAGCATGAACTCCCACCTGCTGAGCAGCGCGGCCACGAAGACGCCGGTGGCGACCGCCACTGCGGCGGCGCGCAGAAGTGTGAACCATCCCTCGGCCACGGCCCCGGCGCCCGACTTCCTGGAGCGCGGCAGTGCCCACACGGTCGCGCCGGCAGCACCTGCCACCGCGGTGGCCAGCGACAACATCTGCCTCCACAGCGCGTCAAACCGGGTGAACCCGGCCAGCACGCTCAGCAGCACGGCTGCGCCCAGAATCACACCGTATGCGCCACGCGGAACGCGGGCGCCGAGCACGCGCGCCAGGTCGTCCACCACCAGCAGGCCCAGAGCAGCGGCCCCCAGCGCCGCCACCCAGATCAGCGGAGCCGGCACCTCCAGGGGAGGCAGCGGCCGCGCCCGGCCCGGAGCAAAGCCCAGCGCCCGCAGCTCACTGGTTATCGTCTCCAGGACGCCCAGGTTGATCTCCAGCGCAGGAGTCCCGGCGGACGTCGCGAGCAGCGGCCGCACGTAGAGCAACCGGATGTTGCGCTCCGCCGCCGCGCGCACGAACTTGTCCACCACCTCACCGGGCCGCAGCACCAACAGTTCTTCCGGGGTGATGCTGAAGACGCGGATCACCGACGGCCGCATCAGGGCGGTGAGGCGGTCCTCGCCCTTCTGCTTCCGGCGCGCCGTGAACACCTCGATCCGGCCGTAGCGGACTCCGGCCTGCTGGTAGGCGACCGCAGCTTCCGTGAGCAGCCCTTCGTAACCCTGGGCCTCGGTGAGCGCGAAGATCAGTATCGGTGCGACCGTCGTTGCCGCGTAGCTTTGGACCATCACACTCAGACTCTCGGAAGTGAGGCCGCGGAAGTTGAGCGGGCGCAGCACCACCTCCAAACCCGCCGCCCGGTAAGGAGCCGCGTCCGCGGGCCGGAACCCCAGACCCAGATCCTCGAGGTCGGGCACAGTGCCCAGAACCTCTATCGCACCGTTTAGTGCGCGCACCCTATCCGGGCCCAGCAGCGTGGTTAGGCGCCCTGAGACGAACGCCATCGCCTCCGGCGGTCCTGAAACGTAGACCGCGTCCGCGCGCAGCGCTCCCCGGGCCCACAAACTTAAGAAAGGCTCCTGCACCGCCGCCAGTCTGCCCGAGGAGGCGAGCGGACCGCCGCCGGCGTAGCCGACCACGCCCTCCTCGGCCAGTTTCTTGAGGGTATTGTCGCTGAGCGCCACCGAGACCGCGCCACGCCGCCGAAGATCGGCCATCACCGAGGAAACCGGGCGGCCCTCGCGCCGGATCAACGCCACCCAGTCATCGCCGTCCAGCACGATCTCAACCGCGCGGTACCTGGCCTCGAGTCGGTGGCGCATAGCCAGCACGACCGCGGAGGCTACCAAGCCGAGCACAACAAGCCAAACCAGGACGCGCCGCGTCACCGCAGGGATCCCCCAATCCGCGCGGAGACGACAACCCGGCCTGTCTCCAAGGTCACCCGCTCAATCTGAGCGGGCACCGGCAGGCCGCGCAGCGACAGAACGGGTTGCGAGGTCACCTCCAGAACCGCGTTGGCGAGCGCCGGAGGCAGTTCCGTTCCGTTCACTGCCAGGGATGTCACGCGGAAGTGGAGGTCGGTCCCGGCGGCGGCGTAGAACCGGCCTCGGACCTTTGCCGGACCTGCAAACGGCCCGGCGCGCAACAGCCCGGTCGCAGTGATCCCGTCGGCGTCAATCGTCACAGCGGGGCCGATGATCCCATGGGCTGCCAGCAGCCTTTCCAGATCCGCCTGACCTATCTCGATCTCCGCGCTGCCGGATTCTACGCGGCGGATTGCCCCGCCGCCACGGCCCGACCCCGCCATCTCGACACCGGCCATGCTGGCGCGGAACCGGCGGGCGGAGACATTGCCCAGGACCAGGTCTTGAGCTTCAATCTCCAGACTGTCCACGCGGCCACGCGCGAGCGACCACGCCGTGGTGCGCGCCCTGATCGTCAATTGCCCCGGCGTCCCTAGCTGCGCGCGGATCGAGGCGGCCACCTGTTGCCGGATGAAAGCCGACGGCGCCCACCACCAAAGCGCCGCAAGCGCGGCGGTCCCGACCAGCAACCACACGGCTCGCCGCATCAGACCACCTTTGCGCCCAGCGCAGCCTCGATAAACTGGTCGAGCGCGCCGTCCAGCACTGCGGCCGAGTTGCCCGTCTCAACGCCCGTACGGTGATCCTTGACCATCTGGTAGGGATGCAGGACGTAGGAACGGATCTGGTTCCCCCAGGCCGCCTCTCGGTACTCCCCGCGGAGTTCGGCCAGGCGCTCGCGGTGCTGCGCCTCGGCCGCCTCTACCAGACGGGACTTCAGGACGCGCAGCGCGGTTAGCTTGTTGGCATGCTGCGACCGCTCATTCTGGCACTGCACCACGATCCCGGTAGGCACGTGGATAACGCGTACCGCGGTCTCAACTTTGTTGACGTTCTGTCCGCCGGCGCCGCCGGCCCGATAGGTCTCGACGCGAATGTCGTCCTCGCGCATCTCCACTTCCACGTCTTCCACCTCGGGAATGACGTCTGCCAGCGCGAACGAGGTGTGCCGTCGGTGGGCGGCATCGAAAGGCGAAAGCCGCACGAGACGATGGACGCCCCGTTCCGTCCGGAGAAGGCCGTAGGCGTAGGGCCCGCTGATGATCACGGTCACGCTCTTGAGGCCTGCTTCCTCGCCCGGCGAGAGGTCCACGATCTCCGCGGTGAAGCCCTTTCCATCGGCCCAACGCAGGTACATCCGCAGCAACATAGAGGCCCAGTCCTGGGACTCCGTACCACCGGCGCCCGCATGGATCGAGAAGATCGCGTTGGAGGCGTCGTGGGGGCCCGAAAGCAGCGCCGCGGTCTCCATCCGAGACAGGGCGTCCGTCACCGCGCGCGCCTCTGCCTCGATGTCGGCGGGGTCGAGATCCTGAGGGGACTCCGCTGCGAGTTCCAGGAGAGCTTCAAGGTCGTCGAGCTGCCGCTGCAGGCTACCCACCGTCTCCACCGTGGTGCGGATATGGCTGAGCTCCACTCCCACGGCCCGGGCCCGCTCCGGGTCTGCCCAGAGCGTGGGTTGCTGCATGGCTACTTCGAGTTCAGAGAGGCGGGTCTGCTTGGCCGGCAGGTCAAAGATGCCCCCGGAGGTCCTGGAGGCGGCGGCGGCTCTCGTTGAGCAGAACGTGCAGATCGTCTAGTTGGATCATGGCGAGTGCATTATATCAGAACGCCCGGACCGGCTCTACCGCAACCCTGAGAGTGCGAGGATCGCGGCGTCACCCAGACCGCGCGCCGGACCCAGGCCCACTGCATCCCTTGTGCGAGCGCGCAGCACGCCGTATCCGGCGCCGGTGACAAGGTACCAGAACAGGATTTCCTGAGGGACCCTTGCCAGGCCCAGGTACAGACCGACTCCCATGCCGGTGGACACCGCCACGGCGAGCACCCATCCCCCCAACTCCTCGGCCGCGGAGAACACCGCGCCGCGCAGCCATGCCTCGACGGCAATCCCTACGAGCATGTACCCCAGGATGGCGACGAGCCCCCCGTTTCCCGGAACTCCACCCGGCACCTGAAACCCGTATTGCGCGTAGGCCGCCCGCATGGCCCAAACAACAAGGCCCGTGCCCCCCAGCGAGGCGGCTGCCGAAGCCCAGATTCCCCGGCGATTCAGCAGGCGCCCCTGCCCCACCAGCATGGAGGCCAGCAGCACGCCCAGGGCCACCAGGGGACCCGGCAAATCATCGGGAGCGAGCAGGCGTCCCAGCATCCAGGGAGCCGCCGGGATGGTCAGGGCCGCAACCAGCTTCCAGGCAGCGGCCGGCCGTCGGCGCAGGGCCGCAACGCCAATCGGCGCCGCGGCCAGCACCCACACCGCGGCGGCCAGCGGCGCCACAAGCCACCCCCACGAGACGTACGGCGTCGCCGGACCGCCGACAGGAAGCGACGCCACAAGCACACCCGCAGTATCGAGAGGCAGCGAGCGCAGAACGGCGCCGTCCGGACCGATGAGCATCGAGGAGCCGGTGTTCGCGGCGCGCGCCACGCTGCGGCCGGTTTCAACGGCTCGAACAACCGCGTGGGCGGCGTGCTGTGGGGGTCCTGCGCCCTGCCCGAACCACCCGTCGTTGGTGAGCACCGTAATCAGATCGGCGCCGCCCTTGACCAGAGACCTGATCATGAATGGGAACGCCGACTCGTAGCAGATCACCAGGCCGACCGTCCCGACCGGGGTCCGCACCGGCCGTGCATCAACGCCCGGCACCACGCCGGCCTCGCCAAACGGGACGAGCCGATGCTTGAAGTAGGTGCCCAGCGCCTCCCCCTGGGGATCCAGCACAACCGCTCCGTTGCGCGGGCCCCTCATGGATGCGCCTGCCACCACCGGGGCCCCGGCTGCACTGCGTGCTATGGCGGCCCTCAGTTCGGGGATCTCACGCAGATCGCCGGGCACCGCGGTCTCGGGGTAGACGATGATCTCCGCCCCGGCAGACCTCGCCTCACCGGTCTGGCGCAGCAACCCGGCGATGAGCTGCGCAGCGCTCGATGGATCACCTCTCTGCCGCGGAGGCACATTGGGCTGCAACACGGCGACGCTGCGGAGCTCGGCGCGCAGCACCGCCTCCCGAACCGCTCCGGCGGAGACAACACCGGATGCGAGCGCAGCCGCCACTACCAGCGCCACGGCTGCTGCTGCCGCGCTCGATCCGCGGTCAATCCGGCGGTGCCAGAGCGCGCTCGCAACGGCGGCGTTTATGAGAGCGATCAGCCCTGAGATCCCGTAGACCCCGACCACCGAGGCCAACCCAAGCACCGCCGGCGTCCGGTATTGCGTCAGGCCGAGCAGGCCCCAGGGAAACCCGAGCGGGCCCACTGAGCGGGCCACCTCAACCGCCACCCAGGTGAGCGGCGCCGCCCACAGCAGCGCGCCCGGCCTTCCGCGAGCAAGAAAAGAGGCGCCTGCCGCGAAACCGCCCAGGTACAACGCAAGGACCGCCGTGAGCAGCCCCCAGGCCGGCAGTCCAAAGATCCTGATCCACTCCAGCAGAAGGCCGAACCCGAGCAGTCCGGCCAGAAAACCGTACCGGAAGGAGTTAGCGGGGGAGAGATCGCGCGTCGCCAGCAGAAGCGGTACAAGCGCGACCCACGCCAGCCAGCCGAGGTCCGGACCCGGGAAGGCAAGGGCAAAGAGCAGCCCGCTGGTTAGGGCTCCGGCGACGCGGAGACGATTGCCGGGCGCTCTCACGCCTCCCGGCCGTGACACTTTTTGAACTTCTTGCCGCTGCCGCACCAGCAGGGGTCGTTCCGTCCGACCTTGGGCTGGCCGGCGGCGCCGCCTCCGGACCGAGCAGCATGCGCTCCCGGCTCACGTGCCGGCATGACCGGGCGCGCGACGGCGCGCTCTTCGGGGACGACCTCCACGCGGAAGAGCATCCGGACGGCTTCCTCCTGGATGGCCTGGAGCGTGGCCTGAAACAGATCGTAGCCTTCTCGCTGGTACTCGATCAAGGGGCTCGCCTGCGCATAGGCGCGCAGGCCGATTCCCTCACGCAGGGCGTCCATGTTGTGCAGGTGATCTATCCACTTGCGGTCTATTGTCTGCAGCAGCACGAGCCGCTCGATCTCGCGCAGGGTGGGGCCGCCGATCTCGGATTCGCGGCGTTCGTATGCCTCGAGGGCCGCGTCGGCCACCCGCTCGGCCACCTCATCGGCCCGCAGCCCGCGCAGCGATTCGACCCGCAGGTCGGTCAGCGACCGGATGATCTGGCCTATCTCGGCAAGAAGGCCCTCCAGATCCCAATCCTCGGGGTGGATCTCCTTGGCGCAGACCGCCTCCACCTGCGCCTCGACGAGACGGACGATCATGTCGAGCACGTTCTCACGGATGTTGCTGCCCGCGAGCACCTTACGGCGCTCGGTGTAGATCACCTTACGCTGGACGTTCATAACGTCGTCGTACTCTAGGACGTGCTTGCGCATGTCGAAGTGGTACTGTTCGACCTTCTTCTGGGCCGACTCGATTTGCCTGGTAATCAGGTTGTGTTCGATGGGGGTGTCCTCGTCCAACCCCAGGCGATCCATCAGGCCTGCGATGCGCTCGCCGGCGAAGATGCGCATGAGCTCGTCGTCCAGCCCGATGTAGAACCGGCTTGACCCCGGGTCACCCTGGCGACCGGAGCGCCCGCGCAGTTGGTTGTCAATACGGCGCGCCTCGTGGCGTTCGGTCCCGATGACATGGAGACCGCCCAGCGCACAAACGCGCTCGGCCTCGACGGGATCGGGCGGATTCCCGCCCAGGACTATGTCCACCCCGCGCCCGGCCATGTTGGTCGCGATCGTCACCGCGCCCACCCGGCCCGCCTGAGCGATGATCTCCGCCTCGCGTTCGTGCTGCTTGGCATTGAGGACCTCGTGTCGGATCCCCCGACGGCGCAGCAGCTCCGAGAGGTGCTCGTTTCTCTCGATCGAGCGCGTGCCGACCAGGACCGGCCGGCCCTGGCCGTGCCATCCGGCTATCTCCTCGACCGCCGCCTTCCACTTGCCCTTCTCCGTCTTGTAGATCATATCCGCGTGGTCCGCGCGGATCATCGGCCGGTGCGTGGGGACCACGACCACCGGCAGATTGTAGATCTTGGAAAGCTCCTCTTCCTCGGTCTTGGCCGTACCCGTCATGCCCGCCAGCTTCTCGTACATGCGGAAGTAGTTCTGGAATGTGATCGTGGCCAGGGTCTGGCTCTCACGCTCCACCCTGACGCCTTCCTTGGCCTCGATGGCCTGGTGCAATCCATCGGAGTAGCGCCGGCCGAACATCAAACGGCCGGTGAACTCGTCCACTATGATGACCACGCCGTCCTTTACCACGTAGTCCACGTCTCGCTTGTAGACGGCGTGCGCCCGAAGCCCCTGGTGCAGTTGGTGCATCAGGTCGCCGTGCTCGGGGTCGGAGAGGTCGTCAATCCCCAGCAGCCGCTCGGCGTGGCCCACGCCCTCGTCGGTGAGAATCGCGTTTTTCACCTTCTCGTCCACGGTGTAGTCCGCGTCGCGCTGCAGCCGGGGCACGACGCGGGCGAAGCGTTGGTAGCGCTCGACCCCTCCCTCGACCACTCCCGAGATGATCAGGGGGGTGCGGGCCTCATCAATCAGGATGAAGTCCACCTCGTCTACGATGGCGTAGTGGAGTGCGCGCAGCACCAGGTCCTCCTCGCGCAGGACCATGTTGTCGCGGAGGTAGTCGAAGCCGAACTCGTTGTTGGTGCCGTAGGTGATGTCCGCCGCGTAGGCCTCGCGCCGGGTGACCGGGCGGAAGTGATTCAAGCGATCGTCATAGTGCGGCTTGGGATCGGCGTAGGCGGGATCGTACAGCCCGGAGAACTCGTGCCCGATAGCCGCTACCGAAAACCCGAGGAGATGATAGATCGGCCCCATCCACCCCGCGTCGCGCCGGCTCAGGTAGTCGTTCACCGTGACCAGGTGTGCGCCACGGCCCGTCAGCGCGTTGAGAGCCATAGGAAGAGTCGCCACCAGCGTCTTGCCCTCGCCGGTCTTCATCTCGGCGATCTTGCCGCTGTGGAGCACCGCCCCGCCGATCAGTTGCGCGTCGAAGTGCCGCTGGCCTATGGTGCGCTGGCTGGCTGTTCGCACCGCGGCGAACACCGAGGGCAGCAACTCGTCCAGGGCGGCCGCCTGGACCGCCTTGCGCTCGTCACCCTCCAAGCCCTCGATCGCCTCGGTAACCCCGGCGCGCCATTCGGCGGCGCGATCCCTCAGGGCCTCGTCGCTCAACTGCTGGAACTCGGGCTCCAGACTGTTAATCTCCTCGACGATGGGGCGCAGCCGCGCCACCTCGCGCTCGCTGGGATCGCCTAGGAGCCGGCTCAACAACCCTCGCATGACACACCTCGCAGGCCGGAGCATGCGTTGCCCCGGCCGGG
>Ga0208244_101205_pt1 | contig 15545 bp, 9 predicted proteins | sample SubbioCR12Aug_5A_FD_184828 | JGI IMG/M metagenome (GOLD analysis project Ga0208244, IMG submission 184828) | Serpentinite rock and fluid subsurface biosphere microbial communities from McLaughlin Reserve, California, USA - CR12Aug_5A (SPAdes) | ecosystem: Environmental > Terrestrial > Deep... | reverse complement strand
ATAGAATATGACTATGGAAATATTCCTTTTGAAGACATAACAAACCGCCCGGCAAGAAATGCAGAAGGAACTAAGAGGGAATTTGTTAATCACGTTGAGTATTGGATTGAATGGAAAAATGTGGAGTACCTTGACCTTTGGGTTAACTCTATAACAATATACGATGATTATGGCTGGACTGTAAAAAATGATAATACAACTCAACTAGAAATTATAAATATTGCTAAAAATGAAGGGAACAAACAAATATTTCCGACTTCAACGTATGACGAAACAGTAGTAGGTTGGTTTGCAATTGATGAACCCGAAACGATTGACAATCTTGCTGTAATACAAGAGATAGATGACCTAATCAATAATGCAACAAATGGAAAAAGAAGGTTAATGGTAGCAATGTGTAACGGTTGGAATAGCCTATTCGGGGAGTATGGCGGGACGGGGATAGATACTGTTTTTAAGATTGACGAATACTTAAGCCGCACTAATTTAAAATTATTACAATTAACAGCATATTTATATAATTGTCCAAAAGATCCGGAAACTGAACCTACCTGGCGGGAGGATAATATACACTTGTATAATTATGGATTAAACCGTTTTGCAAAAAATAACAAAGATTTTATTCTAGGTTTACAAACTGGTAAGTGGCAAACAGATGAGCAGACTGGATATGAAGGGGTGGACACAATACCAACAGGTGAACAGTTTCTTTATAATATGAATCTTGGTTTGATATATGGAGCAAAAGGAATTTCATTAAATAATTATTTTTCATGGGAGAGAAATAATAAAGTAACCGGACTATGTGACGTCATAGATGAAGATACTTTTGAACACACCCCTTGATATGAATTTATAGAGTCAACCGTTAAACCTCGTTTGTCGGGGCTATTCGAAAAAACATTGAAAATGATTACACAAGAGACTCAAAAAATTAATATCGAAGCAGTTACAAGTTCGAATAATTTAAATTATGGAAAATTGCAGTATATTCATTGCTTACCTGCCGAAGCATCAATATGTACTCTGGATGTCCGTTTTTTCACCGATTCAACGAATCAAGACATAAGCTATTTTATGATTTTAAATAGGTACTATGGTCAGGAGGAAGATTTACGATTCGGGTTACAAACCTGCCGGTTATTATGAAATAGAATTGAGCCCAACGGCATCGGAGCGGAAGCTAATGGAGGGATATTTGAAATGCCGACATATTTCGGAAATGACATAGTAAGCGGAATATATTTATACCGAATCGAAGTAATAGGTGACGGACAAATCCCCCGCTTTACCGATATGAAGAAGATGATGCTAATAAAATAATCCGCTGTATCGGGATGATAGAATTTATTACTATTTTTACACTGAAATAATTTTGAGATAACCGATGAAACAAATTTCCCTTTTTTTGCTTATAACGCTTTTTAGCTTCTCTTTACATAATTCTTTTGCACAGATAGAGAATGAATTTACTGTGTCAATTAACGGAACAATTGAAAAAAGAGGGGGAGAGCAACATCGAATTACTTCCCCGAATTCACTTTTCGGCTGCAATTATAAAATCGGTGCAGTGACCGATGAACAAAGAGGATTGAACAGCTTTGAATTTTATGGAAAAGGCAACCTACTCTTTACACTTCCCGAAACTCCAGGTTCCGATATCGAAATATCAAATTCCGGTTTTATTGTTTTCTATGATCACTCAGAACATTACAAAGGAAAACTAAGACTCCATTTTTATAATTCTTATGGAAAACTTGTATTGCTCCACGAAACAGAAAGTGCTTCACTATTCGGATTTTCGAAAGAGGGAAATAAGTTCGGAGTAAGAAATCCCGAAGTACTTAATGTAATTAACCTAACTACAGCAGAGGTTACAGAATATGAAAAGTGTTATCGTTTTGAAATAATTGAAAACCCTAACAGGGTACTTCTATCAGTGCATGATGAGCTTCAACTTTACGAAGGAGAAGAACTTTTAATTAAAATAATAAGCGGAATAGATTTCCCGCGTAAAGTTGCACTTTCCAATGATGGTTCGCTTATAGGAGTTATTGATAAAAGAAATCTAAAGGTTTTTTCAACCGGGGATAAAAGTATCGTATTCTCCGATAAACTTTCCGGAGAATTTTCTTTCCGTGATTTATCATTTCATAACGGGAAACTGATAGCCGGCATTCACAAAAAAAACGATACCGAATCTTCCGGGTTATTACGAATCTATGATCTGTTCGAAAAACGATATAACGATTATCCCGGTGAAAGAAGAGAATTAAAGAAGCCCGCACCATTCAAACCCGAAATGAAAGAGGGGAGAGTTATTGAACCGATACCCTGGCCATTTGTACCGTTCGACAGTACACACAAAGTTTGGAATTACCACGAACAACACATGGGATGGGGCAACAATTCATCATACTTACATCAAGGATTGGATATTATTATTCCGGTTAATGAGCCGACCTACGCAGTTAAACCGGGGATTGTTAAATGCGTTTTAACTTTGGGCGGAGCCGCTTACTGGAGAATAGCAGTTGCAGATTCTCAATTCAGCGGAAGATCAAACGGGTGGCTTTATGCTCATCTCGTTCAAAATACAATCCAGTTTGATGTGGGGGATACGGTTTTAATTCATGAATATCTTGGAGATATTATTATCTGGAGCGAAGACTGGGGACATATTCATTTTGTAGAAATTAATGATGTCGGTTTAGTATGGAAGTATGACGATGGCGAGTGGGGAATTAACTTTAATCCGCTCCTTGCTTTAACCCCGGTTCAAGATACGATTCCCCCGCGGATTGAAAAAGTCTTTCCTAATTCTAAATTTGCTTTATGCAGGAATGAATCGAACCAGTATTTAAGTCCCGACAGTTTATCGGGTGAAATAGATATAATTGTAAAGGTTGTAGATTATATCGGGAATTCTGACTGGCAGCAGCCCGCATACAAAACTTTCTACTGGATTAAGAGAATATCCGGTGGCGAAATAATTCAACAAAGAAAGATGGGACATATTTTGAACCATTCTTACGACCAATACAACTCGAATTATTACACGCCTTATGCCAAAGTGATCTATCAACTTGATGAAACACTGACTGCCACAACATGGATGAGTAAAGAAAGAAACTTTTTTCATTCGTTAACAAACAGTAACGGCGATTCAGTTGCTACATTGAATGAAAAGGTACTCGGGTTTAAAACACAAAATTATCCGGACGGATTATATCGCATATTTATTGAGGTATTCGATTTGACCGGTAATTCAACATTAGATAGTATGGATGTTTATTTTAAGAATGGAATTGTCGGAATAAATGATTTCGATGGGAGTATACCCGAAGAATTCGTATTGTTTCAAAATTACCCCAACCCGTTCAACCCGGTAACAACAATAAAATTTTCTGTACCCGCCTTCACCTCCTCCCTCTCCCTTGGGGAGAGGGTGTCCGAAGGACGGGTGAGGGTAACTTTGAAAATATATGACGTACTCGGAAGAGAAGTAGTAACACTCGTTGACGAAATGAAAGCTCCGGGAACATTTGAATTCCTTTGGGATGCGACAGGATTATCATCGGGAGTTTATTTTTATAAATTATTCGCAGAATCCTTCGGACAAACCGGTAGTTTTATCCAATTAAGGAAAATGATTTTGCTTAGGTAAAATCATTTTCGAACAAGTTGTTACAAAAAATGGGGCATTGTGCCCCATCTTTATAAATAGTATTTATTTCTTTGGTCGGTACATGTGAGTACTTTGTCCGAAGAATACTTCTGCAGCTTCCATTACTGTTTCGGATAATGTTGGATGCGGGTGAATCGTCATTTTCAAATCGGTTGCATTAGCTCCCATTTCAATAGCGAGAACACCTTCAGCAATTAACTCACCTGCACCGGGTCCGCAAATACCGATACCGAGAATTCTCTCCGTCTCCGGATCGATAATTAATTTTGTGACACCGTCGTTTCTATCAAGTGTAGTTGCTCTGCCTGATGCAGCCCATGGGAATTTTGCTACTTCAAATTTAATCCCTTTTTCTTTTGCCTGGTTTTCAGTTAAACCTGCCCATGCGATTTCGGGATCGGTAAAAACAACTGCGGGAATTGCAAGCGGTTCAAATGCAGCTTTATGTCCTGCTATTACTTCAACGGCAACTCTTGCTTCGTGAGCTGCTTTATGCGCAAGCATCGGCTCGCCTACAATATCGCCTATCGCATAAATATTAGAATCATCTGTTTGCATTTGTTTGTTTACAACAATCCACCCACGCTGATTAGTTTTTACTTTTGTGTTTTCAAGTCCTAACCCGGCGGTTTCGGGTCTTCTTCCGATTGACATCAAAACGTAATCGTAAACATGTTCGGTAGTTTTTCCGGCTTTATCCTGAATCTTCACACTTAAGCCGTCTTTGGTTTCTTTTAATTCAACTACTTTCGATTCGAGCATTATTTTATCAAAACTTGATTGAAGTCTTTTTGATAGGAAAGCAACTAAATCTCTATCAGCTCCGGGGAGTAATCCATCCATCATTTCAACAACGGAGACTTTTGTGCCGAGAGCATTATAAACCGAACCGAGTTCAAGCCCGATGTATCCTCCGCCTACAACAAGAAGCGATTTCGGAATTACCTGCAGATCAAGTGCCGAAGTTGAGTTTAACAATCTTTTACTATTTATTTGTAGTGCCGGAATAGAAGAGATAACAGAGCCGGTGGCTACAATAATCTTGTCGAATTCTTTTTCTTCGATTGTCCCATCGTTTTTATCAATCTTCAATTTGGAAGAAGAAAGGAAGGAAGCATGTCCCTGCATAAAATTAATTTTTCTCTGTTTGGTTAATACTCCAAGTCCGCCCGTAAGTTTTGCTACAACTTTATTTTTAAATGCTCTTAATTTATTTAGATCAATTTTCGGTTCGCCGAATTCAACTCCCCAATGAGCAGCTTCTTTTGTTTCGTTAATTAATTTTGCAACGTGTAGTAGTGCTTTTGAAGGGATACACCCTCTAAAAAGACATACGCCTCCCGGATTCTTTTCCGGGTCGATTAAAGTTACATTCATTCCCAAATCTGCGGCAGCAAAAGCTGCGGCATATCCGCCGGGTCCCGCACCGATTACGGCTATATTTATTTGTTTCATAGTAAGTCCTTTGTTTTCTTAAAAGAGTAAGATTATCCGAAGGATCCTTCGGAAGAATAAGATAAAGATAAAGAATAAGAGAAAGAAAAATATCTCATTTATTCTCTATGTTGTATTCGATGTTGTCTTCATATACTCTATACGAATCACTCTTATCCTATTTATTCCTCATCCTTCAAGTGTAATAATAAACGGGTTTTCAAGTGCTTGAATAACCCACCTTAAAAACCTAATTCCATCAGCACCGTCGATTATCCTATGGTCGTAAGATAAAGACAACGGCATCATCAAACGCGGTTCAAACGCTCCGTTAACGTAAACCGGTTCGTGAACAGCTTTTGATATACCGAGAATAGCTACTTCGGGCGAATTAACGATCGGTGTAAAATATGTTCCGCCGATACCACCCAAATTCGAAATAGAAAAGCATCCGCCCTGCATATCCTCAAGTCCAAGTTTTCTATCGCGTGCTTTTTTAGAAATCTCAGCAAGTTCAACAGAAAGTTGTGTAATATTTTTCTTGTCAACGTCACGGATAACGGGCACAAGCAATCCTCTGTCGGTATCAACTGCAACACCGATGTTTACATACTTTTTAAAGATAAGTTCATTCTTCTCCATATCAACGCTCGCATTGAACTGCGGAAATACTTTAAGAGCAGAACCGATTACTTTAAGCAGGATTGACGTAACTGTTAGTTTGCCACCAGCTTCCTCTACTTTTTTACCGAATTGCTTTCGCATCTTTTCAAGTTCGCTAATATCTGCCTTGTCGAACTGTGTAACGTGCGGTATTGTTGCCCACGCATAACTTAAATGCTCTGCAGTTTTGGCGCGTACATTTGACATCGGCTGCCGTTCGATCTCTCCGAATTTTGAAAAATCAGGAAGAGCAACTTTTGGTCGAATAGATGTATGCGATGTTACCGCAATTCTGCCTTCATGGAGTTTTTTAGAGAAAGCTTTAACGTCATGCATTGTTATCCTGCCGCCGGGACCGCTGCCGGGGACTTGATTAATATCAACCCCTATTTCTCTTGCAATTCTTCTTACGGAAGGAGCAGCAGGAGCTGCTTTTAAAAGCATTGCGGGTTGAGATTCAACAACGGGTGTTTGTTTCGGCTCTGCCATTTGTTGAGGCTGGGGTTTAGCTTGAGATTCGGCTATAATAGCTATTGGTTCGACCGATTTAACTTCTTTCTTCTCAATTTTAGATGAAGATTCAATCATTAAAATGTCTTCTCCGACTTTAACTTTATCTCCTTCTTTAATCAGCACCTCGACAACTTTTCCGCTGATGTTAATCGGCACTTCAATAGTTGCTTTGTCGGTTTCGATTTCGAGGATAATGTCGTCTTTATTTACAGTTTCCCCGGCTTTAACAAGCACTTTAAGAATATCTGCCGAGCCAATATTTTCTCCAAGGTCGGGCATTGTAAAACTAGAAACTTGTTGTGTTCCACCGGATTCAATAACTTCTTCTTCTTTCACTGAAGAAGCGGGGGTTACAGTTTTTGATTCTTCGGCAATAACCGGCTCTTCTTTTTTCTGCGCAGTTTTATCTTCTAACCGGAGAATAACATCTCCCACTTTTGCTTTATCACCGTCTTTAACAAGTATCTCTGTAACTAAACCGAAAACAGTTGACGGCACTTCGATAGTTGCTTTGTCGGTTTCAATTTCAAGTACCGGCTGATCTATTTCTACTAAATCACCTTTATTAACAAGTACCTTTAAAACATCGGCTGTTGTAATATTCTCGCCTAATTCGGGCAGTTTAAATTCTTTCATAACAAATACCTTCTTTATGAAACAAATGGATTAAGTTTACCGGGATCAATCTCAAGTTCTTCAATTGCTTTCTGAACAGTTTTCATTTTGATCTTTTTCTCTTTTGCAAGTCCGTAGAGGGCTGCAAGTGTAATATAACGAGCATCGACCTCGAAGAAATCTCTTAATTCTTTTCTTCCTTCACTTCTGCCATATCCATCCGTTCCAAGCGATATAACCTGTTTAGGCAGCCACTTAGAAATAGAATCGGGGAGTGTTTTTACATAATCGGATGAAGCAACGATAACCCCGTCGTTATCAATTAAAGTGGAAACATACGGCACTTTTTCATCTTCGGAGGGATTAAGCAGATTATATCTTTCTACATCAAGAGCCTCGCGCCTTAACTCTTTATAACTCGTTACGCTCCATATGTCGGATGCAACGTTATATTTTTCTTCAAGGATTTCAGCCGCTTTGATTACTTCATTCATTATCGTCCCGCTGCCAAGTAGATTTGCTTTCAGTTTGGCATTTTTCTTTTCGGAAGATTTAAAGCGATACATTCCTTTAAGAATTCCCTCTTTAGCTCCTTCGGGCATATGCGGCATCGGGTAATTTTCATTCATTACGGTTATATAATAGAAAACATTTTCCTGCTCTTCATACATTCTTCTTATTCCGTCGCGAATAATAACAGCAAGTTCGTAAGCAAACGCAGGATCGTAAGTAACAAGATTTGGAACAGGGTAAGCAAGTAAATGACTATGCCCGTCCTGATGCTGGAGTCCTTCACCGTTAAGAGTAGTTCTTCCTGCAGTTCCACCAACCATGAAACCTTTAACTTTCATATCACCGGCGGCCCATACTAAGTCGCCGATTCTCTGTAAACCGAACATCGAATAATAAATAAAGAACGGAATCATATTTATTCCGTGGGTTGCGTAAGCCGTTCCCGCAGAAATGAAGGAAGACATTGAACCTGCTTCGGTAATTCCTTCTTCAAGGATTTGTCCGTTACGCGCTTCTTTGTAGTATAAAAGACTCTCTTTATCAACCGGTTCGTATAGTTGTCCCGCATGGGAGTAAATACCTATTTGCCTAAACAGTGCTTCCATTCCGAATGTACGCGCTTCATCGGGAACAATTGGAACAATAAGTTTTCCGATTTCTTTATCTCTCAATAGTTTTGCAAGTATTCTAACGAATACCATTGTGGTAGAGACTTCACGTCCTTCGGTGCCTTGATAAAATTCTTCAAATATTTCTTCCGGCGGGGTTTTAATCGGACGGATATCAACTCTTCTTTCTGGAACGAAACCGCCAAGTTTTTCCCTTCTTTCACGAAGGTACTTCATTTCGGGGCTGTCGTCTGCAGGCTTATAGAAGGGTGCTTTTGCAACTTCATCATCCGAAATCGGAATTCCGAAACGTGTTCTGAACTCACGTAATTCATCTTCATTCAGTTTTTTCTGTTGGTGCGTGATATTTTTCCCTTCACCGCTTTCACCGAGTCCATAACCTTTGATTGTTTTTGCAAGAATAACTGTAGGCTGTCCTTTATGTTCAACTGCGGTTTTAAATGCGGCAAACACTTTTTCAGGGTCGTGTCCGCCTCTTTTCATTTTACGTATTTGTTCATCCGTAAGATGATTAACCATTTCAATAAGTTCCGGGTCTTTTCCGAAGAAATGCTGGCGTATATAATTTCCCGATTCTACGGAATATTTTTGATACTCGCCGTCAACCACTTCCCCCATTCTGTTAACGAGTTTGCCATGTTCATCTTTATCAAGAAGCGGGTCCCAATCGCTACCCCAAACAACTTTAATTACATTCCATCCTGCACCGCGAAAAGCTGCTTCAAGTTCCTGGATTATCTTTCCGTTTCCGCGTACAGGACCATCAAGCCGCTGTAAATTACAATTGATAACAAATACTAAGTTATCAAGTTTTTCTCTCGAAGCAAGAGTGATAGCGCCGAGAGTTTCGGGTTCGTCCGTTTCACCATCGCCGAGGAAAGCCCATACTTTTTGATTTGAAGTATCTTTCAAACCGCGGTCTTCAAGGTACCTGTTAAATCTTGCTTGATAAATAGCCATGATTGGACCTAATCCCATGGATACTGTTGGAAATTCCCAGAAGTTAGGCATCAGCCAGGGATGTGGATAGGAAGATAAACCGCCTTTCGGATTGAGCTCTCTTCTAAAATTTTCAAGCTGCTCGACAGACAATCTGCCCTCAAGAAATGCGCGTGCATAAATACCGGGAGAAGCATGTCCCTGGAAAAATATCTGATCTCCGTCAAGGGCTTCTCCTTTCCCTTTGAAAAAATGATTGAAGGCGATTTCATAAATAGTCGCTGCCGAAGCGTAAGTTGATATATGTCCCCCTACTCCGCTGCCGAGTTTATTAGCTCTTACAACCATAGCCATAGCGTTCCAGCGGATTATACTTTTAATTCTTCTTTCAATTTCTCTATCACCCGGGAATGGTGGTTGTTTTTCTCTCGGTATTGTATTGATATACGGTGTATTGGCTGTAAAAGGTAACTCTACTCCCGCTTTATGAGCCCTTACTTGCAGATTTCTTAAAATCTCAATTACACGTTTTGGTCCTCCGTGCTGCAAAACGTAATCTAAAGAGTAAAGCCATTCTTCGTTTTCTAGTTGTTCAATTTTTTCTTTGTTTAGATTATCATCAGACATTATTTATCCTTAAAATTTAAATTTATACTATTAAAACAACATAACCGGGTTGCTTTGTTCATTAATTCCAAATTTTATTTCCCCTTTATTATGTGAAGTTTTTTATCAGGCAGTGTAACATAAATATTTTCGGGTAGAAAAACAATTAGAGTGCTATTGTTCTATTGCTTTATTGTCATATTGTTATAAGTTACATCAAGTTTTCACAAAGGACGGCAATATGATAATAGAACAATTTATCAATACAGCGTATCGTCCCAAGTATTTTTTAAATTTGTTTAAAAATTCATTTCTACTTCACCTTGATATTTGCTTCACCCTTGCTAATTTTACATGTAATATTTGGTTTTTGTGAATAAGAAAGATTGAGCAATGGCGATTCCAACAACAAGAGCAAAAGAGAAAGCTGAAATAAAAATTCTCGAAGAAAAATGTAACGGTTGCGGTTTGTGTGTTTCCGTTTGTAAAGATTTCAGTTTAAAAATACTTGACAAAAAGGTCGCTTTATCCGACACTTCGGTTTTTGGATGTATAGGGTGTGGACACTGTATGGCAGTCTGTCCCAACGATGCAATCGAAATTTTTGGAAGAGAACTCTCCCCGGCGGACTTGTTTGAGCTCCCATCAAAAGAAAATTCCGCTAACTATGAACAAGTTTTTTCGCTTTTACAAAGAAGAAGAAGCATAAGGGAATTCAAAGATAAACCTGTTGAGCGGGAATTAATTGATAAAATTGTTGAAGTTGCTAAAACCGCTCCAATGGGCTTGCCTCCGTCAGATGTAAATCTTTTAATACTTGATAACAGGGAAAAAGTGAATGAGTTTTCAAAGGATTTCTGCGAATATCTTGACGGAATGAAATGGTTTGTTTCAAATTGGTTTTTGGCTTTAATGCGTCCCTTCTGGGGAAAAGCCGCAGATGAAATGTTCAAGGGATTTGTAAAACCGATGTTCAAAGCATTTATTGAGGGGATGAAAAAGGGAGATAATCACGTTTTATATAATGCCCCTCTTGCAATCTATTTTTACGGTTCACCTTACACAGATCCTGCCGACCCGATAATAACAGCTACTTATGCAATGATAGCTGCAGAGTCTCTCGGACTCGGAACCTGCATGATTGGCAGTATTCATCCGTTAATTCAAAACGGTAAAAAAGCAAAACTGTTCAGAGAAAAACACGGAATTAAATACAAAAGCCGGGAGGGATTATTTGTTGTATTCGGACATCCGGCGGTTAAATACAAAAAGGGAATACGCCGTACATTTGCTTCGGTTACTATGAATTAATTACAAAGTCGAATCTCAGTTAATTTTCAACTTCTTCATTGTACTCTAAGGGAGTAAAAAAGATTACGGCGGTGGTTTACCTATAAATCTTTATAGTAGAATTGGTCAATATTAAAGCCGCTTCATGAGCGGCTTTTTGTTTTAAGCTTTTTCATTCAATTAAAACCGCACCAACTTAGCTTTAATCCTTATTATTTCTCCATTTTATTTTTTATTTTAGCCGGTAGATAATAAAAACAATTATGATAAGATGAAAACTCAATCGCGGTTAGTATTAGAAACCATTACGGAAAACAGCAAAGACATCATTCTCCTTACAAAGAAAAAGGGAAAAATACTCTTTGTCAATAAAACAGTTGAAAAAAGTCTCGGCTACAAAAAATCTGAACTTATTGACTCAAAAATTTCCGAATTAATCCATCCCGACTCGCGCAGTTTATTTAATAAGTTATTCAACGAGTTGATAGAAAAGAAAAACGAAAGTTTTGCAATAGAAGTCAAGATCGATCATAAAGGGGGAGAACCCTCCACTTTTGAATTCTCGGGAAAAAACTTTCTTGACGTTCCGAAAGTAAAGGCACTTCTACTTACCTTCAGAGATATTACTCTTCAAAAAGTTGTTGAAGATCAACTTGAAGCAAGCAATAAAGAAATAATCGAACTTTATATAAATCTTGAAAAATCACAGGAAGAGTTAAAAGCAATTTACAATCAAAAGGAAAAAATATTTTCTATCCTCTCGCACGATTTACGCTCCCCATTTTCGGTGTTGTTCGGATTTACGGATATTTTGTATAACGAGTGCGATCATCTTAGTCCGGAAGAAATTAGAGATTTCTCAAATAGAATTAACAGTATCTCAAAAAGGATATTTGATCTTTTAGATAACCTGCTGGAATGGTCTCAAATACAAACCAACAAAAAGGTTTTTAATCCGTCTGGAATTGACATAAGTACTGTTATAAATAAAGCACTTGAATTCAATATAGAAACAGCATTAAGCAAGAGCATAGTAATAAAAAACCATGTGCCGGAAGGAACACACGTATTTGCGGATAGAAACATGATGATTTCCGTTTTTATGAATCTGATTTCAAACACAATTAAGTATTCTCATGTTGGGGGAGACGTGCATATTACTATTTTTGATAATGGCGAGAAAATCGAGTTTTCAGTTGTTGATAGAGGTGTTGGAATTCTTCCCGAAAGAATACCAAGCATCCTTTCCGAATTCTCAAGGGATACAACTCCGGGGACAGAAGGAGAAAGAGGTTCGGGGTTAGGTTTAATTATTTGCAGCGATTTCATTTCAAAACATGGAAATCAATTACGCATCGAAAGTGAGCCCGGGAAAGGAACTACCGTATCCTTCGAATTAATAAAGTCAGAAAGGCAAGAAGAGATTTAACATGAAAATTTTAATTGTTGACGATGAAGAGCATATCAGGCTAATCTTAGGTCGTATTGCTAAAAATAAATTCAATGCCGAAGTTCTCGAGGCTAAGAACGGGCTAGAATGTCTAAGTATACTCAAATCGACTAAGCCGGATTTAATTTTTCTTGATGTTCACATGCCAAAACTAAACGGAAAAGAAACTCTCGAATTAATTAGACAGAATAAAGAAACCGCTAAAATTCCGGTTACTATTAATTCATCCTTAAAGGAGAAGGAATTAGTCGTTGAACTTCTATCGCTGGGAGTTTCGGATTATATTCAGAAACCCTTCGACACGAACCAAACGAACGAACGTATATCTAGACTTATTTTAAACACTCACGGGCTGAATAAAACACACGATAGATTAGAGCCGCTTGAAAAAGGGGCAAAGCCAACACTACTTCTGGTAAACCCGGATGAGTCATTCTCGAATCTTTTTATCGATTCCTTTAACGATCGATTTGAAATAATCAAAGCTAAAGACGAATTAGATGCATACGATATATTTCTAAACCGTGAAGTTCATTTTATTCTGCTTTATGAAAACCAGGAGTTTTTTCCCGAAACACTATTTACGAAGAAAGTTCGCTCGCTTGACAGGAATAAGCAAATAAAAGTTGTTTTACTTTCTGAAAATCCCGATAGATTTTCAACTGATTTCATTTATTTTGATGCTGTGTTGAAAAAGAGTAGCGGCAAAGATGAACTTATCGCTAATTTTAACAAATTATTCAAGAGATAATTTTACGAATTTAACTTTAAACTTCGGATAGTGAATTCCGTATAAATTCTTCGTATATCAAAATCGAAAGTTACTTTAATGCTCGAATTAAAAACGTTAAAACAAACAGACTTTATTATAGTAGAGTTAAACGGAAGAATTGACGGTCTTTCTGCTCCTGAACTCGAAAAGAATTTTGAAACAAGACTTCTTGAAGGTGTTCGTAAGTTTTTAGTCGATTTTACTTCCGTGACATACATAAGCAGTGTCGGACTGCGTGTGTTCCTAACCGTGCAGAAGAATCTTAAAAAAATCGGTGGAGTGATGCTGCTTGCTTCAATGCCTAACAACATTAAAGGTGTTTTTGATACAAGCGGATTTAGTTCAATATTCTCAATTCACATCACCGTTGATGAAGCTATAAGCTTTTTTTCTTTAAGCGGACTTAAACAAAAAATAGAAATAGTTGACTTCAACGGTAAGAAAGTAAGCATTCTTAAATCCGAAGGAAGCAAGGGGCATTTATATCCTATAGGATCAACAGGTAAATTAAAAAATGCTGAATATGATTTTCCTGATATCATAACAATGAATGCAACCGCACTAAAGCATGGAACCGGAGTTGCCGCTACCGGAGATAATTATTCGGAGTATAAAAACTTGTTTGGTGAATCTGCAATTATCTCCGGGTCGTTTTTTAATCTTGCTGCGTCATCAAAACCGGTAGTTGACTTTATTCTGAAAAACGAGGCTTCTGCAGAAACAAAACTGAACTTTCTCTATGGATTTCAATTCGATGGAGATTACAATTATATAATGGGGCTTGACGAACAAGAGCCTTTTTATAATCTGAATGATGTAATTGAATTGGCTCACTCCGTCAGCGGTTTCAATCTTTGCGGAATAGTTATTATTGCCGAGAGTGCAGGTTTAATGGGAATGAACTTGAAAAAATCTCCGGTGAAATCAAACAACACTTATCAGGGTTCTATTTTCGACAGGGAAAGTTTTGCAGATTGGATCGACCTTCCTTTTGAACACTCTTACTATAATCATCTGTCAATCTCGGTGGGAATATCATCAAAAGAAAAGTTGAGTATAGAGAATAAAACCAATTCTCTTTTCGGCGATGATTCTACTTTTCATTTTCATTCTGTTGTTTTTGAAAAGGGATTTTTGAACAAAGACCTTTTTTCATTCGAAATTGAATTGTATAGAATTATGCACGAATTTAATCCCCTAATAGTGCAGCATCTACTTGCCGAATCACAATTTAAAAGCGGAATGCTCGGAATTATTGAACTGGAGGGGAACTAATGGAACTCTGGATAGGTGCTTTGAATCTCGGCTTTCTCTACGCTTTTCTTGCTCTCGGAACATACATTACTTACAAAGTTTACAACTTCCCGGATATTACCGTTGACGGAAGTTTTACAACCGGCGCTGCCGTAGCTTCTGTTTTGATAATTAACGGAACGAATCCATTTTTAGCCGTTCTTGTATCATTTGCTGCAGGAGCAGTTGCAGGATTTATTACGGGATTTTTTCACACTAAATTTAAAATTAACGGTTTGCTTGCAGGTATTCTTGTAATGACAGGTTTATATTCGATTAATCTGAGAATTATGGGGAAATCGAATATACCGCTTCTTAATAGTCCCGGTTTTGTTACTATTTTTGAAGAATATAATCCGGGGATTAATCATGAATTATGGATTCTTATTTTAATTTCTTTAATGATGATTATTATCTGGTTATTGTTGTCCCGGTTCTTTCAAACCGATCTGGGGGTTACAATGCGTGCAACGGGGGATAACCCGGTTATGGTTTCCGCAAGTGGAATTAATACGGATAAAATGAAGATATTCGGCATTGCAATGGCAAACGGGTTTGTCGGTTTAAGCGGTGGATTCGTTGCACAATATCAGGGATTCTCAGATATCGGAATGGGCGTCGGTGCTGTTGTAACAAGTCTTGCAGCGGTAATCATCGGTGAAGCTATTATCCGGCACCGTTCAATTTTTCTAAAAATACTCAGCGTAATAATCGGCTCATTGATTTTTAGATTGATGGTTGCTCTTGCCCTGCTTGTAGGACTTGACCCGAATGACCTAAAACTCATAACCGCAATTTTTGTACTTCTTACATTAATTGCATCGGGGGCTTTCGGCGGTGAGAAGAAAACAGTAAACTTCCCGTTAAGATTTAACTTAAGTAAAAACCAGAGGCGGATGTTAACGTCATTGTCTGCGGTCGTAGTCGTGATAATCTCATTTGTTTTGATTTACAAATACTCTTTTCAAAACGATACGCAAAAAAAAATAACAATAGGAATAGTAATTCCAAACGACAGCGATATTCTAATTAAAACACGTGATGGCTTCCTATATGAAATTGAAAGAATCGGTTATAAAATCGGAAAGGATATTACAATAATCGAAAAGAATGCTAACGGCGACATTCCTACCGTAAGCA
>Ga0208244_101204_pt1 | contig 15581 bp, 16 predicted proteins | sample SubbioCR12Aug_5A_FD_184828 | JGI IMG/M metagenome (GOLD analysis project Ga0208244, IMG submission 184828) | Serpentinite rock and fluid subsurface biosphere microbial communities from McLaughlin Reserve, California, USA - CR12Aug_5A (SPAdes) | ecosystem: Environmental > Terrestrial > Deep... | reverse complement strand
GATGAAGGTGCAGATTCCACCTCGCAAGAACAGGAAGGAGCAAAGGCGCTATGACAAAGAACTCTACAAACTGCGGCACCTGGTGGAAAATGCCTTTTTACACCTCAAGCGATGGAGAGGGATTGCGACTCGCTATGCGAAATGCGCTTCGTCATTCCTTGCCTCCGTTCACATTCGCTGCATCGCCTTGTGGGCAAATATCTCGTGACGACACTATCTAGGTATTCAATCGAAATTTTGGTATTTCATTACGTTGGTAGCTGTCGCAGGTTAAACATCTTCCCCTTATGCTCAGCTTGCCATGAAAGTAGATAGATTCAAATCACCTGCTTTGAAATTTGCCATATCGCTAATATTTTCAGCAACATACCAATTTTGTAGTTTGGCTTTATGGTTATTCAATTCAGGAATAACTGCAACAACTCATTCAAAAAACGCTGACCCAGCAAGGTGGGTTTGATCAGGTTGTTTTCTACTGTAATCAGGCCTTTGTCCCGTGCAATTTTAAGTGCAGGTTCGATCCGGCTGATAGGCAGGCCGGTGCGTAGCTGGAACAGGTCGATGTCGAAGCCTTCGGTCAGGCGCAGGGCGTTCATCATGAATTCAAAGCCCAATTCGTCTTGGCTGATGGTCCATTCGTTGTCGATGGCCTGGCCCTTGGCGGCGTTTTCCAGGTAGCGGCCGGGGTGTTTGTGGCGGCTTTCGCGGGTGATTTTGTCGTGATAGCTGAGTTTGCTGTGTGCGCCGGCACCGATGCCGAGATAGTCGCCGAAGGTCCAGTAGTTGAGGTTGTGGCGGGCGCGTTTGCCTTTTTGCGCAAAGGCCGAGGTTTCATAGTGCTCGTAACCGTGTTCTTCCAGCAGGTTTTCAATGGCTTCCTGCATGGCGGCACTGGTGTCGTCGTCCGGCAGGCTGGGGGGGGTGCGGTGAAACGGCGTGTTGGGTTCCAGCGTCAGGTGATAGAAGGACAGGTGCGCAGGAGCCAACTCACAAGCACGTTTGGCATCCGCCAGCGCATCTTTCAGGTTCTGTTGTGGCAGACCATACATCACATCCAGATTGACGCTCTCAAAGGTAGTGAGCGCTAGCTCTGCAGCGTCCAGTGCCTGCTTTTCATCGTGGATGCGGCCGAGGCTGGCAAGGTAGCGGTTATCAAAACTTTGTATACCGAGCGACAGCCGGTTGACACCGGCATCGCGGTAGCCGGCGAAATGTGCGGCATCCACAGTGCCGGGATTCGCTTCCAGCGTGATCTCTGCTTCGTATTCCAGTGGCGTCAACATGCGTATCTGGCTGAGGATGCGGTCTATGGCTTCGGGTGAGAACAGGCTGGGCGTGCCGCCACCGAAGAATACGCTGTGTATCTTGCGTCCCCAGACCTTGGGTACGGATTGTTCCAGATCGGCAATCAGCGCATCGACGTATCGCTGTTCTGGAATATCCTGCTTTGATTCATGCGAATTGAAGTCGCAATAGGGACATTTGCGCACGCACCACGGAATGTGGATATAGAGCGAGAGTGGTGGCGGGTTCTGCAGGCCGGAAGCTGTCGTTGAGTCGGATAGCGGAGCAAAATCATTCACTGGAATGATGGGAATCATGATGCATCAGCCATGCAGCTGGGCGATCTGTTGCAGCATGTCGCGAAGCGCCTGGCCGCGGTGACTGATGGCGTTCTTGGTTTCCAGCGGAAGTTCGGCGCCGGTCTTGCCGCTCGTCGGGTCGAGGAACAGCGGGTCATAGCCGAAGCCACCATTGCCACGCGGTGCCTGCAGAATCTCGCCGCGCCAGACGCCCTGCGCGAGCAACGGTTGCGGGTCTTCCGGGTTGCGCACCAGCACCATGGCACAGTAGTAGTGCGCCTGCCGGTTTCTTTCCCCTGCCAGCGCCTGCAGCAGTTTTTCGTTGTTGCGGGCATCGGATTTCGGTTCACCGGCGAAGCGGGCCGAATAGACGCCTGGCGCACCCTGCAATGCATCGACGCAGATGCCGGAATCATCTGCTAATACAGGTAAACCACTATGCAGGCTGGTGTGCCGCGCCTTGGCCAGTGCGTTCTCGATGAAGGTGAAATAGGGTTCGTCGGCTTCCGGGATGTTGAAATCAGACTGCGGCAGCACTTCGATCGCCAGTGGTGAGAGCAGCTGCTGGATTTCACGCAGTTTGCCGGCGTTGCCGGTAGCGATGACGATCTTATTCAGCACTGAGTACCTTTATTTGCATGGTGGTCAGTTCGGCGATGCCGGTAGCGGCGAGGTCGAGCATGGCATTCATGGCATCGCGCTGGAATGGCTCGCCTTCGGCCGTGCCCTGAATTTCGACGAAGCCGCCCTTGCCGGTCATGACCACGTTCATGTCGGTGTCGCAGCCGGAATCCTCGATGTAATCCAGATCGAGCACCGGCTGGCCCTGATAGACGCCGACCGAGATCGCCGCTACGGAATCGAGCAGTGGCGATTCGCTGATGAGGCCGGCGCGCAGGAGATAGGAGATGGCATCATGCAGCGCCACATAGGCGCCGGTGATGGCGGCGGTGCGGGTGCCGCCGTCAGCCTGGATGACATCGCAGTCGATCTGGATGCTGCGTTCACCGAGTTTTTCCAGGTCGATGATGGCGCGCAGACTACGGCCGATCAGGCGCTGGATTTCCTGCGTGCGGCCGGATTGCTTGCCGCGTGCCGCTTCGCGGTCCATGCGGCTGCCGGTGGATCTTGGCAGCATGCCGTATTCGGCAGTGACCCAACCCTGATTTTTGCCGCGCAGGAAAGGCGGGACTTTTTCATCCACGCTGGCGGTGCACAGCACATGGGTATCGCCGAATTTGACCAGTACCGAACCTTCGGCATGTTTGGTGTAACGGCGGATGATTTCAACCCGGCGCAACTGGTTGTGGGCGCGGTGACTGGGGCGATGGCTGGACATAAGGATTCCTGACTTTGTGAGCCTTGTATTATAAGCCAAGTCAAACCAGCGGAAGACGCTGGTCGAATTCAGCTTGAGGAGTGGTTCAGTCTGGTTTTGCTGATGGCGGACTGGATCTCCAGTATGCTTTTTTCGATCTCTTCGTCGGTCAGATCGAACAGGGCGGCATCATCGAGTGGTGAATTGGGTTGCTGGGTAACCGGGTTGATGATGGTGGTTGTGGTGCCGAGTGGCATGGTGGCTGTGGAAACGGCCACCTGGCTGTTCTGGCGGTTGCCCCACTGCAGACCGATTGCGCTCATGTTGTCGCCATGATCCTCACTGACGGCTTCTGCGATATTGAGCAGTTTGGGCACGCTGTCGAGGATGCCGCCTGCATGCAGTAGTTTGCCGATGTCGTGGTCGTTGATTGCAGACCAGACGCCGTCGGTGCAGAGGAAGACGACATCGCCGTCCACCAGCGGGCGCGGTCCGGACAGCGTGATATCCGGCATTTTATCGCCGCCCAGGCAATTGTAGATCTTGTGCAGGTCGGGGTGATTGGCCATGTCTTCGAACCGCAGCTGGCCCTTGCGGTAGAGCATCTGCACGATGGAATGATCTTCGGTGCGGAAGATCAGTTGGCCGTTTCTGAAATGATAAAGCCGCGAATCGCCGACGTGGGCCGTGTAGAGTTGGTTGTCCTGCAGCACGGCGGCAACGATGGTGGTGCGCGGCGAGTCGCTCAGGTCATTGCCCAGTGTCAGGCTGTCGATGGCATCATGCACCTGCATGATGTGTTCCTCGAGGAATTTGGACGGATTGAGTAGCGTGGGAATGGCCAGATTCTGGAAGCCGTCGGTCAGTGATTTGACCGCCAGTTGGGCAGCGACTTCGCCGTGGCGATGTCCACCCATGCCGTCGGCCACCACCATGAGCAAAGCGTCTTTGCTGTAGGAATAGGCCAGGCGGTCTTCGTTGTAGGGCCGCGGTCCCTGGCGGCTGTTCTGATAGATGGTGAATTTCATGATGCGGGGTACCCTGAAGTTTTAGATTTCTTTTTGCAGAATATTGATGATTCTGTTCATGATGCCGTTCTTCTTGTCGCTCGTAGCCGCTAGCGGCGGCAAATCGTGTTGCAGGGATTTTTGCAGTGCATAGATGCTTTGCGGACGCTTCAGATGGTCCAATTCGAGGCAGCTGTCTATGATTTTCAGCAGGTTGTCCGAATAGATGGCTTTGCCTAATTTCTCGGCAGGTACGAGGGTGTCGTTTTTCAGGCGCTCATTGGCAGCCTGTGGAGCTGAACGCGTCAGACATGAATACATGGTGGCGCCTATGCTGTAGATATCGCTCCAAGGACCGAGCTCGTCACGCTTGGCATATTGTTCTGGCGAGGCAAAGCCGGGCGTGTAGCTGGGCGGAAGTTTGGCAATTGCATCGGTTAGCGTCTGCCGGGCTGAACCGAAATCCAGCAATACCGGAGAGCCATCCAGGCGGATATAGATATTGGCTGGTTTGATGTCCAGATGTAGCAGCTTTTGTGTGTGTACTTCGCGCAGACCATTCAGCAGTTCGGTAAACACACGACGCACGAAGTTTTCCGACACTGGCTCGTTGTTGCTGAGGATGTATTCCTGCAGGGATTTGCCACGCTCGTATTGCATGACCATATAGACGGTTTCATTGGCGCGAAAGAAATTCACTACGCGTACGATGTTCTTGTGATTGATGTTGGCCAGTGCGCGGCCTTCCTCGAAGAAGCATTTGAGGCCATGGCGAAAGCTGCCGGAGGCCTCGACCGTCGGTACCACCACTTTGTCACCCTCATTGCGCAAGGCCAGTGCGCTGGGCAGAAATTCCTTGATGGCGACAGTGTTGTGGTGCTCATCGCTGGCGAGATAGACATAGCTGAAACCACCTGCACTCAAGACTTTTTTGATCTTGTACTGATGCAGTTGATAGCCGATGGGCAGAGATCGGTTGGTTAGGTTAGACATTCTTGCTGGCTACTTGTAGCAACCCGTCTTTTACTGTAGAAGTTGCGAGCTATTTTGGCATGAAACCGTACGCATTTGATACCATGCCCTAAATTAAGTCAGGATGCCACAAAGATGATCTCCAAAGTAATCTATAGCATGACAGGTTTCGCCGCCCTGGAAAGAGAGACGGCTTATGGAGTTCTGGTACTGGAACTGCGGGCGGTGAATCACCGTTATCTGGAGTTGCAGCTCAAGCTGGATGAAAATCTGCGCAGTTTCGAACCGGCGCTACGTGAGATGATCGCAAGCAAGCTTGGGCGCGGCAAAGTGGAGTGCCGTTTGAGCCTGATGCAGCGTTCGACGCAGAATGCAGAGGCCAGGCTGGATAGTGCGGTTCTGCAGGAGCTGGCGCAGATGAGTGCCGTGGTGCAGCACCATTTTCCGCAAAGCCAGGCGCTGACGGTGGCGGATATTTTGCGCTGGCCCAATGTCATGGTTGGCGAGCGCCTGGATCAGGCGGCGCTCACGAATGAAATTCAGGCGATCATCGCGCAGGCGCTGGAACAGATGCTGGCTTCCAGAGCGCGTGAGGGCGAAAAGCTGAGGGCGATCATCGAGGAACGTCTGCATGAGATTGAACAGCAGGTGGCTGAAGTCAAGCCTTTGCTGCCTGCTCAGGTCAAGGCCTATCAGGAAAAATTGACTGTCAAGTTGCAGGAAGCCATGCAGTCGTATGATGAGGAGCGCTTGCGCCAGGAAGTGACGTTGTTTGCCCAGCGCATCGATGTCGATGAGGAGCTGGGCCGATTAACAGCCCATGTCTCGGAAGTGCGCCGCATATTGCAGGCAGGTGGTGCGGCTGGCAAGCGATTGGATTTCCTCATGCAGGAACTGAACCGCGAGGCCAATACGCTGGGCTCCAAATCCTTCTCGACCGAGATCTCGCAGGTGGCCATGGCCCTGAAAGTGCTGATTGAACAAATGCGCGAGCAGATTCAGAATATCGAATAATCCGGTCTGACATAGCCGGATCAACAATCAAGAAAGCCCATATGCGCGATTTCAAGTATTCCATTCTGGTCACCATCGTCGGCCTGCTACTGGCCGGCTGGTGGGGGCATCATACAACCGGTACCATGGCCGGCGTCTGGGCGGCACTGGTGTTGGCACTAATTCTGAGCATCATGGAGATCAGCCTGTCGTTCGATAATGCCGTGGTCAATGCCTCCATCCTGAAAGACATGGACGAGAAGTGGCGGCAGCTTTTTCTCACGGTCGGTATTCTCATCGCCGTTTTCGGCGTGCGTCTGATCTTCCCCTTGCTATTGGTGGCGGTGGCGACCAGCCAGGGCTTCATCGAGGTCGCCAACATGGCGTTGACGCGTCCTGCCGAGTACTCCGAGCATCTGATGGAAGGGCATGCTGCTATTGCCTCGTTCGGCGGCACCTTCCTGTTTCTGGTGTTTCTCAGTTTCATCCTCAACGATGCCAAGGAGCTGCACTGGCTGGGCAAGTTCGAGGAGCAGATGGCCAAACTCGGCAAGCTGGATTCCATGGGGATTTTCATTACTCTGGCGGTTCTGCTGGTGCTGCATCAGTTTCTACCGGTCACGCCGGAAAAGAAAATGACGATACTGCTTGCGGGTGTCGCCGGGGTCGTGCTCTACATTGCAGTGGATAGCCTGGGCAGCTTCTTTAGTTCCAAGGCAGACGCGGCTGCTGTCACCGGCGCCGCCAAACGCAACGGTGTCATGGGTTTTCTTTATCTGGAAGTCCTCGATGCTTCGTTCTCGTTTGACGGTGTCATCGGCGCCTTTGCCATCACCCGCGATGTGGTCATCATCATGCTGGGCCTGACCGTAGGCGCCATGTTCGTGCGTTCGCTGACGGTACATTTCGTCTATCGTGGCACCCTGCAGAAATATGTCTATCTTGAACACGGTGCCCATTACGCCATCGGTATTCTGGGTCTGATCATGTTCTATTCGATTTATGAACATGTGCCGGAAGTGATTACCGGCCTCATCGGCGTCGTCTTTATCGTGGCATCGCTGATTTCTTCCATTGCCTATAAGCGCAAAGTCGAAGCGCTGGGTATTTCCGACAAGTTGGGAGAATCCGTATGACAGGCAATCTTTTTATCGTGGCTGCCGCTTCCGGCACCGGCAAAACCAGTCTGCTCAGTGCGCTGCTGCAAAATGACAGCCATATCCGGCTTTCCGTTTCCTACACCACGCGCAAACCGCGTCCGGGCGAAGTAGATGGCGTGCATTATCATTTTGTTGATGAGGCAGAGTTTCTCAGGATGCTGGGCGAAGGCGACTTCCTGGAGTCGGCGGAAGTGCACGGCGCCCGCTACGGCACATCACAGCGTCGCGTGGAAGAGGCGCTGAAGGCCGGCGATGACCTGATTCTGGAGATCGACTGGCAGGGTGCGCAACAGGTCAGAAAGCAATTGCCCGATGCGGTCGGTATTTTTATTCTGCCGCCATCAATCGATACGCTGGCGCACCGTCTGGCCTATCGCGGGCAGGATAGCCTGGATGTGATTACCCGCCGTCTGGCCGCTGCACGTGAGGAGATCAGTCATGTGGCGGAGTTCGACTATGTTATAATCAACGACAATTTCCAGACTGCGCTGGAGGATTTGCGGGTGGTCATTCGCTCGCAACATCTCAAGCGTGATCAACAGCTTCTGAAACATCAGGGGCTGATCAACAGCATGAAGTAGAGTTCAGCATTCGGAGAAATAAAGATGGCACGTATTACTGTAGACGATTGTCTTGAAAAGATCCCCAACCGTTTTCACCTGACACTGGTGGCTGCCTATCGCGCCCGTCAGCTGGCCAACGGCTCCGAGCCTCTGGTCAACACTCATGGCTTGAAGGACAAGCCTACTGTACTGGCATTGCGTGAAATCGCTGCCGGCAAGGTTGGTCTTGAAGTCTTGAATCGCGGACATGCCTAAAGTGTTATGTCCATGGCATCGGCAAAACGCTCCTCGGAATCCGTAAAGCCCGCGCCACCCCCTTTGCTGCCGGCCGACAGCGAAGACTCGCAGCTGACGCTGCTGCTTAGAGAATACCTCAAAGACGAAGACATCTCCCAGATCTGGGATGCCTACCGTTTCAGCGATGCCGCCCATAAGGGCCAGGTCCGTCGCAGCGGTGAGCCCTATATCAGCCACCCGGTCGCGGTGGCCTGCATCTTGGCGGAGATGCATCTCGATACGCCAACGTTGCTGGCTGCTATATTGCACGACGTGGTGGAAGACACCGGTATCACCAAACAGGAAATCAGCGACCAGTTCGGCAAGCAGGTGGCCGAGCTGGTCGATGGTCTTTCCAAACTCGACAAAATCGAATTCCAGAGCGCGACCCAGGCGCAGGCGGAAAATTTCCGCAAGATGCTGCTTGCCATGTCACAGGATGTGCGCGTGATACTGGTCAAACTGGCTGACCGTCTGCACAACATGCAGACGCTGGACGTCATGGGTACGGAAAAGCGCAAGCGCATCGCGCTCGAAACTATCGATATCTATGCGCCGATTGCCAACCGGCTCGGCATCAATAATATCTACCATCAGCTTGAAGACCTCAGCTTCAAATATCTCTACCCAATGCGCTACAACGTCATCAGCAAGGCGGTGAAAGCGGCACGGGGCAATCGCAAGGAGGTCGTTGGCAAGATTCAGGATGCGATCCGGCTGAAATTGCAGGAAGCGCAGATCGAAGCGGATGTGACGGGGCGGGAAAAGAACCTCTACAGCATCTACAAGAAGATGACCGGCAAGAGTACGACGTTCTCGCAAATCTACGACATCTACGGCTTTCGCGTTATCGTCAAGGACCTGCCAACCTGTTATCTGGCGCTGGGAATTTTGCACAGCCTCTATAAGCCGATTCCGGGCAAGTTCAAGGATTACATCGCCATCCCCAAGGCCAATGGCTATCAGTCCCTGCATTCCACGTTGTTCGGCCCGTTCGGTACGCCGATCGAGGTGCAGATCCGCAGTCAGGAAATGCACAATATCGCCGAGGCTGGTGTGGCTGCACACTGGATGTACAAGACGACAGATGCGCACCTGACGGCCTTGCAGCAACAGACGCACCAGTGGCTTCAGCGCCTGCTTGATATACAGAGTGAGAGCTCCGATTCGCTGGAGTTCCTCGAGCATTTCAAGGTGGACCTGTTCCCGGACGAGGTCTATGTGTTCACGCCTAGGGGCAAGATCATGGCATTGCCCAAGGGCGCGACCGCCGTGGATTTTGCCTATGCTGTGCATACCGATGTTGGCAACTGTTGTGTTGCCGTCAAGATCAATCACGAACTGGCGCCCTTACGCACGGAATTGCATAACGGCGACAATGTCGAGATCATCACCTCCGCCATGGCCAAGCCTAATCCTGCCTGGCTGAATTATGTGGTTTCCGGCAAGGCGCGGGCGCATATCCGTCATTTCCTCAAATCCATGCAATCCACCGAATCCGCTCATCTCGGCCAGCGTATGCTGAACCAGGCTTTGCGAGCCCTGCATGTTGATCCGGCCGATATCGATGAGGCGCGTTGGCAAAAACTCCTGCGTGACTATGGTGCCAAGGACAAGCAGGAGGTGCTGACCGATATCGGTCTGGGCAAGCGGCTCAATGTCATGGTGGCGCATCAATTGATGGCAAGGACAGAAGAGCAGAAAGCGGAAGAAGGATTGCTGGAAAGTGCGATGGAGCGGCAGGCGAGACAGCTCAACAAGGTGTTGGACACCATCACCATCCGTGGTTCGGAAGGCATGGCGGTACAGTTCGCCCAGTGCTGCCGGCCGATTCCCGGTGATCCGATTCTCGGCTTCATCAACAAGGACAAGGGTCTGGTGATTCATACCCATGATTGTCCGGCTATCCGCAAATTCCGGCTCGACCCGGAAAAGTGGCTCGATGTGGAATGGGATCCGGACGGCAAACGCCTGTACAAGGTCAATCTCAAGCTGACCGTGGCGAACGAACGCGGTATGCTGGCCAAGATCGCGTCGGGCATTGCTGACGCCGGATCCAATATTGATCATGTCAGCATGGAAGAGCCGGATGGCAGTGCCTACACCAATATGCATTTTACGGTGCAGGTCAGGAATCGTGTGCATCTGGCAGACTTGATGCGGCGTTTGCGCAGAATTCCGGACATGATCCGTATCAATCGGGTGAAAGGTAGCGGCGCCGACCAGCGCGCGCAGTAATCAGGCGTACCGCTCACCGATGGGCTCCAGTTTCAAGTACCAATCTCAACAGCAATCAGGATTAACATGGCAAAACAAATCATTCATACCGACGGCGCTCCACTGGCAATCGGTACCTATTCACAGGCAGTCAAAGTCGATAACACCGTCTATCTTTCCGGTCAGATCGGTCTTGACCCGGCAAGCATGGAGCTGGTCGAAGGTATAGAAGCGCAGGTGCATCGCGTGTTCCAGAACTTGCGCGCGGTCACCGAAGCAGCCGGTGGTTCTTTGGCCGATATCGTCAAGCTCAACATCTTTCTGACTGATCTGTCGAATTTCGCGCTGGTGAACAGCATCATGGCTGAATATTTCACCCAGCCTTATCCGGCCCGTGCTGCCGTAGGGGTCGCCTCACTGCCGCGCGATGCGCTGGTGGAAGCCGACGGAGTCATGGAATTAGCCTAAAACTCTCCGAATTCAAGGAGTTCAGCAAGCCGCTGCAGGCCCGGCTGCAAAAGCTGGGTATTGTCGATGTGCAGGGCTTGCTGTTGCATTTGCCGTTGCGATATGTCGACGAGACACGCATCACTGCCATCCATGATTTGCATGCAGGTGAGCAGGCGCAGGTGGAAGGCGAGGTTGTGCATACCGAGGTGCAGTACAAGCCGCGCAAGGCGCTGATAGCGCAATTGCGTGACAATTCCGGTCAGTTAAGTTTGCGTTTTCTGCATTTCTATCCCAGCCAGATCAAGGCGCTGGCTGAGGGCAAGCGATTGCGCGTGCTGGGCGAGGTGCGCAATGGCTTTTTCGGATGGGAGATGGTGCATCCGCAATGCCGTCCGGTCGGGGAATATACCCCGACACCAGATACGCTGACGCCGGTCTATCCGACGACGGCCGGTCTGAGTCAGGCTTCGATACGCAAATCCATCCATTGGGCGATGACGCAAGACCTGCTCAATGAAACGCTGCCGGACTGGGTCTATCGGACACACCATCTGCCAAGTTTTGCCCAGAGCCTGCAGGCTCTGCATTACCCTCCACCCAGCATGCCGATGGAGCAACTGCAGGACAAGGCCCAGCCTGCTTGGCGGCGTCTGGCTTTTGATGAACTGCTGGCGCAACAGCTTTCCATGCGGCGGCATTACGCCAGACGGCGCAAGCTCGGTGCACCGGCTTTGCTGCCTTCGAAAAAACTGATCAGTGCACTGTTGAAAAGTCTGGCCTTCCGGCTGACAGATGCGCAGCAGAAGGTGGCACTGGAAATCACCCATGACCTGACGCAGCCGCATCCGATGCAGCGTCTGTTGCAGGGCGATGTCGGCAGCGGCAAGACCATTGTCGCCACCATGGCAGCACTGCAGGCCATTGAGCACGGTTGGCAGGTTGCCATGATGGCGCCGACCGAGATACTGGCCGAACAGCACTATCGCAAGCTCAGCACCTGGTTGGCACCACTCGGTATCGAGCTGGCCTGGCTGGCAGGTAGCCAGAGCAGGAAAGAACGCGAAGCTGCATTGCAAAAAGTGCAAGGCGGCGAAGCCAGCCTCGTGATTGGCACCCACGCCATCTTTCAGGAGCAGGTGCAGTTTGCCCGGCTGGGGCTGGTGATCGTTGATGAGCAGCATCGCTTCGGCGTGCAGCAGCGGCTGTCTCTCAGGCAAAAAGCGCAGACCGGTGGAATCGCAGCGCCGCATCAGCTGATGATGAGTGCCACACCGATACCGCGCACGCTCTCCATGAGTTATTACGCCGACCTCGATGTCTCCGTCATTGATGAATTGCCGCCAGGACGCACACCCATCGTCACCAAGCTGGTTTCCGAGATGCGGCGGGACGAGGTGCTACACCGCATTCATGAAGCCTGTCTACAGGGCAAGCAGGCCTACTGGGTGTGTCCGCTGATTGAAGAGTCCGAGAGCTTGCAACTGCAAACCGCTATCGATACTTATGAATATATGCGTTCGGCATTTCCCGATTTGAAAGTAGGCTTGCTGCACGGCCGCATGAAACCGGCAGAAAAGCAGGACATCATGGCGCAATTCAGCGCCAATCAGATTCAGTTGCTGGTCGCTACTACCGTCATCGAAGTCGGCGTCGATGTGCCGAATGCCAGCCTCATGGTGATTGAGCATGCCGAGCGCATGGGGCTTTCGCAATTGCATCAGTTGCGCGGCCGTGTCGGCCGTGGCGCGGAGAAGAGCACCTGTATCCTGCTTTATCAGGGCCCCTTGTCCGAGCTGGCGCGCGCCCGGCTCAAGGTGATTTATGAATCGAGCGACGGTTTTGAAATTGCCCAGGCCGATTTGCATCTGCGTGGACCGGGCGAGTTTCTGGGGGTCAGGCAAAGCGGCCTGCCCATGCTGAAGATTGCCGATCTGGAAAGAGATGCCGATTTGCTCGCGGCTTCGAAACAAGTGGCGGAAAAACTGTTGCGCGAGTATCCGGACGCCGTTGAAAAGCATCTGCAGCGCTGGTTGGGCTATGCGGAAGAGCTGGTCAAGGTCTGATACCGGCTCCGCTGTGACATAATCTCGTCGTGAAAACCCATTCCCGCCCTTTGTTGACCCATGCTGCCTGGATAAAGACGCCTATGAACAGCGGCAGCTACCGGCATTGGCTGACCGATCCGGGGTCATTGACCAGGCGCCTGCAATCGCTCAGCGATGATTTTTATGTCCGGCCGAGCCGGCATCAATATGCCAGAGCGCAGATCGACGAAGCGCAGTTGCTGGGCCTGTCGCGCAGGAAAAATGCCTTGTTGCGCGAAGTATACCTTTACAGCAATGGGGAGCCGGTGGTGTTTGCCCATAGTGTATTGCCGTGCCAAAGCTTGCGCGGTGAGTGGCTGGCCCTGGGCCGACTGGGTAACAAGCCGCTGGGAGCCGCCCTGTTCATGAATCCCAAGGTCACGCGTACCCAGCTTGAATTCAAGAAGCTGTCGAATCATCATGCGCTCTATCGTCGTGCAGTGCGGAATCTCGCTACCAAGCCGCAGGCAGTCTGGGCGAGGCGTTCGATCTTTAGGCTCGGACGTTCGGCGATTATGGTGACAGAAGTATTTTTACCGCAGGTCTTGAAGTTAACGGAATTTGCGTCATGAACTGGAAACAGAAAATCAATGCCTATGAGCGTCTGATGCGGCTCGACAAGCCGATCGGCATACTCTTGCTGCTGTGGCCGACATTGTGGGCCTTGTGGATTGCCGGCCAAGGCCGGCCGGACTGGCTGGTGGTCTGGATATTCTTTATGGGAACCGTGCTGATGCGTTCGGCTGGCTGCGTCATGAACGATGTCGCTGATCGCAATTTTGATGGTCATGTCGAGCGCACCCGGCAGCGTCCGCTGGTCAGTGGCGAAGTCAGCGTCAAGGAGGCCTGTCTGCTGGCTGCAGGCTTAAGTCTGGGCGCATTTTGTCTGGTGCTGTTTCTGAATGCGTTGACCATTGCCCTGTCGTTCGCGGCTTTGCTGCTGGCCATGACCTATCCGCTGACCAAACGTTTTCTGGCAATTCCGCAGGCTTATCTTGGCGTCGCTTTTGGTTTCGGCATCCCCATGGCATTTGCCGCTTTGACCGGCGAACTGCCGCCGGTTGCATGGCTGATGTTACTGGCCAACATTTTCTGGGCTATTGCTTACGATACCGAATATGCCATGGTCGACCGGGACGATGATCTGAAGCTGGGTATACGCTCGTCCGCCATTTTCTTCGGCCGTTTTGATGTAATGGCTATCCTGGCCTGTTATGTGGCGATGTTGTCATTGCTGGCGCTGGTCGGTCGGATGCAGCAGTTGAGTTGGGCATACTATATGGGCCTAGCGGTAGCCTTGGTGCTGGCGCTGTATCACATCAGCCTGATACGTGGCAGACAGCGCCATGCCTGTTTCAAGGCTTTTTTGCATAATAACTGGCTGGGTGCGGCAATCTTTGCGGGACTGCTGGCCAGTTATCTGTAACGCGGCAAGCGTTGGACTTAGCGTTTGATTGGAAATTCGCATTTAGCGGCTTGGACTTGTCTTCAGGCAGACTGGTTCTAATTAATTCATCAGCCAGCATGAATGGCCGTTTTGGCAAAACATGAAAAATGTAAGGGAGGGGAAACAGCTGGTTGATGCGTGTGTTGATGAATAAACACAATTAGTGCTCCATTATGGATGGGCAGGTTGGTAGAGGGCATGAAATATGCGCGAGGTTTTATTTATCCTTTTGTTTTTAAAATGGAAAGTGTTATAGTTCTGACCCTGTGAGTGATGTTGGGTATAAGCTCGTGCCAGTACCATCTATTTTCAGTATCTGTTCGGATTTCGGCAGTATTGCTAATGAAATGACAGTGTTGGATAGCCGGACAGGGGCAAGATGACCGTAGGAAAACGATAATAACGTTTGACAAGAGCAAGAGCCCTGACATAAAATCGCCCTCTTAATTTTTTTGGCAAGTATTGGTAGTCAAATGAAGACTTTTTCTGCAAAAACGCATGAAGTAAAGCGTGACTGGTTTGTTGTCGATGCGACAGACTTGGTGCTGGGGCGTCTGGCGAGTGAAATTGCTCACCGCCTGCGTGGCAAGCACAAGACAATTTACACTCCTCACGTTGATACTGGCGATTACATCGTTGTCGTCAACGCGGACAAGATCAAAGTGACCGGCAACAAGTCCGGTGACAAGCTGTATCACCGTCACAGTGGTTATCCAGGCGGTATTTCCACCACCACGTTTGGCAAGATGCAAGAGAAGTTCCCGGGCCGCGCTCTGGAAAAGGCAGTAAAGGGTATGTTGCCAAAGGGTCCGTTGGGCTATGCCATGTTCCGCAAGCTGAAGGTTTACGCTGGCGAAAAGCATGACCATATTGCGCAACAACCACAGCCTTTGAAAATTCAAAGCCAGGCTTAAGGATTAGATATGATTGGTAAATACAACTACGGTACAGGTCGTCGCAAGAGCTCTGTAGCACGCGTTTTTCTGAAGTCAGGCAAGGGCAACATCGTTATCAACGACAAGCCTGCAGACGAATACTTCTCACGCGAAACCTCACGCATGATTCTGCGCCAGCCATTGGCTCTGACCGAGAACGAAGCCAGCTTCGACATCATGGTCAATGTTACTGGTGGCGGTGAATCCGGTCAGGCAGGTGCGGTGCGTCATGGCATTACCCGTGCTTTGATTGACTACGATGCAGCTCTGAAGAGCGCATTGTCCAATGCAGGTTTTGTGACACGTGATGCACGTGAAGTTGAACGTAAGAAAGTCGGCTTCCGTAAGGCGCGTCGTCGTAAACAGTTCTCCAAGCGCTAAGCGCAGGGGTATGGAAAAAACCCGCATCACCAGCCTGTGTAAAACCCAGTCTGACAGCCGGTAAATTAAGACAATGCCTGTTATCGCGAGATAACAGGCATTGTTACTTATGGGATTTGTACAAGGAGAAACGAGATCACAAGGGGCGCTGTTTCCGGTATCGCTGGATGAGCTGATTCCAGCCGGGCATCTGGT
>Ga0208244_101203_pt1 | contig 15585 bp, 12 predicted proteins | sample SubbioCR12Aug_5A_FD_184828 | JGI IMG/M metagenome (GOLD analysis project Ga0208244, IMG submission 184828) | Serpentinite rock and fluid subsurface biosphere microbial communities from McLaughlin Reserve, California, USA - CR12Aug_5A (SPAdes) | ecosystem: Environmental > Terrestrial > Deep... | reverse complement strand
ACCCTGAAAAGGCTTGAAACACAGACAATTTAAAGTGTTTGAGATCAGTTTCAGTAAAACGGTTGTCTACGCTAATTTTCTGTGGTAATTCAGGTTTTAATTAGCCATTTTGACCCAGAATTTTTAACAGTAGTGCTAATAAATGACAATTTCTCTAACCTTTAATGAAAAAGCCTATGAGGAAAACTAAGCGTTCTGACTGCCCGATACCCTTCTTTTACAGAAAATCTTGTAAAGCAACCAGATCAGAAAAACAAACCCTAAAAAAGCAATAATCGGCAACCGGAACGCACAAACCAACCCGCTCTTTGCTAACCGGGGCAGGCTATTTTATTTTGTTTACGCTTCTATAAAGGCAAATTGTTCAATAACTACTTACAGATAAATCCTGGTCAGTTCGCCTTTCAAGTAGTCAAAAGCGTCATCAACTGAATCACTGAAATGGATCAGATCAAGATCCTCTTCGCTTATTGTCCCATATTTAACCATTGCCTCTAAATTAAGAACCTGCTGCCAATACTCCATTCCAAAAACAACGATCGGCAGTTCCTTATCCAGCTTTTTAGTCTGGATCAGGGTCAACACTTCGAAAAGCTCATCAAGAGTGCCGAAACCACCCGGGAAAATCACCAGGGCTTTGGCCAGGTAGGTAAACCAGTACTTGCGCATGAAAAAGTAATGGAACTCGAAATTAAGCTCCGGCGTAATATATTGATTCGGCAGTTGTTCATGGGGGATGCTGATATTAAAACCAATCGATTTACCACCGGCCTCGGATGCTCCCTTATTGGCCGCCTCCATCATCCCAAAACCACCGCCCGAGCAGATAATAAAACGGTGATCCGATCCAAGCCCCTTGGACCAGGTAGTTAACTTTGCAGCCAGATCCACCGCATCCTGATAATAGCTTGAAATAATGAGCTCATCGCGGGTTTTCTCGATCAGTTTAGTCAGATCCGGGTCTGCTGCTTCAGATGCAGCAGCTCTCGTCTCCAGCTCTGCCAAATATGTTTTTGCCTCCTCTAGCGGTTTGGTGCGGGCAGAGCCGAAGAAAACTACGGTATCCTCTACCCTCTCATTCTTTAACCGCTGTAGTGGTTCGAGGTACTCAGCCATAATGCGGATTGCCCTGGCATCGCGGCTATTTAAAAACTCCATATTCTTATAGGCTTTAGGAGCCTTCTCCAGTGAACGTCTCATAATTCCTCCCTATAGCTTAGTATTGATAAAAACCTTTGCCTTTTTTCCGGCCCCATTCACCTTTAACATACTTTTCAACCACCGTAGGCGAAGGTTTTTCTTTCGGGTCACAGGTCTCCATGTAACGTTCCATACCGATATGGTAGGCCAGGTCAACCCCGGTCAGATCCATCAACCTGAAAGGACCGAGCGGGTGGCCGAGGGCATTAACCACTGCGCTGTCAATATCCTCAGCCGAGGCCACTCCTGTATCAAGTAGAAATAGCGCTTCCTCTGTAATCTTAGCCAAAATGCGGTTGACCAGAAAACCGTAAATCTCTTTCTGGAGCAAAACCGGCACCTTGCCTAAACGGTGAGCAAGCTCCATCGTTAAGTTCGCTGTTTCAGCCGTGGTGTGGGGACCTTTTACAACCTCAACACACTTCATCACCAGGGCCGGGTTGAAAAAGTGCATGTTGCAAACCTGACCGGGGCGCCCGGTTACGTCGGCAAGCTGCGAACTGACAATAAATGAGCTGTTGGTGGCCAGAATCGCGTGGGGTGGACACAACTGCCCCAGCTTTTCAAAAAGTTCCAGCTTGGGTTGTAGTTTCTCAATGATCGCTTCGATCACAAAATCAGCACCCGCAGCCGCATGCTCCAGAACAGTAGTAAATTTAATGCGGGCGGCAGCCGCCTCGGCCTGCTCCTGGCTCAGCTTGCCCTTGGCAACTCTTTCCGGCAGATACCCTTTTGCAAATGCCTCTGCCTTGCTCATTTGCTCTGCGCTAAGATCAAAGCAGAATGTTTCATATCCCGAAAGGGCGCAGAGAAGGGCTATCTGGTGCCCCATATTTCCGGCGCCGGCCACACAAATTTTCTTCACATCTTCAATTTTCATTTACTTGCCTCCCTTGTTTCTCACTCAGCCTGACCGCTGTCTGAGATTTTAAGCCTCTACCTGAAATTGCTGGTGTCTTTAAAAACGGGCAGACAGTAGTTTGATTTATGTTAATATTTATTGTACGGTTGCGAAAATCCTGCTTTTGGAAAGAACTATTCTTCCGCCCATAGGCCCTGTTTATTCCTGCGAGCCTCGTTTACAAAAGCCGAAAAGTATTCTACATATTTAACGTTGGGCTGAAATATGACCTGCCTGGCGTAACCATCAAGCAGCAGGCGGGCATTAAACATTTTCTCCCTAATTTCTGCTTCACTGGCCGCTTCCGGTTTTTCCAGCCAGAGATAGGTCAGCATCCTGCCGTACTGATCGCGCTCGCCTTCGCCAAACTCAACCCAGGCTACAATATTATCAAGCATATTGTAAGCATACTCTGCAGATTCAACTCCGAAAGGCTCTTCACCTTTGGTTGGGTGGTTTATCTCAGGGGCGTCAACTCCAATCAGTCGTACTTTTTCTTCAAGGCCGCTACTAAAGCGCACATAGACAGTATCGCCATCAACTACCCTGGTTACCCTGACCCGGGTCAGCACCAGGTCGTCCGCCACTTTTTCCGGGTAAAAGATACAGCTACTAAGCGCAAATATGATGAAAACGGCAAGCATCAGGGGCAGCAAACGGTTTTGCAAGATTTTTTGCATATAAAATCCTCCGCTTAATCAGTAAATTTCATTATAACCGAAAAAACCAGGCTAAGCAGAATTAACATTTATGCTGGACAGATATGTGCCCGAATCAAATTCTAAAACGTAAAAACTTGCGCACTAAAATACGACATTCAACAAATAGTTTATGGTAAGTAGGGTATGTAGGAATAAAATCCTTGTTGTTGAAAATCCCTCTTAGCCAGAGGTCACGTACCCTCTGAGCTTGAAAAAAATCATTTAACCGGCGCCTGCTTAGGCAGGCAATATTTTCTTTGAACATATTAAGATAGCTCACCAGCTTTGCCTGCCCCTTTAAATCGTCATCGATAGGCAAGCGACAACTGGGGCAATGATAGACTTCGCCTACGATCCTGGATGTTGCCTCTTCGAGAAGTGTAAGCTCAACACCACATTCAACACAGGCATGAGGCATATTTATTTCTAATTGAAACTCATGATCACCGACTCTAATCTGGTCTTCATCACGCATTATTTCCGAATAAAAATATAAAATATCAATGCCACTAACTTGCTGCATGGCACCTCCTACGGTAAACCAGTCTCCGTATAAGTGACAGACCTCTATCCCTTGGTTACTGTTGCGGTCAAATAACCATACAACCGGAATCTCCACCACTATTTGAAAATGAAACGGAGCCAACGATTCGTCGTCAGCAACAGTAATAGTGCATTCCGGGGCCTTTCCAAAAGTCAGCCAATTTTGTTCATCTATGCTGTATACCCTGCCAGCTAAAGGCCCTTTTAAAACCTTAAGCTTTACATCCATATACCATTTTCCTGGTGTGTATTCCACTTTACACCCATACCCTTCAAGGTTGCTGCTAATCATAAATCCTGTTTTCGATAATCCTTAAATCACTCAGGCAAACATTTATCAAACCATCCTCTTCGCAGAACTCCCATCGCGGAGTAAAGGCAAGCATCTGGTTGCGTTCGTGAAGCTCGGCGGCCATTTTTTTACGATGCAGTTTTTGGTGGACGGTGTCGATGCAATCAGTAAAACGCTTTTTATGCTCCTCTGATAAGTCCGCCGTATTACCAGTAATTTCAGTGTTTATTATGCCCATGATAAAATTCGCCTCTAAGAGCTCCAGAAATAAATCATAGCGAAATGCACTTATAAAAACAGGGTATCCTGTAGAATAGCGCTCCCTGATATAACGCAGCTTATCTGCCGCTTCGATATAAAAACTGGATTGCCGATATAAGTAGTCCACGACATTATCGGTCCACACATCATCGATGCGGTTAAACAGCACCACCGGCTTGTTAGCAAGCTTACTTTTAATGATCCGCAGGTATCTTTCGCCAAAAAGCTTCTCAGCAATAACCGGTAGTGGCAAAGTGGTCTTTCCCCGTCTTGATGCCAAATAGAACTCATCGATTATCGCTTTCTTCAGCGAATTGTTGTTTCCAACACTAAACCACATATCCAGTAAGTAGTAGTCGTAATCGTCATTTTCAATACAATCTTCAAGCGCTTCTAGTGAACTGACGGTATCCCAAATTACACAATCGAAGTGCGCACTAAAATAATTAGCTGCTGACCTTTCAGTTAACAAAAGTACTTTGGGTTTGTTCCTGGTAATAAAATGCAGCGCCACCTCAAGGTTCCACCCTTGCTTGTAGTCAAACGTAAAATTTATGCGATCATATTCCATCAACAAATGCTTGGCACAACTTTCATCGAAACCGGTAATAAATTTCCGCACCTCAGCGCTGATCAACATCTCCACTGCCGTACTGATCGCAGAGGGTTTTGGCTTCCCTCCCTCAGTTAAAAGAATAATATCGGGTAGTAGGTTATGATAAGTCAGGCGTTTAGCACCGCTTGCTTCAATCTCTGCGCTAAACTGTGCCAACTTTCTTTCACAAATATTTAAGAGATCTTCGTGCTGCAGATGTTTAAACACTATCACCTGGTGCTTTTTTAGCAGGCTGATCAACTTGGCCGGCAGCAGCGGACGCCCATTATCCCTGTTAACCATATTCGGCAGCGCTTTTAAAACAGCATCCTGATGAACAATAAGGCGGTCGTCTAAATGCTGTGCCTTAATCAGTTCTAAGTCCTCATCACTGCCGGCGATGATCACAATTACAGAATAAGAAAAATCAAGTTCTTCGCCGCTCTCTTTGTCTCTTACCATCCCTGTCTCGATTAATTGACAAAGCTCGTCAATAACAACTGGTTTTGCCGCAGCTACATTTTCAAAAACCAACATACTTTGAGAAAAACTTTTTTTCTTTTGTTTCACCGGCAAAGAATGCCCTTCGGCATAAAGCAGAAGGTTGTAGTACTGCAGTTCCATATGATAGGTTTCTGCCATCAATCTGGCTAAATGGCCTTTGCCTACATGTTCAGGCCCAATAAACAGAAAAACTGTGGGGGCCTTGCTGCGCTTGTCGCTCCCGTAATATGTAAAATAATCCAGACAGAAAGATTCATTAATCATATTGAGGGCTTCATTCTGACCGAAGATGTTGCCAATCATTGTTCGATGCTGACTATGTTTATATCCGATTTCTCTTATTGCTGTACTTCTATCTCCTAATGATGGAGAAACCTTTACTCCGTAATACCAATCAGCAACTTTGTTAACTGCCTTTTCAAAAACTACACCCCGGTTCGTTTCAAAATCTTTCTTAATTTCTTCAAACATGCTTAAAGCCCCAATCATATGAAAAGCAGAAATTAGCCCCGGGTGTTCTGGATCCGGGTGACCTTTGGCAGAAGCCATTTCCGTCGCAACCTTAATCACCCCTTTAACACCTGAATCAATATAATAGCGGTCTGACCGCACACGTTTTTTTAGCACAAACCTAAAGGGATCTCTTAAGCTTTCAAGCCTTTCCGGAGAAAGATTAAGGCATTGAACGAGGGCCTCACATGTTTCGACACCTTCTGCGGCTGCCAACAAAATAGATATATAACTTATTTCGCCTTCTTCCATAAGTATTGATTGCTGTTGTGCCCTGTTCATCAACACCCTTGCAGAGGAGGTAAAGATGTCAGGATTGACTACATTGCAGTTAACCCTGTCGATGCTGTACTTGTGAGAAATATAATGAATATCAGTTTCGCCCGGTAAAGGATGTAACCAAATGGAACTCAGTTCTGACGGAAAAATTAATTTATCAGAAAAAGAATAGTAGTTACTCTCATTTAAGATATATAACAGTTTTAACTTACTATACTCACTATAAAGATCCTTGAAAACGTCAAAAACTTCTTTTTGGAAGAAACTTTCACTGATGTTGGTTATTACATGAAACGTCAGTGGGTTTAATTCGCTGATATTATACAGATCATTGATCAGTTTAATCACTTTGTTTTTGGGGATGTCCTCGTTTTCTAAATAAAAATCATGAAACATGAAGGAAAAACGATGATCAACACTATTTAAAAGTTCAGCAGCATTATTGATTACTGCCTCAGCTTTGCCGGGCACTAACTCTACCAGGATTATATCAGAATTCTCCAAAAACGTATCATTCGGGTCATACCCATATAAAATATGACTTGCAAGCACTAGAGCGGCAGGATCAGATTCCAACCTAACTTTTTTTGATGCCGCAATGTAGGCGAGCTCGTTTTTGGTGTATTTGCCGGATTCTTTTTTCATTATAATGCTCCTAGACTAAAAAGATTAATCGCTTGCATTTTCCCTTTGCAGGTAAATAGCCTTTACTTCATCTAAGAAATAGCGCGACTCTTCCGAGCTGATATAGGCTACCTGAAAGTTAATGTTTCCGCCAACCGCGCCGCTGCTTTCGTTATAAATAGCTTCACCTAGATTTGATAGTCGGGTTGCTGCGGAATTGTTTTCAGCTAATATGGTTTGCGCTTCCAAGTAATCAGAGGAAAAAGCAATGCGCAGGGTGATCTGCTGCAGGGTTTCGCGCAACTGGCTGTCTGCTTTGCTAAATATCCGGGAAGATAATAGAAGGTGCACTCCTAAATCTGGGCCCTCCCGCACCAGTCGATCTACCAATAATCTTGCGTTGCTGGAGAAGTAATCATCCTTTTCGAATAAATACTGCAACTCATCGATCACGAATAAGATGCGTGGCAACAGAGGCAGCTCTTTTTTGCTGTATGCCTGCATATCACTGACACCATGCAGGTGGAACAACTCCTGCCGGTTCGAGAGTTCCTCATCTACTAATTGCATAATCTTAAAACCCTCTTCAAGGTCAACACCCGCTGCGACTCTTCGGATATGCGGCAGCGGGTGCTCCAAATAACACTTATATTCGCCGCCTTCCTTTAAATCAAGGATGTAGAACTGTATTTTCTCAGGACTATGGGCTAATAAAGCTGCTGTTATGATGACATGCAATATATGGCTCTTGCCAACACTACCTGAGATAAGGGCATGATTAGCAGCATCCTCACCTAAAACCAGGTATTGTATCCTGCTGCAGTCGTTAATACCAATCGGAACAACCAGGTTTTGGCTGTTCCCAAAAGTACCCCATTTATCTCTGATCAGGCCACACTTATGGATCAACACCCGAAAGGTAAACATAACAAAAACCCTTTCTTCACTGAACTGATAATGCTTTAGTGAAATATTTTACCTTCCAACCGCAGGTTCTTTAAAGCAACTGTCACCAGGTTCTCGCTCTCATCGATCTCCCAAAACCGGTCGAAGCGCAACACCTGTTTTCGTCGATCAAGCTCCTCCCCCATCTTTTCCCGGTGCAATTTTTGGTGGATCTGATCAATACTGCTTAAAAAGAGATCGGCGTTTTCTGATCTTTGTCCTTCACCCTGACCGAAGAGATCTGTGTTGATCATACCCCTGATGCCAAATGAGTCCAGCATTTCCATGAATAAATCATACCGGAAGCTACCATTGTACGAGGGATAATAATTATTAAATTCTTCTCTGATTTTCCTTAATTCGTCAGCTGTTTCCAGATAATAACTGGACGGGCGTTTCCTATATTCCTGTACTGCACCCCTCCATATTTCGTCTATCGGGTTAAGCATTACCAGCGGGATAGTAGACGCTAATTCGTGCATAGCCTGCCAGTGTTTTTGGCCAAAGAAATCAAGGGCAGTCACGGAAAGCGGCAGCCTACTTTTAATCCCCAAAAAGGCAACTAGAAAGTCGTTAATCAGCTCACGCTTATCAAAACCTTTTTCGGCCTTATTAAACCACAGGTCTAGCAAAGCAAAATCAAAGCGGCCCTCGGCTGCAGCACTCACCAGTTCGGCAAAAGAGTTAACGGGATACCAGTCCACCTGTCTATTGGTTGCAGCCAAGTATCCGGTTTCGGCTTGCTCTAAATAAATCAGCACTTTGGGCCGCTCAGTCGTCCTAAAAAGTGCCGCAACATCATCATTTGCCTCCTGATCATAGTGCAGATCAAAATGGATCCTGTCGTAGGGAGTTAATATATATAATGCCCCTCTCTCCGCTTGTCCGCTGATAAATTTCCTCAACTCGGAACTAAATAAGACCTCTATTGCAGTAGATAAAGCCATGGCCGTAGGGTTACCGCCTTCACCACAGATCAAGGCCTGGGGCAGAAGAGGACTGTAGGTTAGCTTTTTCTTCTCGCTTTTTTCGATTGCAGCGCAGTATTCTGCCATCTTTCGCTCGCAGATATTATGCAGATCTTCTACCCTCAGCTGGTTAAACAAAACCAGCTGTTGCTTTTCCAGTAAAGCAAAAATTTGCGGTGGGATAAGGGGTAGCTCGCTTAGCGGATCAGATTGGTTTTTTAATACAGCCATTGCTTCGCTCTGGCGCATTTCACGGTTCAGCAAAGGCAAGCCAACCTCCCTACCAAACAGCTCATGATCCGTATCAACGATTATGATAAAAATTGTACCGTTAAAATCTAGCTCATCGCCGGTTTTATGATCGATCAATTTACCATTGCGGATTAAGTGGCAGATCTGTGCAAGCATAATGGGGTTGGCTTTATGTAAATTTTGAAAAACCGATATTGCATGTTTGACAAATTTACTTTTAGTTTCAAATGTGAGAGTTTTTTCTTTGGGGCAATCGGTAAAATCATGCTGGTATAAAGGCAAATCTTTTATTTCGGCAAGCTGGCGCGCCAGGTGAAGCTTTCCTGTACTTTCAGGACCGACAAAGAGTAAAGTGGTAACCGGCCTGGAATTATTAAAACATTCTTTTCTATATTGTTCGACAGTTAAATATTCAAAAATGGTGTCGAGCGCTTCCCGTTGGCCGAAAAGATTACCGTATAACTGCCGGTGTTCACCTTCTATAAAGCCAATTTCGGGCAATATTTCACTCCTGCCAAGGATGGTCGGGCTTGCAGAGAAGTCAAAAAGCCAGGTCCCTAACTTGTTGGCAGCATCATTAAAACTAAGCTTTCTATTTGTCCCTAATACTTTATTACCCGTATAATTCATCGCCAGGGCGGCAATTAAGTGAAAATGACTTAACAGGCCAGGTTGTATTCTATCCTGAATACCTTCAGCAGAGGCCAGTTTCATGGCATCCCTTACCACCTCGACCATAGAGTCTTCGTAGTACAGAGTGCCTATTTTTTCACCATTGCCACTACTTGCCGCCGAATCTTCGATATATATTTTTAGGTTCTCCTCCGAAATATTAAGCAGCTGTATTAAAGCCGCTTTTGTCTCGGCACCATCTGCTGCTGCTTTCAATAAGGCAAGTGTGTCTATTTTACTCTCTTTCATCAGTTCCGCCTTCCGGCGGGCCCTGTTTAATAGCGCCTTCGCATCCGCGGTAAATATCCCATCATTGATTACGGTTGGTCTCCCCCTGGCAAGCCGGTTCTCGATTTGGTTACTGTATATATCTTTCTCGCCGGGAAGGGGATGCAGCCAAATTGGTTTAACTACCTGGTATGGGTCCAGCTTCTCAGCAAATATTTTATAACTCTGCTCATTGCAAACATAAATTCGGTATACGGTTTGAAAATCTTCTCCCCTATAAAAAATTTTTTCCAATTCATTCATTGCATCTTCGGGCAGCGCCGATAGATCAATATCTTTCATAATGTGTATAGTGTAAGGGTTGCTCTGGCTAATTAGCGCCATCTCATTAAACAATTCCCTTATCTTTTCCCTGTTCCAATCCTGGCTTTGGCTATCCAGTTCATACCAGAGGCAAGTAAACCGGTGGTCCATCCTGTTTAACCGTTCGGCGGCATTGGCTATAACATCCTCGCCCTTTACCGTATCTATCTCAATTAAAGCAGCGCGTTCCTCATTGGCAATGCGGTTGTGTTTTAAATCGATACTGTGAAGAATCATTTCAAAAAGCACCAGGGCCGCGGGGTCTGTGGCGACCCTGATCAGATCAGCAGCATTATTAGCTAATTTTGGTTTTTCATAGTTCTTACTTAATTTTTTTCTGCTCATCGTATTACCCTTGCCTTCTTTTATATTTTTTCTGACCGGAAAAAGTTAAAAAAAAACAGCCTTAACAAGACCATCCTCGTGCTGCCCTAACTCTTGTTGTCTCAAGCTTAATTCGACAGCAATCATAAAAAATCCTATCGCCCTGATAAATAGTTTAATAGTATTTTTATTTGAGACTTATTTGTTTAGTGCGCGTACTTCTTCTAAGTAATAGCTCAGCTCTTCTGGGCTAATATAGGCCGCCTGAAAATGGTTGTTACCTTCAACTAAGCCATTTTTGGCATTATATATCGCTTCGCCCGGATTGGTCAGGTATACTGCTGCAGGGTTATCCTCTGCTAATATGTATCTTGCTTCTATATCATTCGAGGAAAAGGCAATACGTATGGCTATCTGTTCTAGTATTGAAAGCGACATATTATAAAGACCGGCCAGAGACTGCAAACACAATAAAACATGTATTCCTAAAGCACGCCCCTGGCGTATAAGACGCTCAAGGATTTGAGTTGATTCTCTGGCTACGCTGTCATCAACCTCAAATAACATTTGGAATTCGTCAACTATAAGTATTATACACGGTAGTTTAGGCAAGCCCGTCTGGCTGTATTCATAGAAATCCCTGATGCCATGGCGATTAAATATCTCGCTTCGAAGCGATAGCTCATCGTCGACTAAACGCAGTACTTCGTTGCCCTCATCGCGTTCAACTCCAGCCGCTACTCTTCTGATATGAGGTAGCGGGTATTCTTCATAGTGTTTGTATTCATGGCCTTCTTTTAAATCAACAATGTAGAGCTGGATCTCGCTGGGCTTATAGGATAATAAGGCTGCTGCTATTACCACGTGCATTAATTGACTCTTACCTGAACCGACACGCCCTGATATTAAAGCATGATTAGCTGCATCACTGCCTAAAACCAGGTATTGTATCTGATTGCAGTCGTTTATACCAATCGGAACAGTCACATTTCCTCCGGCATCATGGATGCCCCAGCTTCCTCTAATAAAACCACACTTATTCAACATAGACCGAAAGGTAAACACTGACAACCCCCCATTTGAAAAAGGTCTGCTGCTTTCATTATAATTGATGATGCTCAAAACGGACATGTAAAATATTATATTACGCCGGAGATCTTATCATTGAATCAACCAAACCTTCTAATTCGATTAAGCCGCCTTATTTTTAGTGGGTATATCTATGATTTGCAAATAATTATCTACTACTCGCATTGAATTAAAACTTGCAATTAGGCAGGCATTCCGTAAGTGGTCTTTGATAATCACAGAAAGTCCAAGTGCATTGAGGCTTTCCGGGCCCTGATATATATTTCGCAAATTCGAAAATTCTGTCGATCAATTCGATCGGTTGGATCGATTTAGAAGATAACAACATTAATGCAATAAAAAGGAAATCCCTTTTCTTTGTCTAAGTGATACTTCGGACAATAACACCGACCAAGAAAGGGATTTCCTATGAAGCCGCGTGCACGCCAACTCTTCAAATATGTTAACAAAGTCTACGGGATATTTCAATCCTTTGCCAAGATTTCTGACGGGCGGGTGAATCCCTCTATTGCGCTGGTAAGCATCTTGAAAGTGCTTTTCTCTGCTATGGTATTAGGATTTCACAGCTTTAACCTGATTGAAACATGCTTAAGAGAGGGCAGTTTTAACAAGTTTCTTGGCAGCGCAAAATTTAATTTAAGCGCAGATACTTTAGGTTACGCTCTGGCCAGGACCACCCTCAGGCAGTTCAGTGAGATAAACGATTCGATTATAACAAAAGCACGTTACGGTAAGGTTTATCAGGGTGGGACCATTGACGGCTTTAAAGTAGTGGCCATAGACGGCAGTGAAGTTTTTCGCACGAAATGCAAAAACTGGAGTTGTGAAGAGTGCCGGGTTACCGAAATCACCAAGGAAGATGGCACCAAAGAGATTCAATACCACGAAGATATAGTTGGTGCTTGTTATGTTGGCCGGCACCCCAACCTGGTACTTGGCTTAGAACGGGTCAAACGCGGCGAAGGCGAGACCAGTGCAGCACATAGGCTTTTAAAAGAGCCTAACCTGCGGCATAATCGCTACGCCGATATCATTACTTTAGACTCACTTTATGCCAAACCACCGATCATCAATGCAATAATCGATCAGAATATGATAGCTGTAATTCGAGTCAAACAGCAAAACTACCATATTATCCGTGACGCTGAGGAGCTGTTTGCCGGACGAAAGCCGGATTTCTCAGATGCTTTATCGCTTAACAGTTCCTGGTATTTAGATGATGATACAAGCGGTCGCAAGTATTACTACCGGGTAAGGATTTGGGACAGCTCAGGTTTTGAAAGCTGGTCTAAGGTCAAAAGCCCCTTACGGGTTTTAAGAATCGTAGAAACAAGGGTAAGTCATACCGGCAAAATTCTAAGCGAACCAGTGGTTGCTCACTTAGTTACTACGGCAGATGAGGTTACTGTGCCGACGGAAACATTGTGGAGAATCCTGCATCGGAGGTGGGACATAGAGAACAAGGTATTTCATGACTTGAAAAAGTATTGGGGTTTTGGGCACAACTATCATCATGATTCGACAGCGTTTATGGTCATGCTCCAAATGGCTGTGATTGCGATGAACCTGACATTTCTTTTCTACCATCGCAGGTTACCGAATTCTTTTAAAAAGAAAAACTCGCTTTTATCACTGCGCGAGATGATCAAGATCACTTTTTGGTCTGTGAGCAAAGAGCTATGGGACCCCGGCTGAATTTGCTAACATGCCGCCCGAGTTGCCCAGAAACCCCCGCATAAAGGTTTATTTCAGCCTCAGGCACTAGGTGCCCGTGGCCAGGGCTTTGTACTCTTTTTAACCTTTAGCAATTTTTTGCCCTGAAATTGTCCTTTGGCAATATTTGGGGCAATATTTAAGGGCCATTTGCGGAATGCCTGTGTCGCCAGCATAATCACTTCATTCTCTGTTGTTTAGATGTTATAATGAAATTGATTCGCCGGGGGATTACTAAAGGATGCCAAAAGTGCTAGACTATGAAGGCTACAGGTATTTCTTCTTTTCCAACGAAGGTGATCCTTTAAAACCAGCTCATATTTGGGTTTAGCCTGTGTTTTTGCTGAGACAAGTTGACCATTCGGTTGACAGACTACCCAAGTAGAAAGTCTAAGATGTTTTGTATTCTGACACCGGAATAGTCATCAAATACTGGTTGGTCCATCGTTAAAATTACTTTTGGATAATTGTCTTTGATTGCTTGAAGGGGGCGTAGCTCTCTTTCAAGAGTCTGTCCATCCAAAATGCTTGCTGAAACTTGATAGTAATGTTTTTCGTTGGATTTTATTGCCACAAAGTCGACTTCCAAAGACCCGATTTTGGCGATTGTAACTTCATAGCCCCGTCTGATCAGTTCAAGATAAATGATGTTTTCCAACACGTGGCCATAATCTGTATCTCTTAATCCGGTAAGCTGATTGCGAATTCCCAGATCAACCATGTAATATTTTTCGAGAGTTTTTAAGAACATTTTTCCTTTAAGATCGTATCTATTTGCTTTATAAACAATATACGCATTCTCTAACATCTTTAAATAGTTGTCTATTGTTTCTCCGGTGGTTTTTCTCCCGCTGCTATTGAGGTAATCGCTGATACTTTTTGTAGATACGATGCTTCCTACATTTGCAGCAATAAATTTAAGGATATTTTCTAATAAAGCAGCATCACGGATGTTGTTCCGTTCGATAACATCTTTCATCAAGACCGTGTTGTAGATGCCTTCCAGGAAAGGACCAATGGTATCGGTGTTTTCCAAGAGTTTGGCTACTGTAGGAAGTCCGCCATACTTCAGATATTGGTTGAAATGCTCTTGAATTTTAACTTGCTCATTGGAATCAATGAAGTCTAAGTACTCTTTGAAAGATAGCGGCAGCATCTTTATTTCTACGTAGCGGCCAGAAAGCAATGTGGAAAGCTCAGATGATAGTAAATAGGCGTTTGAGCCAGTTATGTAGATGTCTACATCCGCATCTACCAGAAAAGAGTTCACGGCTTTTTCCCAAGATGCAATGAGCTGAACTTCATCTAAGAGCAGGTAGTATTTTTGATTGTCATTTAGTAACCGCTCTTTGATGTAGCTGTGCATTTGCTTGTAGTCAGCTAGGTGGTCAAACTCAAAAGACTCAAAGTTCATGCGAATGATATTTTCTTTTGCTATTCCAGTGTCAACTAAATGGTTTGAGAATAGGGACAGCAAAGTTGATTTTCCACAACGCCTGATCCCGGTAACAACTTTTATTAATGGCTTATCTTTGTATTGGACGAGTTGTGAGAGATACAAATCTCGATTTTTCATGGTACCACCACCTGGGTAGAGTATATCCGAAAAAGAACATAAAAACAAGTAGTTTTACGGTTATAGCCGTAATTTTCGCTTTAAGGGAAAATTCAAGTTATCAGCTTTCCGGTTGATCGGCCAGGTCGGAGCCGTAGGATTGGCTGAAGCGGGTTGAGCTGTACTTTTCCAGTTTCCAGTCCGGCACCCGGCAGGTGGGGCAGGGAGTAAAATCCCACTTGTTGCGAAGGAAGCGGGCGGCGCGGCTGTTTTTGGAGTTATAAACGGAGAAGGTTTCGCCGCAGTGAGTGATAATCAGCGCCTGGTTGCATTTAATCTCCATGGTTCTGATGCCGTGGAGGATCCTTTTGCGCGACGGCCAGAGTTTCATTTTAGTCAGGAGTCGGAAGAAGTCGACCCTTTTGCGGTAGTACCTTTTTTTAGGTTCCATTAAAAGCTGCCTCGAGCGTTAAACATTCTTCTGCTGCATCGAACTGTTTTCGTTCTTCGTCGCTGAGTTCAATAGTGTCAGGTGGTAAGTTATCAATTTCGTGCCAGGTCAATTCAAACACCTGCCTTTAATTCTTGTGGGATAATTATACAATGATTGCCGCTGGGACAATTATTTGGCTTAGCTGAGATGATTATCATTTAAAAGACCAACCAGCTTATTTACTATAGCTGCAAACTCTTTGTCATTCAAGACGCCCAGCCGTTTACTTACTAAAGATTGTTTAAGCGTAAAAAGCCTGCTTAATCTGGCGACTGTCGGCTTTGGCAGACCTGCCGAATTTACATCTTCTATCATAACGTCAACTTGGTGGTCAATTGATAATGTTGACGTTAACATCATGCAAATCAGCTCTTCTCTGTCAGGGATATCAACTAAAATTAGTGCTGGCCTTCTTTTGGAGTACGGTAAATCGCTAAATGGAAATGGCACTAGTATGACATCCCCACGTTTATAAGCAGTCATATACATTATCCTCTTCGTTAACCCAATCTTCAAAAACAGGCTCTATAGCACTTAAAATGTCGATTAATTCTTGATTATCTTTAATTTTTT
>Ga0208244_101202_pt1 | contig 15592 bp, 11 predicted proteins | sample SubbioCR12Aug_5A_FD_184828 | JGI IMG/M metagenome (GOLD analysis project Ga0208244, IMG submission 184828) | Serpentinite rock and fluid subsurface biosphere microbial communities from McLaughlin Reserve, California, USA - CR12Aug_5A (SPAdes) | ecosystem: Environmental > Terrestrial > Deep... | reverse complement strand
CGTCCAGATGACGGTGAAGCTGATTGCGCCGATCGCCATGGAAGATGGCCTGCGCTTCGCGATTCGCGAAGGCGGCCGCACCGTCGGCGCCGGCGTCGTGGCGAAAATCATCGAGTAAGCAGCTGTTTTTCAGTATGTGGGGCGGCACCTTTCGGGGTGTCGCCCTTTGTAGTCTTAAGCCGCAGGGGTGTAGCTCAATTGGCAGAGCGGCGGTCTCCAAAACCGCAGGTTGGGGGTTCGATTCCCTCCGCCCCTGCCACCGTTTGATGCCAAATCGTAATAGTCGTAATGAAAACAGGCAAACCATGGCTGATAAATTGAAGTTCGTGCTGGCGCTGCTGCTGGTGGCGGCGGGTATCGCGGGCTTTTACTTCCTCTCCGAGCAGGCGATGGTTTTGCGCGTGCTGGCCGTGCTGCTCGGCCTGGCGGCGGGCGCGGCGGTGGCCTGGTTCACTGAACCAGGGCAGCGTTTTGTCGTGCTGGCGGGCGAATCGGTGGTTGAGGCCAAGAAGGTGGTCTGGCCATCGCGTAAGGAAACTTTGCAGACCACGGGGATTGTTTTCGCGTTTGTGCTGGTGATAGCGATCTTTTTGTGGCTGACAGACAAAACGCTTGAATGGGTGCTTTACGACCTGGTACTGGGCTGGAGAAAGTAATGGCGAAACGCTGGTACGTGGTGCATGCCTATTCAGGCTTCGAAAAATCGGTGATGCGCGCCCTGGTGGAGCGCATTGCGCGTGCCGGCATGCAAGACAGCTTCGGGCAGATTCTGGTGCCGGTCGAAGAGGTTGTCGAGATGAAAAGCGGCCAGAAGAGCATTTCCGAGCGCAAGTTTTTCCCCGGTTATGTGCTGGTGGAAATGGACATGAACGACGACTCCTGGCATCTCGTCAAGAGCACCCCGAAAGTGACCGGCTTTGTCGGCGGCACCGCCACCAAGCCGACGCCGATCTCTGAAAAAGAGGTCGACAAGATCATGCAGCAGATGCAGGAAGGTGTCGAAAAGCCGCGCCCCAAGGTGCTGTTCGAAACCGGGGAGTTGGTGCGCATCAAGGATGGTCCGTTTACCGATTTCAACGGCAACGTCGAAGAGGTGAATTACGAAAAGAGCCGTCTGCGGGTTTCGGTGACCATTTTTGGTCGCGCCACCCCGGTGGAACTGGAGTTCGCCCAGGTCGAGAAAGCTTAAGCGGAATTGATTTTGCGCGGCCACGGCGCAGTGCATCAGGAAGCGTGGCAAGAGGAGCGTCAGTAGGTCGGTTGCAAGCATCCGAAAGCGCGATACCACTCAATTCAGGAGTTTGGAGTTAAATAAGCATGGCAAAGAAAATCATCGGCTACATCAAGTTGCAAGTGCCGGCGGGCAAGGCGAACCCCTCGCCCCCGATCGGCCCCGCGCTCGGCCAGCGCGGTCTCAACATCATGGAGTTCTGCAAGTCCTTTAATGCCCAGACCCAGGGTCTGGAGCCGGGCTTGCCGATTCCCTGCGTGATCACCGCTTTCGCGGACAAGAGCTTCACCTTCATCATGAAGACGCCGCCGGCAACGATCCTGATCAAGAAGGCGGCAGGCATCCAGAAGGGTTCGCCAAAGCCGCATACCGACAAGGTGGGCAAGATCACCCGCGCGCAAGCCGAGGAAATTGCCAAGACCAAGATGAAAGATCTGACCGCCGCCGACATGGACGCGGCCGTGCGCACCATTGCGGGCAGCGCCCGTAGCATGGGCATTACCGTGGAGGGACTCTGACATGGCGAAACATTCCAAGCGAGTTGTCGCGGCGCTGGCCAAGGTTGATCGCAACAAAAACTATCCCTTGAGCGACGCGCTGGCGCTGGTCAAGGAAAACGCGACCGCGAAATTCAACGAGTCCATCGACGTGGCGGTGAATCTGGGCGTCGATGCGCGCAAATCCGACCAGCTCGTGCGCGGTTCGGTGGTTCTGCCGGCGGGTACCGGCAAGACCGTGCGTGTCGCCGTGTTTGCCCAGGGAGCCAAGGCGGAAGAGGCCAGGGCGGCCGGCGCCGACATCGTCGGCTTTGACGACCTGGCGGCAACGGTCAAGGGCGGGACGATCGAATTCGACGTCTGCATCGCCACGCCGGATGCCATGAAGGTGGTCGGCCAGTTGGGCCAGATTCTCGGCCCGCGCGGCCTGATGCCGAACCCGAAGGTGGGCACTGTCAGCATGGATGTCACCACGGCGGTCAAAAACGCCAAGGCCGGCCAGGTGCAATATCGCACCGACAAGGCGGGTATCGTCATGTGCACCATTGGCCGCGCTTCATTCTCGGTCGACCAGTTGCAGCAAAACCTGTCCGCGCTGATTGGCGCCTTGAACAAGGCCAAGCCGGCTGCCGCCAAGGGTCAATATCTGAAGAAAATTTCGCTGTCCTCAACCATGGGAGCCGGGATTCGCGTTGACCAGGCCAGCCTGGTTTCCGCCGTAACGCAGGCTTAAAGAACTTTGGGCCGCAGCGCTGCCTGCACGGAGTGCTGCGGGTTATCAAAGACCGCAGGGGTGGCAGGTATCAGGAATCAGAGGTCAGGTATCAGATGACCTGCTGTTTCAGGTGTCTCGCTACTTAATGGATGGGAAGGGATGGTTTGGATGACGGTTTTGCTGATACCTGATTCCTGGCCTCTGATTCCTGAACCCAGCGCAGATGGCGTCACCCGAACACGGGAATCAGCCGATTCCTGAATGAAGGTCGCCGTATCGCCAGCGCCGACTTTTCGGCGCTGGAGTTTGACTAGGAGTTGACCGTGGGTCTCAATCTTGACGACAAGAAGGCGGTAGTTGCTGAAGTGGCCGCGGAAGTTGCGAACGCTCAGTCGATTATCGTCGCCGAGTACCGTGGTCTCGAAGTGGGTGATATCACCGTCCTGCGCGCCAACGCGCGCAAGGCCGGTGTGTTTCTGCGTGTGCTGAAAAATACCCTGGTGCGTCGTGCCGTTACTGGCACGCCGTTCGAAGGTCTGGCCGACAAACTGGTTGGCCCGCTGATCTACGGAATTTCCAAGGATCCGGTGGGCGCCGCCAAGGTGTTGCATGACTTCGGCAAGGGTAACCAAAAGCTTGCCATCAAGGCAGGCGCCATGCCCAATTACGTCATGGACGTCAATGGGGTCAAGGCGCTGGCTTCGCTGCCAAGCCGCGAGGAGCTGTTGTCCAAGCTGCTCGGCACCATGCAGGCGCCTATCACCCAGTTCGTCCGTACGCTCAACGAAGTCCCGACCAAGTTTGTTCGGGGCTTGGCTGCCGTGCGCGACGCCAAAGAGACTGCGTAAACGTTTTTCACTGATCCAAATTTCATTCAGGAGTTGCAATCATGGCTGTTAGTAAAGCTGAAATTCTCGATGCCATCGCTGGCATGACCGTTCTCGACCTCTCCGAGCTGATCAAGGAGATGGAGGACAAGTTTGGCGTTTCCGCCGCTGCCGCTGCTGTTGCCGTGGCTGCGCCCGCCGCCGCCGCCGCCGCAGTGGAAGAGCAGACCGAATTCACCGTCATGCTCCTGGCTGCCGGCGAGAAGAAGGTGGAAGTCATCAAGGTCGTCCGTGCCGCCACTGCCCTCGGCCTCAAGGAAGCCAAAGACCTGGTTGACGGCGCTCCCAAGGCCGTCAAGGAAGGTGTTTCGAAGGCTGATGCCGAGGCTCTCCGCAAGCAGTTGGAAGACGCCGGCGCCAAGGTCGAAGTCAAGTAAGTTTGTTTGTAAGCTGGGCTGGCAGCCTGTTTTCAGGCCGCCAGCCCTTCTGCATTGGTTTTTTCTGAAGTTAATTTTTGAGCGGTTCAGGTTTTAGTGACCAACCATTCCAACGCTTTGCAATAGGCACGATATGCAAAATGCGGATGGCTGTTCCCTGAATCCTGACTGTCGGAGCGAACATGGCCTACTCGTATACCGAGAAAAAGCGCATCCGCAAGAGTTTTGCAAAGCGGGCAAATGTGCTGGACGTCCCCTTCCTGCTGGCAACCCAGCTGGAGTCCTACACGCAATTCTTGCAGGTGGATATACCGCCGGCAAGACGCAACGTGCAGGGTCTGCAAGCCGCGTTTGCCTCGATCTTTCCGATCGTCGCGCACTCCGGCGTTGCCCGACTTGAGTTCGTCGAGTATCGCCTGGGCGAGCCGGCCTTCGATGTCAAGGAGTGCCAGCAACGCGGCCTGACCTTTGCATCGCCGCTGCGCGCCAAGGTGCGCCTGGTGATCCTCGATCGCGAGAGCAACAACGAAAAGATCAAGGAGGTCAAGGAACAGGAAGTGTATATGGGCGAAATCCCGCTCATGACGACCACCGGTTCCTTTGTCATCAACGGCACGGAACGCGTGATCGTGTCCCAGCTGCATCGCTCCCCCGGCGTGTTCTTCGAGCACGACAAGGGCAAGACGCACAGCTCCGGGAAACTGCTCTTTTCCGCGCGCATCATTCCCTATCGCGGCTCGTGGCTCGACTTTGAGTTCGACCCGAAAGACCTGCTGTATTTCCGCGTCGACCGCCGCCGCAAAATGCCGGCGACGATTCTGCTCAAGGCCATCGGCATGACGGTGGAGCAGATCCTTGCCACCTTCTTCGAAACCGACAGCTTCCACCTGCTGAAGAAGGGTATCCAGTTCGAGGTGGTGCCGGAGCGCCTGCGCGGCGAGGTCGCCCGCTTTGACATTCACGACAAGGCCGGCAAGGTCATTGTCGCCAAGGACAAGCGCATTACCGGCAAGCATATTCGCGAACTGGCGGAAGCCGGCATCAAGAAGATCGCCGTTCCCGATGATTTTCTGGTCGGCCGCGTGGTTGCCGAGAATCTCGTTGACAAGGAGACCGGCGAGGTTCTCGCCAACGCCAACGACGAGATTAGCGATAGCCTGCTGGCCAAGCTGGCGGAGTCTGGTGTTACGGATCTGAAAACGCTCTACATCAACGACCTGGATCGTGGCGGCTATATCTCCGCAACCCTGCGTGCCGACGAGGCCGCCAATCACTGGGCGGCCCGCGTGGCCATTTATCGCATGATGCGTCCCGGCGAGCCGCCGACTGAAGATGCGGTGGAATCGTTGTTCCATGGCCTGTTTTATGCCGAAGAGCGCTACGACCTCTCCGCGGTTGGCCGCATGAAGTTCAACCGGCGTGTCGGCCGCGCCGAGCTGGTCGGCCCGGGTGTCTTGTCCAACGAAGACATTGTCGATGTCGTGCGCATTCTTGTCGAATTGCGCAACGGTCGTGGCGAGGTGGACGATATCGATCACCTGGGCAACCGGCGTGTCCGCTCGGTGGGCGAACTGGCGGAAAACCAGTTCCGCGCCGGCCTGGTGCGTGTCGAACGCGCCGTCAAGGAGCGTCTGAATCAGGCCGAGTCGGATAACCTGATGCCGCATGACCTGATCAACGCCAAGCCGATCAGCGCGGCAATCCGGGAATTCTTCGGTTCAAGCCAGCTCTCGCAGTTCATGGATCAGACCAATCCGCTGTCCGAGATCACGCACAAGCGCCGCGTTTCTGCCCTTGGCCCCGGCGGCTTGACCCGCGAGCGCGCCGGTTTCGAGGTGCGCGACGTGCATCCGACCCATTACGGCCGCGTCTGTCCGATCGAGACGCCGGAGGGGCCGAACATCGGCCTGATCAACTCGCTGGCGCTGTATGCGCGCACCAATTCGTATGGCTTTCTCGAAACCCCCTATCGCAAGGTCGATGGCAGCCATGTGACCAACGAGATCGAGTTTCTGTCGGCCATCGAGGAAGGCAAGTATGTGGTTGCCCAGGCGAATGCCCAGCTCGACAAAAAAGGCCGCCTGACCGATGAGTTGGTCTCTTGCCGTTTCAAGGGCGAGTTCGAGTTGAAGCAACCCGTCGATGTGCAGTACATGGACGTTGCGCCAGGACAGATAGTTTCGGTGGCCGCGTCGCTGATCCCCTTCCTTGAGCACGACGACGCAAACCGCGCGCTGATGGGCGCGAACATGCAGCGCCAGGCCGTGCCCTGCTTGCGTCCGGAAAAAGCCCTGGTGGGCACCGGCATCGAGCGCACCGTGGCGGTCGACTCGGGTACGGCGGTGCAGGCCCTGCGCGGTGGCGTCGTTGATTATGTCGACGCCAACCGGATCGTGGTGCGCGTCAACGATGCCGAGACCGTGGCGGGCGAGGTGGGTGTCGATATTTACAATTTGACGAAATACACCCGCTCGAACCAGAACACCAACATCAATCAGCGCCCCATCGTCAAGGTGGGTGATGTGATTGCACAAGGTGACGTGGTGGCGGATGGCGCGTCCACCGATCTGGGCGAACTGGCGCTGGGGCAGAATATGCGCGTCGCCTTCATGCCGTGGAACGGCTACAACTTCGAGGACTCGATTCTGATCTCCGAGCGCGTGGTTGCCGAAGACCGCTTTACGTCGATTCACATCGAAGAACTGACCGTCGTTGCCCGGGACACCAAGCTGGGACCGGAAGAAATCACCCGCGACATCGCGACGCTGGGCGAGGCGCAACTTTCCCGCCTGGATGAATCCGGGATTGTGTATATCGGCGCCGAAGTCGAGGCCGGCGATGTCCTGGTCGGCAAGGTCACCCCCAAGGGTGAGACGCAACTGACGCCCGAAGAAAAATTGTTGCGCGCCATCTTTGGTGAAAAAGCCTCGGATGTCAAAGACACCAGTCTGCGCGTTTCCTCCGGCATGACTGGCACCGTGATTGACGTCCAGGTGTTTACCCGCGAAGGCATCGAGCGCGACGTGCGCGCCCAGTCGATCATCGATGACCAGTTGAAGAGCTACAAGCTTGATTTGGCCGACCAGATGCGGATTGTCGAACGCGACACGTTTGCACGGATCGAAAAACTGCTGACCGGCAAGCTGGCCAGCAAGGGCCCCAAAAAGCTGGCCAAGGGCGCCAAGGTCACCAAGGATTATCTCGGCTCGATCGAGCATTACCACTGGTTCGACATCAGTCTGGCTGACGAAGAGGCGCAACAGCAACTGGAAAGCCTGCGCGACAGTATCGATCAGACGCGCAAGGATTTTGACGTTGCTTTCGAGGCCAAGAAGAAAAAGCTGACCCAGGGTGACGAACTGCCGCCCGGTGTGCAGAAGATGGTCAAGGTTTATCTGGCGGTCAAGCGGCGGCTTCAGCCCGGCGACAAGATGGCCGGGCGTCACGGCAACAAGGGTGTCGTGTCGCGCATCGTGCCCGTCGAAGACATGCCGCATATGGAGGACGGCACGCCGGTCGATATCGTGCTGAACCCCTTGGGCGTTCCTTCACGCATGAACATCGGCCAGATTCTTGAAGCCCATCTGGGCTGGGCGGCGAAAGGGCTTGGTCAGAAAATCGGCGAACTGCTGCGTCAGCACTCGGCGGTGGTCGAATTACGCAAGCTGCTCGACAAGATTTACAACACCTCCGGACGTGGTGGCGACATCGCCAGCCTGACCGATGAGGAAGTGATCGAGTTGGCGGGCAATCTGGAAAATGGCGTGCCGTTCGCGACCCCGGTTTTCGATGGCGCCAAGGAGGAGGAAATTCGCGCCATGCTCGACCTGGCCTATCCGTCCGACCTCGCCAATCGAATGAATCTGACGCCAACCAAGACGCAGGCGATGCTCTACGATGGCCGCACCGGCGAAGCTTTCGAGCGTCCGGTGACGGTGGGTTACATGCATGTGCTGAAACTGCACCACCTCGTGGATGACAAGATGCATGCCCGCTCAACGGGGCCCTACAGTCTCGTCACGCAACAGCCGCTCGGCGGCAAGGCGCAGTTTGGTGGTCAGCGCTTTGGTGAGATGGAGGTCTGGGCGCTGGAGGCTTATGGCGCCGCCTACACGCTGCAAGAAATGCTGACCGTCAAGTCCGACGACGTTACCGGCCGTACCAAGGTCTATGAAAATATCGTCAAGGGTGAACACGCGATCGATGCCGGCATGCCCGAATCGTTCAATGTGCTGGTGAAAGAAATTCGCTCGCTCGGCATTGACATCGATCTTGAGCGTTTTTAATTATTCTCGACCCGCGACAGGAGTTAAACCATGAAAGCGCTGCTCGATCTGTTCAGACAAGTCACGCAGGAAGAGGAATTTGACGCAATCACCATCAGGCTTGCGTCGCCCGATAAAATCCGCTCCTGGTCTTATGGCGAAGTCAAAAAGCCGGAGACCATCAACTACCGCACCTTCAAGCCCGAGCGCGATGGCCTGTTCTGCGCCAAGATCTTCGGGCCGGTGAAAGACTACGAGTGTCTGTGCGGCAAATACAAACGCCTCAAGCATCGCGGCGTGATCTGCGAAAAATGCGGTGTGGAAGTTACGCAAGCCAAGGTGCGCCGCGAGCGGATGGGCCACATCGAGTTGGCCTCGCCGGTGGCGCACATCTGGTTTCTGAAGAGCCTCCCCAGCCGCCTCGGCATGGTGCTCGACATGACCCTGCGCGACATCGAGCGCGCCCTGTATTTCGAGGCATTTGTGGTGGTCGATCCCGGCATGACGCCGCTGACGCGTGGTCAGTTGCTCACCGAGGATGACTACCTGGCAAAGGTCGAGGAATATGGCGATGAGTTCACCGCCGTCATGGGCGCCGAAGGGGTGCGCGAATTGCTGCGCACGCTCGACATCAAACAAGCCGTTGAAACCCTGCGCGCCGATCTGGAGGCGACGGGATCCGAGGCGAAGATCAAGAAATATGCAAAGCGACTAAAGCTGCTGGAGGGTTTCCTGCAGTCCGGTATCAAGCCGGAGTGGATGGTTCTCGAGGTGCTGCCGGTGCTGCCGCCCGACCTGCGTCCGCTGGTGCCGCTGGATGGCGGCCGCTTCGCCACTTCCGATCTGAACGATTTGTATCGGCGCGTGATTAACCGCAACAACCGCTTGAAGCGCCTGCTGGAACTCAAGGCGCCAGACATCATCGTGCGCAATGAAAAGCGCATGCTGCAGGAGTCGGTCGACTCTTTGCTGGACAACGGTCGCCGCGGCAAGGCCATGACGGGCGCCAACAAGCGTCCCCTGAAGTCGCTGGCCGACATGATCAAAGGCAAGGGTGGCCGTTTCCGCCAGAACCTGTTGGGCAAGCGGGTTGACTACTCGGGCCGCTCGGTCATCGTGGTCGGTCCGCAACTCAAGCTGCACCAGTGCGGTCTGCCGAAGAAAATGGCGCTCGAGCTTTTCAAACCATTTATCTTCGAACGCCTGGAAAAAATGGGCATCGCCAGCACCATCAAGGCGGCCAAGAAGGAAGTCGAGGCTGAAACCGTCGTCGTCTGGGATATTCTCGAAGAGGTGATCCGCGAGCATCCGGTCATGCTTAACCGCGCGCCGACGCTGCACCGCCTGGGGATCCAGGCATTCGAACCGACCCTGATCGAGGGCAAGGCCATCCAGTTGCACCCGCTGGTGTGTACTGCCTTCAACGCCGACTTCGACGGCGACCAGATGGCCGTGCACGTGCCGCTCTCACTCGAAGCGCAAATGGAGTGCCGCACGCTGATGCTGGCGTCGAACAACGTGTTGTCGCCCGCCAACGGCGCGCCAATCATTGTGCCGTCGCAGGACGTGGTGCTCGGGCTGTACTACGCCACTCGCGAAAATGCGGCCGGCCGGGGATCGGGCAGCATGTTCCCGGATATCGCCGAGATCACCCGGGCGCTGCAGTTGCGCCACCTTGATCTGCATTCGCGCATTCAAGTGCGCATCAAGGAATACGAGGCGGACGGCGACGGCTGGAAAGAAAAAGTCACGCGCTATTCGACCACGGCCGGCCGCGCGCTGCTGTCCGAGATACTGCCCAAGGGACTGCCCTTCAACGTGATCGACAAGCCGCTCAAGAAAAAGGAAATCTCCAAGCTTATCGACGAGAGTTTCCGGCGCTGCGGTCTCAAGGAAACCGTCGTGTTCGCCGACAAGCTGATGCAGGCAGGTTTTACGCTGGCGACCCGCGCTGGCATATCGATTTGCATCGATGATATGCAGGTGCCGGTACAAAAGCAGGGCATCATCGAAGCAGCGGAATCCGAGGTGAAGGAGATCGAAAAACAGTACACCTCCGGTCTGGTGACTGTTGGCGAGCGCTACAACAAGGTGGTTGATATCTGGGGGCGCGCGGGCGATCAGGTTGCCAAGGCGATGATGGATCAACTCCAGCATGAGAAGGTTCGGGATGTCACGGGCAAGGAAATCACCCAGGATTCATTCAATTCCATTTACATGATGGCCGACTCGGGCGCGCGGGGTTCCGCCGCGCAGATTCGTCAGTTGGCCGGCATGCGCGGCCTGATGGCGAAACCGGACGGTTCGATCATCGAAACGCCGATCACCACGAACTTCCGCGAGGGCTTGAACGTTCTCCAATACTTCATCTCGACCCACGGCGCCCGCAAGGGCCTGGCCGACACCGCACTGAAGACCGCGAACTCCGGTTATCTGACGCGCCGTCTGGTGGATGTAACGCAAGATCTCGTGGTCAGGGAAGACGATTGCGGCACGCAGAATAGTTTTGCCATGAAAGCGCTTGTGGAAGGGGGCGAGGTTGTCGAGCCGTTGCGCGAACGCATTCTCGGCCGCGTGGTCACAGCCGACGTAATTGATCCCGACACGCAGGACGTGCTCTATCCGGCGGGCACCCTGCTGGATGAGGATGCCGTCGATAACATCGAAAGGCTGGGTGTCGATGAGGTCTGGGTACGGAGCCCCCTGACCTGCGAAACACGATTTGGCCTGTGCGCCAGTTGCTATGGCCGCGACCTGGGCCGCGGCACTTTGGTGAATGCCGGGGAGGCCGTCGGCGTGATTGCTGCTCAGTCGATCGGCGAACCGGGGACGCAGTTGACGATGCGGACATTCCACGTCGGTGGCGCCGCCTCGCGTGCCGCGGCGCAAAGCAGTATCGAGTCGAAGAGCGCGGGCACGGTGCGGTTTTCCGCGACGATGCGCTACGTGACCAATCCGAAAGCCGAGAAAATCGTCATCGCGCGTTCCGCCGAGGTGTTTATTGCGGATGATCATGGGCGCGAGCGCGAGCGCCACAAGGTTCCTTACGGCGCGACTCTGCTGGTCGGCGATGGCTTGCAGGTGAAGCCGGGCGCACAGCTGGCTAATTGGGATCCGCATACGCGCCCGATTGTGACGGAATACGCGGGTACGGTCCGCTTTGAGAACGTCGACAAGGGCAGTACGGTCGCCGAGCAGATGGATGAGGTGACCGGTCTTTCGACACTCGTGGTGATTGATCCGAAGCGGGGCGCCAAGGCGCAGGCCAAGGGGCTGCGACCGCAGGTGAAGTTGTTCGACGATGCCGGTCAGGAAGTGAAGATTCATGGCACCGAACACGCGGTCGCCATTACCTTTCATGTCGGCTCGATTATTACCGTCAAGAATGGCCAGACGGTCAGCGTGGGTGAGATTCTTGCGCGGATTCCGCAGGAGTCCGCCAAGACGCGCGACATTACCGGTGGCCTGCCGCGCGTGGCGGAACTGTTCGAAGCACGCTCGCCCAAGGATGCCGGCATGCTGGCCGAGGTAACTGGTTCGGTATCTTTCGGCAAGGACACCAAGGGCAAACAGCGCCTGGTCATTACCGAGCTGGATGGCACCGTCCACGAGTACCTGATCCCAAAGGACAAGCATGTCATGGCCCACGACGGCCAGGTCGTCAACAAGGGGGAAATCATCGTGGATGGCGCGGTGGATCCTCACGACATCCTGCGCCTGAAAGGGGTGGAGGAGCTTGCCCGCTACATTATCGACGAGGTTCAGGACGTCTACCGCCTGCAGGGCGTGAAAATCAACGACAAGCACATCGAGGTGATCGTCCGCCAGATGTTGCGCAGGGTGGTGATTACCGATCCGGGCGACACGGGATTTATTCGCGAAGAGCAGGTCGAACGGTCAGAAATGCTCGACGCGAACGATAGGCTGATTGCAGAGGGCAAACGGCCGGCAGAGTTCCAGCATATCTTGCTGGGCATCACGAAGGCCAGCTTGTCTACTGACTCGTTCATTTCCGCGGCCTCCTTCCAGGAAACGACGCGGGTCCTGACCGAGGCCGCGATCATGGGCAAGCGGGACGAATTGCGTGGCCTCAAGGAAAACGTCATTGTCGGCCGACTGATCCCCGCCGGTACCGGCTTGGCTTACCATCGCTCGCGTCTGATGCAGGACGCAGGCGAAGATGCGGCGCGCGGCAAACTGGATGCACCCATGCCAGACCTTGCAGCGGAAAAATCGGAAATTGATGCGCAAGTAAGTTGACGCTACTCCGTTACCTCAATATAATTCCGCCTCTTTTTTGCCCGCCGCTGCATTGCGCATTGCGGGCAAAATAAGTGGCCACACTTAAGAATTAAGCAGCGACCCACGAATCAGGAACGATAACTATGCCTACCATTAACCAGCTTGTGCGCAAGCCGCGGCAAGCGGAAAAAACCAAGAGCAAGGTCCCGGCCTTGGACAGCTGCCCCGCCAAGCGGGGTGTCTGTACGCGCGTTTATACGACCACGCCGAAAAAACCGAACTCCGCGCTGCGTAAGGTAGCCAAGGTCCGCTTGACGAACGGCTTTGAGGTCATTTCGTACATCGGCGGCGAGGGACACAACCTACAGGAACACTCGGTTGTGCTGATTCGGGGCGGCCGTGTCAAGGATCTGCCGGGCGTGCGCTACCACATCGTGCGTGGCAGCCTGGATACCCAGGGTGTCAAGGACCGGAAGCAAAGTCGTTCCAAGTATGGCGCCAAGCGTCCCAAGAAGGCCTAGGTCAGGTCTGAGCGGTTAGAGAGGTCAATATGCCCCGTCGTAGAGAAGTCCCGAAGCGCGATATTCTTCCGGATCCAAAGTTTGGTAATGTCGAGGTTTCCAAGTTTGTCAATGTCATCATGACAAGCGGCAAGAAATCGGTCGCCGAGCGCATCGTGTACGGCGCGTTCAGCGTTATCACGAAGAAAAGCGGCAAGGATCCGGTTGAGGTCTTTGGCCTGGCGATCAACAACGTCAAGCCGGTCGTTGAGGTCAAGAGCCGTCGTGTGGGTGGCGCGAACTACCAAGTGCCCGTCGAGGTGCGTCCTTCCCGCCGCCTGGCGCTTTCGATGCGCTGGATTCGTGAAGCGGCCAGGAAGCGTAGCGAAAAGTCGATGGACCAGCGCTTGGCCACCGAGTTGCTTGAGGCTTCCGAGGGCCGTGGCGCCGCGATGAAGAAGCGCGAAGAAGTGCACCGCATGGCGGAGGCCAACAAGGCTTTCTCGCATTTCCGTTTTTAAGCATGCAGTTGTGTGCCGCGGACCAAGGTCCGGCGGCTTATTCTATTTGCCCGCTGCCTGGGCGCCTTGCCTGCATGGCGCGTTCTGGTGGTTTGGTTTGAGAAAGACAGGTAATTCAAGTGGCCCGCAAGACACCCATTGAGCGCTATCGTAATATCGGTATTTCGGCACATATCGATGCCGGTAAGACGACGACCACCGAGCGCATCCTCTTCTATACCGGCGTCAATCACAAGCTTGGCGAAGTGCATGATGGGGCGGCCACCATGGACTGGATGGAGCAGGAGCAGGAGCGTGGCATCACGATCACCTCTGCTGCCACCACCTGCTTCTGGAAGGGCATGGGCGGTAATTTTGCCGATCACCGCATCAATATCATCGACACCCCGGGGCACGTCGATTTCACCATCGAAGTGGAGCGCTCGATGCGGGTGCTGGATGGCGCTTGCATGGTGTACTGCGCCGTGGGCGGCGTACAGCCACAGTCCGAAACGGTGTGGCGCCAAGCCAATAAGTATGGCGTGCCGCGCCTTGCCTTTGTAAACAAGATGGATCGCACCGGCGCCAATTTCTTCCGAGTGCATGATCAGATGCGCGAGCGCCTGAAGGCCAACCCGATTCCCATTCAGATACCGATCGGCGCCGAGGATAAATTCGAGGGTGTGGTTGATCTGGTCAAAATGAAAGCCATCATCTGGGACGAGGCGTCACAAGGAATCAAGTTCGCCTACGGTGACATTCCGGCGGATCTGATCGCGACGGCCAATGAATGGCGGGAGAAGATGCTTGAGGCTGCCGCGGAGGCGTCTGAAGAGTTGATGAATAAGTATCTCGAAGAGGGCGACCTTGCGGAGGATGAGATCAAGCAGGCTTTGCGTCAGCGCACCATTGCCAGCGAAATCGTGCCGATGGTGTGTGGTTCTGCGTTCAAGAACAAGGGTGTGCAGGCCATGCTGGATGCCGTGGTCGAATACATGCCCGCGCCTACCGATATTCCGCCAGTCAAGGGCATCCTGGAAGACGAGAGCGAAGGTCAGCGCAAAGCGGCGGATGATGAACCGTTTTCCGCGCTGGCATTCAAAATCATGACCGATCCGTTTGTGGGTCAATTGACTTTCTTCCGTGTCTATTCGGGTGTGATCAAATCCGGCGACACCATCTACAACCCCTGCAAGGGGCGCAAGGAGCGCATTGGCCGGATTCTGCAGATGCATGCCAATCAGCGCGAGGAAATCAAGGAGGTCTGCGCGGGCGATATCGCCGCCGCTGTCGGCCTCAAGGAGGCGACGACGGGCGAGACTCTGTGTGCGCTTGACAAGGTCATTACCTTGGTGCGCATGGTATTTCCCGAGCCGGTGATTCACGTCGCCGTGGAGCCGAAGACCAAGGTCGACCAGGAAAAGATGGGCATTGCGCTAAACCGCCTTGCTCAAGAGGATCCCTCCTTCCGCGTGCGGACAGACGAAGAGTCCGGTCAGACGATCATTTCCGGCATGGGCGAATTACACCTGGAAATTCTGGTTGATCGGATGCGGCGCGAATTCGGCGTGGAGGCCAATGTCGGTGCGCCGCAGGTGGCCTACCGCGAGGCAATCCGCAAGGCCGTCGAGCAGGAAGGCAAGTTTGTCAAACAGTCGGGCGGCCGCGGTCAGTATGGTCACGTCTGGATCAAGCTGGAACCGAACGAGCAGGGCAAAGGTTACGAGTTTGTCGATGCTATCAAGGGTGGCGTGGTGCCACGTGAATACATCCCGGCCGTGGATAAGGGGCTCCGGGAAACCCTGCCGAATGGCGTGCTTGCGGGATTCCCGGTTGTCGATGTCAAGGTCACCCTGTTCGATGGCTCATACCACGATGTCGACTCGAATGAAAACGCCTTCAAGATGGCGGCGTCAATGGCCTTCAAGGATGCGATGCGCAAGGCGAGCCCCGTGCTGCTTGAGCCGATGATGGCGGTGGAAGTCGAGACGCCGGAAGATTTCATGGGCAACGTCATGGGCGATCTTTCCGGGCGTCGCGGCATGTTGCAGGGGATGGAAGATATCATGGGCGGAGGCAAGACCATCAAGGCGGAGGTTCCATTGGCGGAAATGTTTGGTTATTCCACCCAGTTGCGTTCGCTGACGCAGGGACGAGCGACCTATACCATGGAATTCAAACACTACGCCGAGGCACCGAAAAATGTGGCCGAAGCGGTGATCAACAAGAAATAAAGTTCTTTAGGGGAATTTAAAAATGGCAAAAGGCAAATTTGAGCGTAAGAAGCCGCATGTGAATGTGGGGACGATTGGTCACGTGGATCATGGCAAGACGACCCTGACGGCGGCGATCACGACGATTTTGGCGGCGAAATTTGG
>Ga0208244_101201_pt1 | contig 15624 bp, 11 predicted proteins | sample SubbioCR12Aug_5A_FD_184828 | JGI IMG/M metagenome (GOLD analysis project Ga0208244, IMG submission 184828) | Serpentinite rock and fluid subsurface biosphere microbial communities from McLaughlin Reserve, California, USA - CR12Aug_5A (SPAdes) | ecosystem: Environmental > Terrestrial > Deep... | reverse complement strand
GCAGCAAACCGCCCCAGTTGCGCTGCCACCAGCCTGCGGGGCCGGGCAGGGCCAGTTGTCCGCGAGGCAGGCCGGGGGTGAGTGCGCCCGCGCGGATTAAATTGTGCGGCAAAAAGGACGAGTACAGAACCCGCCCTTCCATACGGTGGCGCTTCACCGTTTCCGCCACTTTATCCACCAGTTGGTCGAAAGGCGCGGCGTAGTTGGTCAGTTCGATGTTCATAAAAAGTTTGCCGCCAACCGCCTCGAAGATTTCATCGAGAGTCGGGATGCGCTCGCCGCGATATTGCTCGCCGAACCAGGCCCCGGCATCCAGTTTTTTGAGTTCGGCCAGGGAAAAGTCTTTCAGGCGGCCCTGCCCGTCGGTGGTGCGGTCGAGTGTGGCGTCGTGATGGGCGACCACTTGGCCGTCTTTGGTCAGTTTGACATCGAATTCGATACCGTCTGCTCCGTGTTCGGCGGCCAGTTGGAAGGCGGCCAGGGTGTTCTCAGGCGCATACGCCGATGCGCCGCGATGGGCAAAGACTGTCGGGCGGGGCAGGTTGGGGAACATTACAATTCGACAAAATACGACGCGGCGGCCCGGCTGAGCAGGTCACGGCTCATTTCGGGTTCGACGTTCATATAGCGGGCGATGTCGATGACCTGGTCGCACAGGTCGCGCGGGTGCGAGGCGCGCAGTTTGCGGTTACGTTTGATGTACCATTCCTGCAACAGGTAGGCCAGGCCCTGGTCGTTGTATTTGACGTTTTTGGCCTGGGACACACGCCGGAAGATTTCGCGGAACTCCTCGTAGGATGGGTCGCTGATTTCGATTTTGTGGCGCAGGCGGCGCAAGAAGGCTTCGTCTACGAGGTCGCGTGGCGGAAGGTTGGTCGAGAAAACCACCAGCACATCGAAGGGTACTTCCATTTTGCGGCCTGTGTGCAGGGTCAAGAAGTCGACCCGGTTTTCGAGCGGCACAATCCAGCGGTTGAGCAGGTCGCGCGGGCGCACCAACTGGCGGCCAAAGTCGTCAATGAGCAGTATGCCGCCGTTGGCTTTGACCTGGAAGGGCGCTTCGTAATATTTGTGGGTATCGTCGAAGACCAGGTCGAGACCGGCCAGGGTCAGTTCGCCGCCGACGACGATGAAGGGACGTTTGATGTAAACCCAACGCGGGTCGCGCTTGACCCCGGCTCGCAGGGAGCCGGTGCCGGAGGCGGTTGCGTCGTCATCTTTGGCACGCTGGTGGTTGACCGAGTCGTACAGCTTGATGACTTGCCCATCGACATATAGTGCGTAGGGGATGTACATGTTCTGGGTCAGAATCAGGTTGCCGAAGGCGCGCGCGACGCTGGTTTTACCGTTGCCTGGCGGTCCATACAGGAAAATCGATGTGCCCGAGTTGAGCGCCGGGCCGAGTTGCTCGAAGGTGGTTTTCGACAGCACCAGTTGTGAGAGCAATTGGTGCATCATCCGGGCGGTGACCGGGATGCGCTGCCTGCTCTGCCGTCGAATAGACTGGTTGTAGACATCAATCTGAACGGGGGCCGGCCCTGCATACTGGCTGCGTTCGAGGGCCTCGCGGGCGCGCTCGATTCCTGCGCCGGTGATGGCGTACTGGTAAGAGCCTTCTCCCAGACCCATCGAGGAGGATTTGACCTCGACCAGTTTCTCGCGCTTGAGCGACTCAAGAATCAGGTCGGTTACCCCGGCGAAGGGCAGGGCAATTTCCTCGGCCACCTTGAACCCGGAAAGATACCCCTGGAAGTAGAGAATTTTAAGGGCCAGGTCTTGCAGCCACAGTTGCGAAAGGCCGGTGTCGTCGATGCGTGTAATGGGCGGCGGAATAAAAGTGCTTGAACTGGACGCAGCCTGGGACGAACCTGGTCGAATGGAAGGATTGGCGTTAAGAGACATGGGCACCTGCCAGGAAAATGACTGATAAGGAAAAGACAACCATAATAAGATTATACTTCTTCTTGCGGTATTCGCTAAATCGAATGAAACAAAAAGCAGGCCGCTCTCCTTTTATACCATGCCGGGTTGCGGCCAGGGCGGGTATAATATCGGCCATGAACCTTTCTGTGATAATCCCTGTCTATAATGAAAAGAATACCGTGCGAGAAATCGTCCGCCGGGTGCAGGCCACCGGCCTGGCCTGGGAAATCTTGATGGTGGACGACGGCTCTAAGGACGGTACACGCGACATCCTGGCTGAGTTGGATGGCAAGGACGGCGTGCGCGTTATCCTGCATGAGAAGAACCAGGGCAAGGGCGCGGCGGTGCGTACAGGCTTGCAAAATGCCCGTGGGGATGTTTTCTTAATCCAGGATGCCGACCTGGAGTATGACCCGCGCGAATACCCGGCCCTGCTCAAGCCTATCGAAGAAGGCGTTGCGGATGTGGTCTATGGTTCCCGTTTCCTGGGCGCGCCCCACCGGGCGATTTTGTTCTGGAACATGGTCGCCAACAAGTTGCTGACCTTGATGACCAACATCCTTTACAACAACATCCTGACTGACATGGAGACCGGCTACAAGGTCTTCAAGCGTGAAATTGTGCAGGATATGAAACTGCGCGCCAACCGTTTTGATTTTGAGCCGGAATTTACGGCCAAAATTCTTAAACGCAATGTGCGTTTGTACGAAGTGCCGATTAGTTTCAACCCGCGCGAATATTCCGAGGGCAAGAAAATCGGCCTGCGCGATGCCTTCGAGGCGGTCTGGGCTTTGCTCAAATACCGCTTTGTGGATTAATAGCGACGGCTTTGACAGCCCGGAGCGCGCCAGCCTCCGGGCTATTTTTTTATGGTATGATGAAAATTGCCTCAGGCTGGTTGGGTGGTCGCGGTCCCGCGTTGCGGGGTCGAGGAAAGTCCGCACTCCAGAGAGCACGGCGTCGGATAATACCCGGGGCGGGGTGATCCCTCACAACTGTGGGGGGCCAACCTGCCGGACAGGGCCACAGAAAACAGGTAGCCTTCGCAAGAGGGTGATAGTGAAAAGGTGGTGTAAGAGACCACCGGTGTCCGTAGTAATACGGGCGGCCTGGTAACCCCCGCCGGGAGCAAGGTCAAGCAGGGACGAAGTGGTCTGAGGACCAACGGGAAATGTGCTCGTTTCCTTATGTGCCTCCTGTTCAGGAGGCCAGTCCCGGGTAGGCTGCTTGAGCGGCGTGGTGACACGCTTGCCAGATAGATGACCGCCCAGGTGCGGGGAGCAATCCCCGTTACTGGACAGAATGCGGCTTATAGACCGGCCTGAGGCATGAACTTATAAAATCTGGACATTCACCCCTCTTGAGGGGGCCTTGCGGCTTATAGACCGGCCTGGGGCATCCTTAAGCACAGACAGAATGCGGCTTGGAATCTTTCCAGCCCAAAATGTGCGTGTCTGTTTTGGTCTCCTAAATCTGGTCACAGCTTCGCGCTTTTTCCAGCATTACTTTCTTGATGGCTATAGCTGGCTGGATTGATATCGCCAGGAAAGCCTAAATGGGTTTGAATAGGTGCTTCGCTAAAACAAACAAAGACGAGCCGGCAACACGCCGGCTCGTCTTTTTCTTTAAGACCAGACTTAGCTTGAATTTAGAAATGGAAGTTCTATCGTTTCTGGTGTAAAGATTCGGCCAAGTTAATTTTTCTCTACGTTCGGGCAAGATAAAGGCACTTTCCGGCTTAGAAAATGCGCTTCCAAGAGATTTTAGCCAGGCAGTCGCAGTCGATTTATCTTTGCCAAAATTTTCACAGCAAAAACGGTAGAGCCCAAATTGAAAACTTGATCGTGTCTATTTTGTTTATCTCCGCCCAAAAACCGACAAATCCCACTCATCCAGCCACTCGATCATCATCTGCTCACTATCGAAGCGGATGGGCAGCCAGACGTAGCGTGAAGCGCTGAGTTCCTCTTTGTTCCAGCGGTCGAACATGGCAATATAGGCATCCGGTTTGCCTGCAACCGGGAAGACAAAGGCGCTCTGGGCAAAGAAGGTCTTGTCGGCATCCGGCCCCAGGCACGGGTTGCCCATCACCCGCCAGGGGCCCAGGACGTTTTCAGCGATTGCGTACTGGGCTTGGTTGGCGTCCCAGCCGGTGCAGCCGGAGGTCAGGCAGTAATACTTCCCTTGGCGTTTGAAGACCGCCGGGGCTTCGCGGTAGGCTTGCGCGAAATTCTTGGTGAACAACCCGGTTGTCTTGCGATAGCCAGCGGACAACTCCGCGATGTAGAGGGTCGCGTTCCACTCGGACGAGTGAAAGAGATAGGCCTTTTCGTCATCATCCTTGAAAATCGTCATATCGCGGCTGTCGGTCTGGTTGGGAGCCATGCTGCCGAGGAATTCATACCGGCCTGCCGGTTCATCACTGACCGCAATCCCAACCCGCGCGTAGGTGTAATCCGGCGTATCGAGATGCAGGAACATGACATATTTGCCAGTCAGGGCATTGTAGACAACCTTGGGCCGTTCGATGATTTTGCTGGTGTGCAGTTCGTGAGCGGGGTCATCCTGCACGGCAGGCAGCACCAGGCCGCGATTTTCCCAGTTGTAAAGATCGGTCGAGGCGTAACAGGAAATGCCAACCGCATCGACCGTGAAGCCAAGCAGGTCATTCGGCCTGGTCGGGGTATCTTTGTTTTCGCCAAACCAGTAGTAGACCCCGTTTTCATACAGCACACAACCGCCATGCGCCTGGATGGGCTGGCCGTCGGTGTCGCCCCAAAATTTTCCGGGCAGGAAAGATTTCCGCAGAGTGCGCTGGCGGACAAGGTTGCGCGCAAACTCGCTGGGGGAGTAATCCTGGTCTGCAATAATTTGCAATATTCGCGCGCGGGTTGCCTCGGCGACATCCTGCCGATGATTGATGACACGCGAAACCGTCTGGGTCGAGACCCCGGCGGCATGGGCAATGTCCGTAATCGTCGGCTTTTTCTGCATCATGTCAGCGTACCAAGAACCAAGACCCCGTTGGGCGGAAGTTGGATTGCGCCTGAGACGATCGTATCGTCGAGCAGGCTGCGATACGGCGTTGGCAAATCCACCTGCTGCGGCTCTCTGCTGAAGTTCAGGACGAACCAGATGGCCTGCCCATCCCGCCAGCGCAGGCAGACCTGCACCCCGGCAGGGGTTTTCAGGGGGGCAGTAATGCCCTGCTCCTGCAACAGCCAGCCGAAGAGCGTTTCGTAAAAAGACTCATCGCCAAAGGCGCCCAGATAAATTGCCTGGCCTTTGCCAAACAGGTTGCGCGAGACAGCCGGTTTATCGCTGTAATAATCGTGGACATATCGCGCCAGCACCTGCGCGCCCCGGGGTTCAAGGATGTCGCACCAGGTCTGGACAGGGAGAGTCTGACCGGCCAGCGGGCCGGTGTCGAACGCAAGCGCCTGTGGCGTTTCGCCAGTCAGTGCGTCGTACTCTGCGACAGTCATACCACACACATCTGCCAGCAAACCTGGCAGCGGCTGGTTGACGACAACATTGGCATCGTCCTTGACCCCGGTGCGCGGCGTGACCAGCAGCGTTCCGCCAGCCCGGACATATTCCTGCAAATGGGCGGCCAGTTTATCGGTCAGGACGTGCAGGGCGGGAGCGATGACAAGGTCATAGCCCGTCAAATCTGCAGTCGGGGAAATCACATCTACACTGATATTGTGTTTCCACAGCGCACTGTAAATCTGGTAAACATGATTTTCATACCCAAACGTGTCGCTGTTGGCCTGCACCTGGAAGGCGAAGCGGGCGTCATAGGATTGCAGGATGGCGACCCTGGATTTGGTCTCGGCACCGAAGAGTTTTTCGCCAACCTGCTTCAATTCCAGACCCATTTGCTTGATCTCGTTATAGCGGCGTCCGGCGCGCCCATCGTGTTCGAGCAGACCGTGCCAGTATTGTTCTGCGCCAAAGCGGGCTGTCCGCCAGCGGAAAAAGACAACCCCGTCGGCCCCGTGTGCAATGGATTGGTAGGCCCACAGGCGCAAAATTCCGGGGCGCGGTGTGCTGCTCAGGGTTTGCCAGCCGCTCGGCCCGGCCTGCTGTTCCATCACCCAGAAGTTCTTTGCCTTGAGTCCGCGCATGGCGTCGTGACTGAGGGCTGGGAAAGCAGGGGCAGGCTTTTCGCGATGCCAAAAACCATACGGGTAGTTGTTCCAGCAAACAAAATCGAGTGGTTTGGCGATGTCGAAATAGTTCAGGCTGTCGTATCCGAAGCCCATCATGTCGTGGGTGATGAAGTGGGACGGACATTCGGCGCGCAGGATGTCGATTTGCTCCTGCTGGAAGGCCAGCCAGGTATCCGACATGAATCGCTTGAAATCGAGCGCCAGGGAGGGGTTGGGCGGCGCGCCGATGTTGGTCAGCGGCAGGGGGATGTCGCTCCAATCGGCGTAGGTCTGGCTCCAGAATATCGTCCCGTAGCGTTCGTTCAGGCTGTCAATGTTGTTGTAGCGTTGTTTGAGCCAACCCTGGAATTCTTTGTGGCAGTTCGCGCAGAAACAGCGGTCGCCAAACTCATTGTCGGTTTGCCAGCCGATGACCACCGGGTTATGGGCAAAATGCCGGGCCATTGCCTGGGTGATGATGCGTGAACGCTCACGGTAGCGCGGATGGCTGGGGCAGGTAACGCGGCGGGTGCCGAAGGCGGCCCGGCGTCCGTCCTCGAACACGCGCAAGACTTCAGGGTTTTTATTCGCCAGCCAGGCGGGCGGGGAGGCGGTGGGCGTCCCCAGGATGACGGAAATGCCTTTTTTGTGGAAAACCGCGATGGCGCGGTCGAGCCAGTCGAAATCAAAAATGCCGGGCTGTGGCTCCATCTTAATCCAGGCAAATTCAGCCAAACGAACCACATTGAAACCTGCCTCGACCATCAATTGAGCATCAATTTCCCAGCGTTCTTCGGGCCAGTGTTCAGGGTAGTAGTCAACACCAAAACGGAACATGATGATTTCCTCGTTGTGCAAATTCTAGAAAATGGTGTCAGATTAAATTAGCCTTTGACGGCCCCGGCGGTGATACCTTCGACGAATTGACGCTGGAAGATGAGGAAGATGATCAAGAGGGGAATCAGGCTGACAACTGACATTGCCATTTGCGGTCCCCAGGCGGTCAGCCCGGCGCTGCCGGCCAGCGAATTAATTGCCAGGGTAATGGTGTGGTTCGACGGGGATTTCAGGTAGATGAGCGGGCCGAGATAGTCGTTCCAGGAGCGCATGAAGAAAATCAGGCCCATGCTTATCATGCCAGGCGAAATGATGGGCAAAATAATGCTCAAGTAGATTTTGAATTCAGAAGCGCCATCGATACGGGCAGCGTCCATCAATTCATCGTTGATGCTGGCGATGTACTGACGAAAGAAGAAGATTCCAAAAGCATTGGCAGCGCCGGGAACGATGAGCGGCCAGAAGGTGTCTACCCAGCCAAATTGGCGCATGATAACGAAGGAAGGCACCATCATGACTGCGCCGGGAATTACCATGGTTGCCAGTAACAGCGCAAATAGGATTTTCTTGGCGGGAAAATCGAATTTTGCAAAGCCATAACCGCCCAGGGTGCAGAAAAACAGGCTGAAGAGAGTCGATGCTAACGACATATAGATTGTGTTCAATAAAACGCGCAGCAGATTTTTTTCCTGGAAAATATAGAGATAGTTGCTAAGTGTGGCGTTATCCGGGATGATCTTGGGTGGGTATCCAAAAATATCGGCTGGCAGTTTGAGCGATGTGCTCAGCATCCACACAAAGGGCAGAATCATGAAAAGCGAAATCAGGGCCAGGATTGCATAGAGTGCAATGTCAGTAAGGGATTTTTGTGAGCGTCTGTACATGGCAGTCAAACTCCTACTCCTGCTCGCGGTTCAGGCGAAATTGGATAATGGTCAGGACAAAGATGATGGCAAAAAAGGTGTAGGCCAGCGCTGAAGCGTAGCCAAACTGGTAACTCCCAAAGGCCACCCCATAGATGCGGATAAGCGGGGTGATGGTTGCATTGACTGGCCCGCCACCGGTTAGCACAGAGATTTCGGTAAACAGGCCAAAACTTCCTATGGTGGATGTAATCAGGCAAAAGAGAATCACCGGACGCATGAGGGGAACAGTGATGTTAAAGAAGGCCTGGATGGGTGAGGCGCCATCCACCAGCGCCGCTTCAGTCAGTTCACGCGGAATGGTTTGCAAGCCTGCCAGCATGATGACCATGTTGTACCCAAGCCAGGCCCAGATAATCAGCAGGCTCAGCGAAATGCGCGCCCACCAGATATCCTCCAGCCAGGGGATGGGGGAAAATCCGACATACCGCATCACCACATTTATCAGGCCGTTCTGCTTTTCGAGCAGAATGCGGAAGGCAAAACCGGCAGCCACCATGTTGGTTACGAAAGGCAGGAAAATCAAGGTTCGAAAGAAGCGAAAGCCCCTGACTCGTCCTGAGTTGAGAATAACCGCCAAAGCCAGGGCCAGGAAAAGCATGACCGGGACATACAGAAAGAACAGGATGACACCATTGGTCATTGACTGCCAGAAGACCTTGTCTTGTGGGATTAGGCTGAAATTAACCCACCCGGCAAATTCCATCGGGCCTACGCCTTTCCAGCGCGTAAAACTGAGGTAAATGGAAAGCAGCATGGGATAAAGCCCGAAAACGGCAAATAGAATATAAAAAGGGGAAATAAATGCGTATGCCCAGCGCGATTTTTTGATTTCCTGCCAGAGCGAAGGAATCAATGATTTTGGGGCGAGCAAAGTTTGTTCTTTATCCATGTATGCCTCCAGAAGGGCTGTGGGGCCTCATCGACCCCACAGCCTGCTGCAATAAAAATCGTTAGGGCAAACCCGTCTCAAGACGGACAGCATTGGCGGCTTCTTTGAGCGCCTGTTCTGCGCTCATATTGCCCAATGCGTAGTTTTGAAGCGCAGTGGCCGCATTCCCAGACATGGTTACGGCATATTGCCCGTAGATGTAGCCGAAAGGAATGTTTTGTGCGGATTCAGCAAATACGGTGCGCGTTACCTGACCTCCAAAGTAGGGATCCGGTTCGAGGAAGAAAGGTGCCGAATAGGTGGCCTGGCTGGCGGGGAAGTAGTCGCTGTAAACAAACTGGGCTACCTGGTTGTCAACATTCAAGTTGACATATTCGATGAAAGCCTTGGCTGCATCAGGATTCTTACTGCCTTCGGGGATGAAGTAGGCCGAGCCGCCCTGATTGGAAGCGCGCACGCCGCCGGCCGTGTAGGCGGGCATCTGGGCGACGCCCCAGTTACCAGCCTGGTCGGCAGCAATCCAACTCTTGAGGAAGTTGCCCATCCAGGCGGCGATGACAATCGAGGCGACCGGCGGGGTATCCTGGTTGTCTATCGACGCGTTCATTTCGGCATACCAGGGGTCGGTCCACTCAAGCGAGTCGCTGACCACATCGGCCTGCCAGAATGCGCCCAGTTTTTCCATCGCCGCGACGACGTAAGGAGCATCGATGGTCACTTTACCGGTTTCGTCGTAGTAACCAAGACCTTGCTGCCAGAGCATGTTTTCGAGCATGGTGCCATAGTTGTTGGCTTTGTTGAGTGCAAAACAATTCAGGCCGGTTTCAGCCTTGATGGTCTTGCAGGTTGCCAGGTAATCGTCGTAGGTGGCGACCAAGGCGCTGACAGAGTCGGGGTCAGATGCCAGGCCAGCGGCTTCGAAGATGTCGCGGCGGTAGAAGGTCACGACCGGGCCAATATCCCAGGGGGCGCAGTATGTTTTGCCGTCTTTGCTGCAATAGGCCAGCATGGCCGCGTTCATGTCACTCTTGTAAGGCTCCATGAATGTGGTCATATCCATCAGCCCGCCCAATTCAACCAGGGCGGTAATGCTGCGATATTCCGTGACAGCCAGGTCAGGAACCCCGGTGCCGCCCTGGATGGCCAGGCCAACCTGGTTGGCAACTTCGGGCGGACTGTAGTTGACAAATTCAATTTCGATGTCGGGATATTCGGCTTTGAAACCCTCGAGAACGGTTTGTTCCCAGACATCCTGGTTGGCTGCCTGGGCCCAGATGACAAGTTTGCCAGACGGCTTAGCCGCAGGCGCATCAGGTGCGGCAGGCTGAGCAGGCGAATCAACAGCGGCAGGTGCGGCGGGCTGGGCGGGGGTGTCGGCGGTTGGGCTCTGCCCGCAGGCTGATAGCACAAGAATCGCCAGCATTAACACAGCCATGATTTTGTATACTGAATTTTTAGACATTTCCTTCTCCTTATTTGGAATAATCAGAAACGATGGTTATAATAGGCAAGAGACCAGAGACTACCCTTTGTGGTAGCCTGTCTTGCCCTAGGCACACACCCAGACGCCAATCTACCAGTGTGTGCCTTTTTTTTTGTGTCAAAAACTTTTTGACCTAATTTATCAATAACATCCTCCTTCGATTGGTTTCAATCTGTTTGGCCCTTGAAAGTTGATTCAAAGAGTCACGATTGTCTTGAACTCTCACGAATCACGAGCGACGGTTGAATAAGGGATGATTGCGGAATAACAGGTTTGTTTTCTTGTTTAGCAATAATCATCTCCACAAGATTTTCAACAGCCTTGCCGCCAAATAACTGTGGGTCTTGGGAAATGGTAGTCAGGGATGGGAAGAAGTAGGCCGACTCGGGGATGCCGTCGAAACCAACCACGGCCAGTTGTTTCGGCACCTTAATCCCACGATGACAGGCTTCGCGCAATAGACTAAGCGCCATCTGGTCATTGGCGACAAAGACACCATCCATGTTTGGATACTGCTCCAACAGTTTGACAGCCGCCACAGCGCCGCTGGCTGAAGACCAGTTACCCTCTGCCCAATGCGCGTCTACAACCTGTTTTCCGGCTTTCTCGAGCGCATCGTGCCAGCCTTGCAAGCGCAGGCGCGCCTCCCACCAATCCAGCGGGCCAGCAATATGACCCACATGCTGGCAGCCTTGCTCAAGCAAATGCCGGGTTGCCATTTGCGCCCCCAGATAACTATCCATGGAAACCACAGAAAAACCGGGCCTTGGCTCCATGGCCATGAAAACGATTGGCACTGGCAGGCTTTTTATCCCTTCGGCCCAGGCGCGGTTTTGACCGACTTCTGGCACATCCCAAATAATTCCATCCACCTGGCGGGCAAGCAGGGAATCGACTACGCTGTCAATGCCGTTGATATCAAAATTGTCGAGCTTCTTCATCAATAGCATATAACCGAGTTCGTCGGCTTTGTCTGCAATCCCGTTCAGGGTGCGCGACGGGCCAATGTATTTCAGGCCAAAGGTGACTACGCCCAGGGTATAACTGCGCTGCTGGATGAGGCTGCGCGCCAATGTGCTGGGGCGGTAGTCCAATTGTTCCACCACGTCCTCGACCCGGCGGCGGGTTGCTGCCGCAACATAAGAAGTATTATTCATAACGCGCGAAACAGTTTGCGTGGAAACCCCTGCTGCCAGCGCAACATCTTTTATGGTTACTCGCTTGGTGTTTTCTAAGAGATTCACGTATTGGTCCTTGCTGAGGAGCTATTATGTTATCGATAACATGTTATCGATAACATAATAGCAAAATTAAAATTACCTGTCAAGAGGCAATTTTATTGTAATAGGCCACGTTTGAAATCGCCGTCTATCTCGCCAAGCAATATACATGAACATTATCAGCGTTCAAGTGTCTGGGAATAGGAAGGCCACATCTCATCATAAAAACAGACTGGCTTTGGGTTAGTCTGTTTTTATGATGGGCACAGAAATACAATGGGAAAATATGCTCGTAGAAGAATGTACGGCGTTCTTCACTCACAAACCACCCGATAACAATATGGCTTTTTAAATAGAAACATTTGTGCTATACTGGCAAAAAGCCCTGCTGCGGCTTGCGCAGGGAGTTCACTCGCAAAGGGTTTCGACATGACTGAAAACCAAAAAATCGGCTATATCATTGGCGGCGGGTTGAAGGAGTCGTTTTCGGCCCGCCTGACAGTTGATCCGCTTTCCGTGCAGGAAGGCGGATTTGTGGTCATCGACAGCGGGGATTACCGTTTCTACGGCCTGGTGACCGACCTGCGCCTGGGCGCGACCGACCCTCGTTTTGCCGACGAGCAGTCCGAAATGCGCCTGCCGCCCGAACTGGCCAAAGCCCTGCACGGGCAGACACTTTATACCAACCTTGAAATCCTTCCGGCGCTGATGCTCGAGCGCGGCCCCGACCCGGCCTTGCCCGAGTACAAACTCTGGCGGGCCGAACATGCCGAAGACCCGCGTCCGGTTCCGGTGAAAACCGTCCCGCTGCACCATGCTGACGTGTCGCTGGCCGACGCAGCCGACATTGCCACCATCTTCGGTGACCCGGACAAGGACGGCAATTTCGTCATCGGCTATACCCGCGAGCAGGGACATCCGGTCTGCATCAACCTGGAGAAATTTATCCAGCGTTCGTCGGGGGTCTTTGGCGCGACCGGTACGGGCAAATCTTTCCTGACCCGTCTCGTCCTGGCCGGGCTGATGCAGCACAACAAGGCCTCGGTGCTGGTACTCGACATGCACAACGAATACGGCTTCGACGATGTCGCCTCGGATACGAAGATGAAGGTCATCGGGTTGAAAACGAAATTCGGAAGCCGGGTGCAGGTCGTCGGGGTGGGCGCGGGGGCGACCATCCGCGGACAGGCGCCGTCCTTTAATCTCGAAATCCCGATGCGCGAAATCAGCACGGGCGATGTCGAAACCCTGAGCCGCGAACTCAACCTGCGCGAGACCACGCCGACGGTCTTGAACGCCCTGTTTACTTCCTTCCGCAGCGACTGGTTTGCCCGTTTCAGGGCCATGAACCGCGAGGAAGAAGTCTATGAAGATGAAAAAGGTCGGGAGAAGAGACGCCCTCACCCGGGCAGTGTCGCCGCCTGGGCGCAGGACAACGGCGTCAATGGCATGGCCGCCGAGGCCCTGCACGACAAGTTGCGGCGTTTGTTCGACAAACGCTACATCGTCGAATCGCCCGCCGCGGACAGTGTCGCCCAAATCATCCAGTCGCTCGAAGCCGGGCAGCACGTCATCCTGTCGTTTGGCGACCACGAAAGCGACCTGGATTACCTATTCGTCTCGAATCTGCTGACGCGCAAAATCCGCGCGGCCTGGGAGCAGCGCACCAACCAGTTCCGCTCGAAGGGGGCCGGGATGGCGAAGGAGCCGCGCCCGCTGGTGATTGTGGTCGAGGAAGCCCACAAACTGCTCAACCGCGAAATGGCCGGGCAGACGGCTTTCGCCACCATCGCGCGCGAGCTGCGCAAATATTACGTCACATTGCTGGTGGTCGACCAGCGCCCCTCGCAAATTTACGACGAGGTCATGTCGCAATTGGGCACGCGCATCAGCGGCTGGCTGGGAGACGACCTCGACATCCAGGCGGTGCTTTCGGGCCTTTCGGGCCGCGAGTCCATCCGCGGGATGCTGGCGCGCTTGCAGCCCAGGGAGGAAGTCCTTCTGCTCGGCTGGGGCGTGCCAATGCCCCTGCCCGTGCGCTCACGCCGTTACGATGATAATTTCTGGCGCGATTTGCTGGGGAATAAAGGCAAGAAGGGCGAAGGTGAGATTTTGAAGGAGTTGGGGTTTTGAATTTTGGCATCCAGTAGGGGCGACCCGCCGGGTCGCCTCTACACCCAACCACCCACGTCCCCGATGGCCAAATTCGACCCGAAAATTCATCATCGTAAATCCATCCGCCTGGCGAAATGATTTCCTTGTATGGGCACGGCGGATTTTGCCAGGTACGACAATCTGCAAATCCCTCGCCGTGCCCATACGGGGCGGGCAAAACCCACACCATGGCCAAATTCGACCCGAAAATTCACCACCGCCGTTCCATTCGTTTACCGAATTACGATTACACCCAGGCCGGGGCGTATTTTGTCACGGTTGTGACCCATAACAGGGAGAATATTTTCGGCGGGGTGGTTGATGGGGAAATGCGGTTGAATGAATGCGGGGAAATTGCCCAACGTGAATGGGAACGCCTGCCAAAACGGTTTAAACACATCGAACTGGGCGCGTTCGTCATCATGCCCAATCATGCGCATGGAATTATCATTATCCATGACAATGGTAGGGGCACGGCGGATTACGCCGCGCACGACAATCTGCAAGACCCCCGCCGTGCCCCTACAACCACAACCGAAAAATTTGGCAAACCGGTTTCAGGTTCCATCCCTACAATTATCCGTTCTTATAAATCTGCTGTTGCCTTGCGTGTTAATTATGTCCGGTCTGGCGATTCCACGCCTGTCTGGCAGCGCAATTACCATGAACACATCATCCGTAACGACCGCGAAATGGGGAATGTATGGCGTTATATCGAATCGAACCCGGTCTTGTGGGAGGATGACGAGGAAAACCCAAACCGGGTCCAATCCGCCTGAAGGCGGCGGTATGCCATGCGGGAGGTAGGTTATTTCTTGAACCCCACCACCTCGACATCAGCCTTTTGCAGGAAGGCCAGGGCGTTCTCGTCGGTGCGATAGGCTTCGCCGTAGACGATGCGCGTGATTCCGGCGTTAATCAACACCTTGGTACAGTTGATGCACGGAAAATGGGTCACATAACAGGTTGCGCCCTTGGTCGAGACGCCGTGCAGGGCAGCCTGGATGATGGCGTTCGTTTCGGCATGAATGGTGCGGACGCAGTGGCCTTCGACCATCAGGTGGCCGGCCTCGTCGCAGTGTTCCTGCCCGGCGGGCGAGCCGTTGAATCCACTGGTCAGGATGCGTTTCTCGCGCACCAGCACACAGCCGACAAAGGCCCGGTCGCAGGTCGAGCGTTCAGAGACAGCGGAAGCGATTTTCATGAAGTAGGAATCCCAATCGGGGCGCATGGATGAATTCTCCTAAAGATTATGATTGCCACCAGCGCAGCACGCGCAGGGCGCGCAGGGTGTTCCAGCGGCTGGGTTGGCCGGTCTCTTCCATGTGGAAGTAGACCAGTCCGGGCCAGGGGGCGTTGAGCGGCCAGGTTCCGTTTGCATTCTGTTTGGAGCGCAGCAGTTCGACGGCGTCGTTCATGCGCTCGTCTTTTGGCGCTTTGATGGTTTGAAAATAATCGAGCGCGCGGATGAAGTCGTAGCGCCATCGCGGCGGGAAGTGCATCAGGGTCATTTTGGTATCAACGACTTCGCCGGTGCGGTGCGATTGATACAGGCGGTGCTGCAGGAGAAACTCGCGGGCTTTGGCGCGGGCCTCCATAACGGTGGGCAGGCTCTCGGGGTAGCGCGCTCCGTACTCATCCAGCCCTTCGAGCACTGAAATGGTCGTGTGGAAGGAGGCGTGAGTCGCGCCTTTAATCCACTCACAGTTCCAGCCGCCGTCGGGCATTTGTTCGCGCAGCAGGAACTCGAAAATGCTGTGGATGCGTTCATCTGGATAGCGAAAATAGGCCAGCAGGGCCAGGAGCATGCCGTTGATGCAGGTTTCGCTGTGGTGGAAACTTTTCCAGAAATTGATGCCGCCATCCCGTTCCAGCCCGCGGAAGAAGAATTTTTCGCAGCCGCGCAGGGCCTGGGGATGTTCGGGCGACAGGCCGAGGCCGCGCAGGTGGAGCAGGGTGTAGGTGGTGCTTTTCCACTTCGGCGAATAGAGGCCGCCGCCCCAGTTGCCGTCTGAATCCTGCTTCGAGAGCAGGCGCG
>Ga0208244_101200_pt1 | contig 15685 bp, 17 predicted proteins | sample SubbioCR12Aug_5A_FD_184828 | JGI IMG/M metagenome (GOLD analysis project Ga0208244, IMG submission 184828) | Serpentinite rock and fluid subsurface biosphere microbial communities from McLaughlin Reserve, California, USA - CR12Aug_5A (SPAdes) | ecosystem: Environmental > Terrestrial > Deep... | reverse complement strand
CGGGGTCGGAGAGCGGCGCGAGTTCCACGAACCACACGCCGTTGGGGAAGGCGTCAAGCAGGTCTGCCGCCACTTGCAGTGAAAGGCGCGTCTTGCCCGTGCCACCCGAGCCGGTCAGCGTGACGAGGCGGTGTTCGTCCAGTTCCTTTTTGACCTGCGCGATCTGCGTTTCGCGTCCGATGAAAGATGTCAGTTGCAGGGGCAGGTTGTTGGGGAAGGCATCCAGCGTTTTGAGCGGTGGGAATTCGGACGGCAGGTTCGGCGCGACGAGTTGGAAGATGCGTTTCGGGCGGATCAGGTCTTTCAGGCGGCGTTCGCCCAGGTCGTGCAGTTCGATGTTCGGCGGCGGGTCATCGCGGATGAGTTCTTCGGACGAAAGCGAGATCAGCACCTGCCCGCCATGCCCGGCGGACATCAGGCGCTGTGTACGGCTGAGGGTCATGTAACCGTTGTATTGACCGTCTTCCTTGAGTTCGGCTTCGCCGGTGTGGATGCCCATCCGCACTTTGATGACGGCTTCGCCCCACGCTTCGGACGTCAATTCAGTCTGCGCCTGCAACGCGGCTTTGACCGCGTCCACAGCCGTGTGAAAGGCGGCGCAGAAGGCATCGCCGATGACTTGAAAGATGTAGCCGTTGTTCGTCTCGATGGCGTTTTGCAGAATCTCATTGTGCCGCGCATGGGATTTCGACATCCCTTCGGGATGCTCGCGCCAGAGTTTGGTACTGCCTTGGATGTCGGTGAAAAGGAATGTGACTGTGCCGGTGGGGTGTGACATATAACCCTCTTTTCCAGTAACAGGCGGATGTTCCTTATTATAGGACAAAAATTGTCCAATACAAGCCTTAATGTTTTCAGCAGCATGTATGTTTATCCGTGTAAATATGCAACAGAATTGCATATTTACACGGAATGTGCTGTGATCAGAAAAAGATACTTATTGAACGAGGAGATGATCCGCAAGTATGGACATGGCACGAGAAGCAGGAAAAGCAAGCCGAGGTAGTACAAGGATAGTTGTTCGATTGACAAGGTACAGTAGAGGACGCCTTCCAGGCGTAATGGCTTTACTGCCTACGCCAGTTCGTGTTTGCGCATACCATCTTTGGTGATCTGGAAAATCTCCTGGATGGGCTGAAGCAGCGACAGCGCGTAGAGCGCGAATCCGATGCCATACAACACGCCTCGAATCGGGACGAGGAAGATGCTCACCCATACGAAGATGCTTCCCACAGTGACAGCGGCGATGCTCAGCCATGAACCGCCGAGCTGCGGATTCTCTTCCTTGAGGAAGTATTTGCGTGCAATGTATGGGACGAGGGCAATGCCAAATTGAAGCACCCAGCCGTAAATCAAGGCTTGAGGCGCAATCGATTCGACGGGACCGCCTTGGATGAATCCGAGCAGGATCAACGGCGCGATCAGCACGGGCAGTAAAATCCACGCATAAGAAGCGAGCAGATGCCAGCCGCCAGCGCTGTCCAAATGCCCGCTGGATTTGAGGGCGCGCCCCATCAAGACCATCAGCCAGATCGTTGCGGAAAGATGAAGGATCAAACCCGATACAGTGGGGGGCAGACTGCCGCCCAGCCATGGACCGATAACCAGACCGAGTGCACCCAGCGACATGCCCCAGAAGATGAACGAAACTTCTTTTGCGCTGCCAAGCGGACGACCCGTGACCATCGGAATGAAGTCCACGAGCAAGCCCGCGAAGACGAGCGACATAAAGCCCCACGAGTTGGCATGGATGTGAACTTCGAGCGGGATTTGAATGTAAAGCGCTTCACTCCAATTGAGCCACAAGCCTGTGCCGACGATGATGCCGACCAGTAAATAGAACACGCCCGTGATGTAAAACTTGAGGCTGGCAGGCGCATCGCCGCCGCGCACGTTCCACAATTGAAAGAGCAAAAGAGTCGCCGCGACGAAGACCAGCGTGCCGCCTGTAAAAATCAGCGGATGGTTGACGCTGGCAAACCCCGCGATCAGGGCGAGGAAACCGCCGTTGAGTGTCAGCCAAATATCCCAGCGCATGGCGGGACGCGGTTTTTTGGAAAGCGAGGCGACCAACAGGGGAAGCAGTCCAAATACAACCTGTGAAACGATCCCCAGCGTGATGAAATGCACGCGCACCCAGCGCAGGGCGGGGAAGGCGCCGATTAAATTCAGGCTGACGAACGAGGCGTCCGCTGCCATGAGCAGCGCAAAAAATGTAAAGAGCAGGGTGGTGATCAAGTATGGGATAGGCATTGTGTTTCTCCTTGGGTTTATTTTCCATACCACATGCGGGTAAGGAGGTTATCTTTGAGCAGAAATTGATGGTAAAAAGCTGCGCCCACATGCAATAGCACGGTCAATACCAATGCGGGGGCAATAAAGCCATGCATTATTCGTGCTGTGAAGTCGAAAAAGTCCGCGGGCAGGTTTCCCGCTCCGCCGAATACGATTGGACCAAGCCCAGCCTGGATGGAAAGCGATACGCCGCTGATCGCCATCAAAAATACCAAAATGTACAAAGCGTAGTGGACCGCCTTGCCGATCCAATCGAAGAACGGATTCCCGGCGGTGACCTGTTCCGGTTTGGGCAGTCGTTGGCGCATCACGAAACGATAGACAGTGACCATCAATATGATGATGCCCACCGCCATGTGCAGTGCCAGCGGGGTGAGTTTGGCGGCATTGTTGGGTTGCCCGCTCATGGATTTGCCGATGACAAAGGCGGCAACGACCAGTAAAACCACCAGCCAGTGCAATGTAACCTGCAAAGGGTGATAACGTTTATTCAAGGGTTGGTTCATGCTTTTAATTCCCCCCTTTTGAGCCAAGAAACACCACGCGCGTTTTTGCGTTCATGCCGCGTTTCGCGCCGCTTGGCGCAACAATTGTCACACCGGGTTTGATGGCAAAACTTTCATCGTCCACCGTCATCAAACCTTCGCCTTCGAGAAAGTGATACATCGCCGCCTCGCCGGGATGATAGGGAATTTGTCCGTGCGCCTCCAGCCCGACGACCAGCGCCTTGAATTGCGGCGTATCGATCAGGAACTGCGGCTTGGGACCCCTCTGCCGAAAAGACGGCTTTTGATTTGGTATCTGCAAAATAGATATCGGGCATATCGTCTCCTTCTTGATATGCCTGACTTTAATGGAAGTCCCCGCTTCACACCCCGACTTTTGTCGGTTTTTTCACCCCAATCTTTAATCTCCCCGAAGCATTCCCCGCTTCGCCAAACCTGCGCGGTTCAGAATGCGGATGTACCGTTTATCCATTTCTATCAGCCCCGCCTTCGTCAACTCTCGGATGACGCGGCTGAGCACATCGGGCACGGTTCCCAAATGCGCCGCCAACTCTGTCTGATTCGTCCAGCGGCGGCGCTCGATCACATCGCCTTCGGCGGAGTCCAATAATAGCTTGGCAAACCGCGCCTCCACTGTCTTGAGGGATAGATCCGCCGCCAATGTGACCAGACTGATGATCTTATCTGCCATGTTGCCGATGATCTGCAACGCCGTCTGCGGATGTTTCATCACCACCTCTTCCAGCGCGTGGCGTGGAAGGAGCCAGATGCCCGATTCTTCCAACGCCACTGCCGTGGCGGGATTAGGTCGTTTTGCCAGCACGCCAACTTCGTTGAATATCTCGCCCGCATCCAAAAAACGCAGGACTTGTTCGCGCCCGTCTCGCGAAGTTTTCAACACTTTCAATGAACCGTATTGCAGGTAATACAAATTGGATTCGGTATCCCCTTCCCAAAACACCACCGAGTTGGGCGGAAACACTTTCCACACAGCGCTCTTTGATAGAGCCGCCAGGGTTTCGTGATCCAGTCCGTGCAGGAATTCAAAGCCTTGTAGACGTTTGAGGAGAAAAGGAGTATCAGCCATGTCAGGGAGTGTAGCCTATATCTTCATGTTGGTTGGGTGCTAATCTTGTTTTTGAACCATCGTAACATCCTTCGGAATCAGCGTAAAGGTAAAAGACTCGATGGTCATCATACCAATAGGATTCCCCGTTCGCCGTTTTCACGCAGTCCGGGCTTCTTTCCTGCCCTGCGACCATTCTTTTCACAACCCGTATATGCCTTTGCTATTCTTCAGCAAATACAACCTCTGGATCAGCTCATGCGCAGCCTGCAAAAAAAAACGCTGGAGCCTGCCGCTCCATTTAGCCATTCTGGTGGCGCCGGTGTTTTGGGGTTAACGGGTCGGGAAATTTGGTTGCCGCTGCGCGCGCGGATTTGGGATGGCGGCGTTGAAGATTATAAAGATCCTGTAAAGAACTCCAAAATCGAATTGACCGGGGGAAATAGGACGATTAATATCCGTAATCATTCGGTAACGCAGACTTAAGCCTGCATCCGTTTTAGAGATACCCATGCCAAAGGAAGGTTTTTCATGAACTCCCAGAACAAAACCATTATTATCACTGCCGTTGTTACAGCCGTGTTGGTGCTTGTCGGCTTTTTCGTGCTGATGCCGTTTCTCGGTCCGCGCTTTATGCACCCGATGATGGAACGAATGCACGGAGGCGGGTCGAGTGTCTCCGCCAGTGACCTGAACACCGACACCACACGCATGACGAACAATGGCGCGTTCATTGTCTCGTTCAAAAGCCAACTCGATCCGATCCGCATCGGCTCGATGCACTCGTGGATATTGCACGTCGAAACTGCGGACGGTCAGCCTGTGGAAGGCGCGACCATTCTCGTCGGCGGCGGGATGCCCGATCACGGTCACGGGTTGCCCACCTCCCCGCAGGTGACGCAGGACATGGGCGGCGGCGATTATCTCGTCGAAGGTCTGCGCTTTCAGATGGGCGGCTGGTGGGAAGTGAAGTTCAACATCAGCGCCGATGGCGTGGAAGATAACGTCACGTTCAACATTATTTTGGGCGGGTAGTTCCCCCCATCCCCAGCCCTTCCCCCAATTTGGGGGAAGGGAGTTTGTTGGAGTATTCCATGAAAAAGAAAGTGCTTCTTGCAGGCGTACTGCTCATGCTTTCGGCGGGGATTCTGCTTGGGTGTGCGAATCAAACCTCCCCGTGGTCTGAGGCGGAGGAGGATTTGATGCGCACATTGTGGCTCGAGTCCCTGCCTGCGTTGCCGCCTGATCCAACCAATCAATATGCCGATGATCCGCGTGCGGTGGCATTCGGCGCAGAATTATTTTCCGATACTCGCTTTAGTTCAAATAATGAAGTTTCATGCGCCACCTGTCACATCGCATCGAAAGATTTTCAGGATGGTTTGCAACTCGCGCAGGGCGTCGGCACGACAGACCGCCGCACCATGCCGATTGCGGGCACAGCCTACAGCCCGTGGCTGTTTTGGGATGGGCGCAAGGACAGCCAGTGGGCGCAGGCGTTGGGTCCGCTGGAAAACCCCGTGGAACACGGCGGCACGCGCACGTTTTATGTGAAGTTGATTCAGGCGCATTACAAAACCGAATATGAAGCATTGTTCGGCGCATTGCCTGACTTCTCGGACGTGAGCCGCTTCCCTGTGCCTGCCGCGCCGATTGAAGATGAAGTTGCCGCCGCGAATTGGGCAGGCATGAGCGAGGAAGACCGCGAAACTGTGACGTTGGTATATGTGAACATGGGCAAAGCGATTGCCGCCTTTGAGCGGACCATCATGCCCCGCACTTCGCGCTTCGACCTCTACGTGGAGGCTGTTCTGGCAGATGACATCTCTGCCGCCCGTGATATTTTCACAGCCGATGAAGAAGCAGGCTTGAAGTTGTTTTTGAACGAAGCGAACTGCACGCGCTGCCATAACGGTCCGCTGCTGACGGATAACGATTTTCACAATACGGGCGTGCCCGCTGTAGCAGATTTACCCGAAGATACAGGGCGCGCGCGTGGCGCACAGCAAGTGCTTGCGGATGAATTCAACTGCCTGAGCGTTTACAGCGACGCCGCCCCCGAAGATTGCAAGGAATTGCGCTTTATGCTCGTGGAAAGCGAAGAACTGGAGCGCGCCTTCAAAACCCCATCCTTGCGGGATGTGGCAAATCGCGCGCCGTTCATGCATGCAGGTCAATTTTGGACTCTCGATGAAGTCTTGATGCATTACAACAAAGCCCCCGATGCGCCAAAGGGTCATTCAGAATTGGAAGTTCTCAACTTGAGCGAATCGCAATTGCAAAAGATCATTGTGTTCTTGAAGACGTTGACGACGATGGAAAGATAGCAACGAGTCAGCCTGCCGCATTTTGCGTGCGTTGCATGGGCTTTATCCGAGCGTGGACGCTCTAATGTGGAAATGACTGCCCGATAAATTGTGGTTGAGTTTTTTCGCAGGTCGGCAATATCCTGTCAGCTGTTCAATTTTATCAACCCCGTTTTCAATGCGGCAAGCACAGCCTGGGCACGGTTGGGCTGTTTTAATTTTTCCAAAATGTTTTTTGCGTGACTCCGCACCGTCTCTTCGCTGATGTTCAACTGGCTGGCGATCTGACGGTATGTGTTTGGCGTGGACATGTACTCCAGTATCTCGATCTCGCGCGGCGTCAGGGAGGTCGGATGGGCGGTCTGCGAATGCATCCGCTCCAGCGTTTTTTTCATCACATCCGGGTGCAAGTAAGCTTCACCATTGATCACCGCATGAATGGCGCGCACCAACTCGGCGGGTTCAATGTTCTTCAGTACATATCCCTCGATACCTGCCGCAACAAGATCGAACACGCGGTCATCGACCTCTGTCCCTGTCAGCATCATGATCTTGATGTTCGGGTTGGATTTGCGCAGTGCAAGCGCCATCTCATGTCCGTCCATTTCCGGCATGACCAAATCGACGAGAACAATGTCTGGATCGAGGGTTTTTACAGCTTCCAATCCGCTCCGTCCATTTTCCGCCTCGCCCACGACCTCCAAATCTGATTCCAAACGAAGGACCATTGCCAACCCCTTGCGGACCACGGCATGGTCGTCCACGATGAGAATGCGGATTTTGTCAGACATGGTGGTGATGGTGTCCATTGATGGGCAGGTTAATCATTACCCGCGTCCCTGCATTCGGTTGGGATGCGAGCTCGCAGTCGCCGCCCATCGCACGGGCGCGTTCCTGGATGCCATGCAAGCCGAAATGTTCACGGTTCTGGCTGCGTGAAAGAGCCACGGCAGGGTCGAAACCTTTGCCTTCATCCGAAACGACGAGAAAAACCTCATCATCGGTGACGGTCAGGCACAAACGCGCGGACTGTGCTCCCGAATGCCGCGCGGAATTCGCCAGCGCCTCCTGTGCCATGCGGTAGACCGTGCGTCTCATGCCCGAGGAGAGCGAGTTGAAATCGCCCTTGTTGCTGAAGATGATGCTGAACGTGCGCGGGCGGCAGCAACTGCTGACATAGTTCGTCAGGTCTGCCATGAAGAGTTCGATGGTCAATGCGGAGGGCCACAGGTCGAAGATCGAACGGCGGACTTCATCGTGGGCTCCGCCTGCCAACGCTTTCAGTTCGATCAATTCCTTCTTCACATCCTCCGCCTGTGCGGGGAGCATGTTGATGCAGGCTTCCAATGAATAGGTGATGCCGAAAAGCGATTGCGCCACCGTGTCGTGAATGTCGCGGGCAATGCGGTTGCGTTCGGTCTCGACGGCAAGGCGTCGGGCACGGTCAATGCACAGGATGGTGGTGCCAAGCGCGAGGGCGGCTTGATTCGCAACTGTCATGAGCGTGGCTTCTTTTTCCTGCGTGAATCCAGTCTGTTCGACGAGGAGGATGCCGACGGGGTGTTCACGTAAATAGAGCGGTTGGACGAGCCATTTGCTATGGTTGAGCCAGTCATCGAGTTGGGCGTCTTGGATGAGGCGCTCTCCGTTCGAGACGAAGGATTCGCGGCTGAGCAGGGCTTTGACGATCTCGCCGTTCTCCGATTTGAGCGGAAGCGTCCTTGCTTTTGGAAAGGTTTCTTCGGGCGGGTATATCATCCAACCGCCTATTTCTTCATGGGCGGGGTCCACCAGGGCAACAATCGCTTTGGAGAAACCGAGGTCGGTTGTCACTGCTCCAAGCACGCGCTTTTGCACGGAGATCAGGTCGGGTGCGGCTTGCAATAAAACCGTGAGGTTGTGGATGATTCCCAGCTGGCGATGGGCGGCTTCAATGTTTTGATTGGCTTCATTGATGGATTTGATCAGGGTGGAGGGATAGGCGAATAGGATTGGGATCAGCCAGATTCCTGCAATTTGAGTCATAAGCACTGCGCTGTCTTGGATGGTGCCCGCTTGTCCGTCGAAGTAATTTGCAAACAGGTAGAGGGGGGTGAACACCGCAGAGACGATGAGTGCGCCACGCATTTGAAAAAAGAAGGCGCCAGCGAGCAATGGGCTGAGCGCATACAGGTAATACGGGCTTTGCAGTCCGCCGCTCACAGCGAGAATAAAGGCGGAGAAGACGAGGTCCATTCCGAGTAGGACGGGGTATTCCGTCACTGCCTTGTTGAGCGGACGGTTGAGGATGGAAATGATGAGATTTGCCAGCAGAGCCATGGCAAGGACGATGAAGGGATCGAATCGTGTCTGCCCGGCAGCTGCGAGCATGAAAAGAGCGGGAATCAAGGATGCCCACCGGTAAACGACCAAAAAAAGAAATACGCGGTTCGTACGGAGATTTGTTTCGATAATTTGGAGCATAAAGGTATAACCAGTTGTTTTTTCGCGGTTCTCTACCGTACAAATGTCGTTGCGAGGAGGGGTTTTGTTCCTCCCGACGAAGCAATCTCCTTGTTTTCTAGCCGATTTCTGGCAAAAGGAGGTTGCCGCGCCGCCAAAAACCAGGAGCGGCGGCTCGCAACGACATGATTTGACGTAAGATGTACGGTAGCAAATTTCGCGGCTAAAAGATGTAAAATGATTATATCCGAATTGGCTTTTTGAGACTCGCATCCGCCTCCCCCGCGCGGGGGATAAGAAATCCCATGTACGCGGGATGGCTAATCCACGGTCAATTCATTATCATTCACCTGCAACCAAAGGAGGCTCGTATGCCAGACGTGATCAAAGAAGACCAGGTTTTGGATTGTTCCGGAATGTTGTGTCCCATACCCGTGGTAAAGACTTCCAAGGCAATCAAGGAATTGCAGTCGGGGGAGATCCTTAAGATGATTGCCACCGATCCCGGCGCTCCACCGGACATGGAGGCGTGGAGCCGTCAGACGGGCAATGAATTGCTCCGCTCGATGGAAGAAGACGGGAAGTTCATTTTCTATTTGAAGAAAAAGTAACCAGCCGTATCCAAACTTTAATACGGAGAAAACTTATGACAAAATCCGACCCGAATGCCCCAAAACGACTTGCCCTGATCTCGAGCAAAGGGACTCTCGATTGGGCATACCCGCCGTTCATCCTCGCCAGCGCGGCAGCCGCCATGGGCTGGGAGGTGGGCATCTTCTTCACTTTTTATGGTTTGCCATTGCTGAAAAAAGATTTGAGTGCAACAGTCTCTCCATTGGGAAACCCTGCCATGCCGATGAAAATGCCCTTTGGTCCTGAAGGATTCCAAAATATTGCATGGCCCATGCCAAATATCCTCATGGCAAATGTCCCGGGATTCGAAGCGCTGGCAACTGGTTTGATGAAGCAGACATTCAAAAACAAGGGCGTGGCATCGATCCCTGAACTGCGCGATATGTGCGTGGATCTGGACGTCAGGATGATCGGCTGCCAGATGACAATGGATGTCTTTGGATTCAGGAAGGAAGAGTTCATCACGCAGGCGGAGATTGGTGGCGCGGCGACCTTCCTCGAGTACGCGGCAGACGCGGAAGTCCAGTTGTTCATTTAGGGGTAGGTAATAGCTAGACAGATAATTTGTGGAAGTTGGCGGGCAGGTGTAATCGTGTGGGCTTGCCCCGCATTTTATTGAAGTACAAACTTAACGAGGAGCCGATATGGATAAACTTTCTATTCAATTCGAGAATAAGGCTATCCCCCCTGATGAAGACGGGAGCCTCTTAAAAGAGAATGCGTTGGTTGTAACAGCAAGCGGGCACATTGATTCTGAAACAGCCCCCGCGTTTGACGCAAAGTTGACCGAAGCCGTCGACGCCAGTTCGTATGTGGTGATCAATCTCAAAGGCGTGGATTATATGTCTTCCGCCGGATTACGCGCCCTGGTCAAAGCTGTGCAAGCCGCGCAAAATAAGGGTGGGGCAGTCAAACTTGCCGCAGTCCCCGAAGAAATCAACTCGGTGATGTACACCGTCGGTTTGAATCAAAAGATGGCTGTATTTACGAGCGTGGATGAGGCTGTCGCAAGTTTTTGGTAGAGGTTTGCAGGCAAACAAGTAGGCAGGCGAGCAATTCTTGTCTACCCGTTTACTTGATATTTACGATAATTCTTCGGAGGGCAGTATGAGCGTGTGGAAGACGAATGACCCGGAAACAAAACGAGTTTTGTATGTTCAGACTCACGGGGAGGCTGATCCTGAACGAACAGCGACGCCCTTCTTCCTCGCCACCGCGGGCGCGGCGATGGACAACGAAGTTGCCATCTATTTCACGATGAACGGTCCGCAGTGCGTGGCGAAAGGCAACGGCGACAAGATCGTCATCCCGCGCAAGGGCGGCAATGGAAGAGAACTCAAGTATTTCATCGACCAGGCAGTCGAATTGGGCGTCCGTCTGCTGGTGTGTCAGCCCTCGCTCGATCTGCACGGCTACACCATGGACGACATGATCGAGGGCGTCGAGATGATCGGCGGCGCGGCGTTCAATGATATGGCCTGCGATGCCGATGCGGTGATAGGTTTTTGACGTTGCAACGTTCGAACGTTTAAACGTTGGAACGTAGATAGGAGGCACGCGTGCCAACTACACTTGAAAACTGGAACCCAGGCAAGGCGGAAAGTCGCCATCCCGAAGCGACTTACGAAGAAAAAGAACGCCTCTTCCTCGAAGTCAAGAACGATGTACGCTACGAGGATTTTCTCTACGGATGCTACGAGTGCGGCATCTGTGTTTCAGCCTGCCCCTCGGCGCGGTTCTATGATTTCAGTCCGCGTGTGATCGCGCAGGCGATGGCGCGCGAGGATGTCGAGCGCGTCTATGACATTATCACGGAAGATATTTGGAACTGCGCCCAATGCTTCTCGTGCGTGCGCTGTCCGCGCCAGAACAACCCTGGGGGCTTGGTCACGATTTTGCGCGAAGTCTCCCTCAAGAACGGATTACAGGAATCAAAGGATGCGTTGCAAGGCTACAGCCGCGTCATCTACAAAGTCATGCTCAAGGGGAATCAAGTCTCGCCCGATATGCTCCAGCCTGATTTCTTCCCCGATTGGGGTCCATGGGTGAAGGACTTCAGTCAGAACATGCACGTCTGGCGCAAAGCCATTCCCATGGATTCGATCCGCGGCCTCACCGACGTTGCCTGGCGCACGGATCGCAAAACATTGCTTGAGTTGTACACCATCTGGTTCGAGTCGGGCAACATGGAAATCATCAAGGAACTGGATGAAAGTTTGTACGACCTGTTGGTTGAAGTGATGCAGGAAGAACTTGAAGAAGGATAGATTCGGTGGTCGAGTAGGGCTGGGCGCTTTTCCCAGCCCGTATCGAGACCACCAAGTAAGCAAAGTACATTTGTTATTGGTTTGTTTCTGGTAACTGGTGGTCTCGATACGCTCGCTACTCGACCACCGAAATGGAATGAAATTGGAGACCCGTGATGACCGAACTAACCACCGTCGAACAGATCCTTGAACGAAAATCGCATCCCGTTGTCCGCGATGCGGCCGTTGCGCCGACTGAAGACATGCACGACCGTTTACTGGAACTCGAAGCCAAGGGCGAGATCGTTCTGCAAAGAATAAAAGGCGACTACATCGAGTTCCCCACGAAATACGGACGCATGAAGAAGATTCCCATCGAACATACCTGGCATCACAAATCCTGCGGTCACTGCGGGCATATCCCTGGCTATGCTTCCTCCATTCTCTGGCTGCATCGCCAGTTCAATCTGGATTATCATGACCCGACCGACCAGACCTCCTGCACAGGCTGGAATTACTACGCCTCCGCCGCGTCCAATGCGGTGGGGCAAGCCGCGGTGATGAGTCGCAATTTCGCCGCCGCTTACGAAACGGGATATTTCCCGATGATCCACTGCGGCACCAGCTTCGGACATTACAAGGAAATCCGCGAACAACTGGTGCATCACAAGGAACTGCGTGATGAAGTCCGCCGCATCCTGGATAAGATGGGCAAGCCGCTGGTCATTCCCGAAGAGATCGTCCATTACAGCGAGTGGGTGTATGCCATGCGAGATCGATTTAAAGAACGTCAACTCGTGGATATGAGTCCCATCACCGCAACCGTGCACCCCGCCTGTCACTACTACAAGATCGTCGCGGAAGACGCCATCTACGACCCCGAAATCTACGGCGGACAACGTACGGCGGTTGTCACTGCCCTGCTTGAAAAACTCGGCATCAACGTCGCAGATTACTCCACCTGGTTCGATTGCTGTGGATTTGGTTTTCGTCATGTGCTCGTGCAACGTGACTTTACCCGTTCGTTTGCAGTGCTTCGCAAAATCGAAACGATGAAGAATGAAGTCAACCCCGATTTGACCGTGACTCACGACACAGGCTGTGTGACGACGCTCGATAAGAGCCAATTCGCGGCGAAGGCGCATGACCGCAAAGTGGGCATCCCCGTGTTGTCCGACGCACAGGTCGCCGCGCTGGCAATGGGCGCGCATCCCTTCCGCGTGGTGCAGTTCCACTGGCACTCCACGGACTGGCGTCCGTTTTTGGAGAAACTCGGGATTAACTGGCAAAAATATTGGGACGAATTCCAGGGTGACCTCGATCAAATCCGCGCGGGCACGAAATCTGGAATCACATGGCAGGATGCGGATCAACCGATTAATCTCACTGCCTAAAGTAATCCGTTGGTCGAGTAGCCCTGAGCGTTCGTTGCGACACTTGCACCTGGCGCAAGTGCAGGTGAAGGCGTATCGAAACCAGCAATAAGAAGTACACAAAGAATAAAAAGCGAAAATGAAATTGGTGGTTTCGATACGGCGGACGAACGCCGCCTACTCAACCACCGAGGTCTGGAGGAACACATGACATCAAACAAAATTCTAGTCATCGGCGGGGGACCTGCGGGACTCGAAGCCGCGCGGTCTGTGGCGGAACTTGGCGGGGAAGCCATTCTCATCGAAAAGCGCGAACGTCTTGGAGGCACACCTGACCGCGAGAATTACGCCAAACTCACGCACCACTGGCGCGACGCGTCGGAGGCGATGGCGGAACTTGCCGCGTCGGTCACGAGTCACGCCAACGTGCAGGTGAAGTATCAAGCCGAAGTGAAGGGGATGTCTGGGAGCGCTGGCAACTTCACGGTCGAAGTTGAAGCGGGCGGCGTCGCCGAGTCCCTCAACGTAGGCGCGGTCATCGTCGCCACGGGTTTCCAACATTTCGACCCAGGTCGGGCGACGCAATACTACAATTACTATTCGTTCCCCGATGTCATCACGCTCACCGATCTGGAAAAGATGCTGAAGGAACACAACGTCGTGCGCCCGTCGAACGGCGAAGCGCCGAAGAAGATCGCATTCATCCAATGTGTGGGGTCGCGCGACAGACAGATCGGCAACGAGTATTGCTCGAAGGTTTGTTGCGGCATCGCGAGCAAACAGGCGATCGAACTGCGCGAGCAACTGCCCGACTCGAAGGTTTTCATTTTTTACATTGACATGCGCATGTACGGGTATTGGGAAAATGAAATCTACTGGCCCGCGCAGGAAAAATATAAAGTGAATTACATCAAGGGCGTCATCAGTGAAGTGTTGAAGAAAGGCGACCAATTGCTGGTGCGCGGGGAAGATACGACGATGTCGCGCCCGATGGAAGTGACGATGGATATGGTCGTGCTTTCGGTCGGCATGGAGCCGAGCGCGGGTACGCGCGCGGTAGCGCAATTGCTTGGCGTTCAGCAAAATAAATACGGTTTCATCGAAGCGGGCGGCGCGGGCGGACTTGACCCTGTGGCAACATCCGTGCCAGGTATTTTTGTCGCGGGCGCCGCCGCAGGTCCCGCCGATTTGGATGATTCGATTTCGAGAGCAGGATTAGCCGCGGCGCGCGCGGTCGCGTCGGTTCGTAAAGTGATGGCAACTGCATAACATGGCACTACCTCAGCGACAAAGTCACATCCTCAAACAAAAAACGGGACCCGACGATCCCGAGTTGCACAAGGCGTTGGAAGAGTCGCTGTCACACGCCGCGCCTGAGGATGTGATCGCGATCGCGGATGAATTGGCGGAACGTCACGCCCGCCTCTTTTCTGACCTTGAGCCTGCTTCCGCTAAATTAGCTTCCTCCTTCGCTGACATCGCTTCCGCGGTCACGCATACCAAAGCGAACGCGAGGACAATTACCAATTACTTTGCGCAAGGCGATTACGCTATCTTCGATCAATTGCTCAATGGCGAATCGCCAACTCCCGTTCGAGTGGCAACCTTCGTCGAAAAACTAAATGCCCTCGATACACGCCTCGCCCTCGAACTGGCGACTGGACTTTTACACAACATCTCTCCCAACGACCACTGGCTGTGGACTCGCTGGCTGTGGGATCCAACCACAGGCACAGGCATTCTGCCTTTGCTGGCGGGAAGCACGCATAACCTGCTTGCCGCCAATCTCGCCGATGGATACGCCCGCGTGGGCGCGGTCACCGCGATGAGTATGAAGTTCGCCGAAGGCACAGGTTTGTGGACAGAGGAATTGACAAGGAATAAAAAGCGGGCGCAATTCGCCAATAGCGCTTTTCTTGCCTGTGCCTATGCCGTGTACATGTACGGCTCGACCAGTTGGCGTTTGAGCCGTGATTTCAACGAGTTGTTGCCGTCCCTGCCGAATATGGCAAGGAAGTTGCTTGGGTTGAAGAAGATAAAAGAAGAAGATATACCCGCTGGTTGAGTAGTCCCGCGTGCTCTTCGCGGGACGTATCGAAACCAGCAGTTAACAAGAGTGCTTTTGGTTACTGGTGGTTTCGATACGAGCGGGAAGAGCGCCCGCTCTACTCAACCACCGAGTTTGGATGAAATGGAGATTGTGGTTTATGACGGTCAAATACGAAAAAGCCAAAGCAATTGAAAAAGAACACATCGTCGTAGACGGCGTGGACGTTTCGGGTCACTGGAACCGCATGTTCGAACAGCGGACGATCTTCGAGTACACGCCTGAACTGATCGAGAAAATTGCAGCCATCCCTGGTGCGGAATCATTTGCAGATTGTTATCAGTGCGCCAAGTGCGTCGCCGTCTGCCCCGTGGACGTGGTCGGGAATTACGGTCCGCGCAAGTTGTATCGCTACGCCCAAACGGGACTAGACCTGACCGAAGCGCCCGAACTGTGGCTTTGCACCACCTGCGCCAATTGCCTGCGGGTGTGTCCTAAAGAAGTGAACATGGTCAACATTATGCCCGCCGCGCGCGAGCAGGCGATTCTGGATGGCAAGTTCGTGCCGAACGAATTGCAGCAGGCATTCGAGAATACCGCCAAATCGGGCAACCCGCTCGGACAGCCACAGCGCAAACGCGACGCGTGGATTCAGTCCGCGGGCGTGCCTGTGCCGATCATCAAAGATTTGGGTCGCAAAGTGAACGCGCTTTGGTATGTCGGTTCGTATCCGTCCTATCACCCGCGCGGCATCGACGCGGCGGCTGCGGC
>Ga0208244_101199_pt1 | contig 15731 bp, 19 predicted proteins | sample SubbioCR12Aug_5A_FD_184828 | JGI IMG/M metagenome (GOLD analysis project Ga0208244, IMG submission 184828) | Serpentinite rock and fluid subsurface biosphere microbial communities from McLaughlin Reserve, California, USA - CR12Aug_5A (SPAdes) | ecosystem: Environmental > Terrestrial > Deep... | reverse complement strand
GAATTTGCAAGATTTGACATACAAATCTACAAATTCTTGCATTTATTTCTTACTCTTTTTTCTCTTATCTCTCTTTATTTTATGAGCTTATATGCTTTTTAAGGACCGACTAATTAGAAAAAGCGTGGGTTCTTCCTCAGCATTACCAAGAAAATGCTTTCTAATTATGCGATATCGATGACCGGAAAAGTTAATGTAACTATGGTTCCCTCTCCTTTTTCGCTTGTTATTGAAAAATTCCCCTTTAAAGCCTTTGTAAGTTTACTAGCAAGGGTTAAACCTAACCCGGCACCTTCATAATTTCTTTTGTGTCCTTCAAGTTCTTCCTGAACAAACGGACTTAAAATTGATTCCAGCCTCTTTTCATCAATTCCTCTTCCGGTATCAATTACCGAGACAACTACTTTATCATCTAACAGTTCAGATTTCAGAATTACTTCACCGTTTTCAATGTTATATTTTATCCCGTTATCTATAAGCATTTCGAGTATCTTGCTAAATTTAACCTGATCTGTTTCAATAAGCGCATTATGTTTGCCCGCTTCAATAGTAAATCGAATATTGTGCGAGTCTGCTATAGATTTGAATTGTCTATATGATTTTTCCAAAAGCGATTTAACATCGTATATGTTTAAGTCAAGTTCATAATCATCCGAATCAAGCAGCGATAGTTCCATTATCTTATTCAACAATTCAACGAGACGCGTGACTCCTTCTTTAAGAAGTTTTGAGAATTCAACCGCAGATTCAAAATTTTCTGTTTCTATATCCTCCTCAAGAAAATTGGAATACCCGATAATAGCTGTTGCAGGTGTACGAATTTCATGAGACATATTTGCGATGAAGGCGTCTTTTAAACGGTTCAATTGATTTTCTTTTTCAATTGTTTTCAGAAGTTCCTTTTCATAGCTTATACGCTCGGTAATATCATTTAAGCTGATTATAAAGAGTTTGTCATGATGAAATGTATCGAGAGCATAACCAATCTTCATAATATATTCTCTTCCGCTTGCAAGATTAGAATAACTGCACTCTGCATGCCCGTCTTCAAACAATTGATAATTATTAATCGTATCTTCAACCAGATCACAAAGTGCCGGTGGTAGGACTTTTCGCAACGGTTTGTCTTTCATTTTGTCTCGTGTGCCGGCAAATATTGTAAAGAAATTATCGTTGCCGTTCTCAAAGATAAGTTCCTCCCCTTCTTTGCGGGCAATTATCAGAAGGTCTGTGATGCTATTGATTATTAATCTCTGTTTCTGCTCGGACTGTTCAATTACTCTGTTTTTCAGGATATAGTTTGTTATATCATTTGCAGTAAGAAGAAAATTAGAATAAGCGGGATCGCTTTTGGGCAGTGTTATTAGCTTTAGCTCTTTAAACCACACATTACCATTTTTATCCGTTCCGGAAATTATCGAAACCCATTTACTCTTCCGCAAAATCGCCGTCATTATTTGTGCTTTTTCGTTCCCGGTAAGAATGTTTTCAAGTACATCCGGTAGGAATTTATTGTAAATCTGTTCGATTGTTTTTCCGATTATCTCTTCAAACGTACTCGAAGAATATTTTACATAACCGTTGAAGTCACAAATTAAGACAGCTACTTCTCCGTAATCTATTGCGTAGTGGAGGTTGTTTATCTTTTCATCAATTGTTTTTTGAACTTCCAGTGAGGAGAAGAAGAGATAAAAAAAGACTTTCTCATCAAGAATAAATTTTTCGATATTTACATTATAAAGACGATCATCAATATCCCGCGGCAGATGTAAAAAGAATTCAAATTCAAGTGTATTGTGATCTCCCCCGGAAAGCTTTTTAATTACGCGGAATAGATCAGGCTCTCCTTTAAACTCGGATATGTTTTTAGGTTCAAAGCCTATAAATTCATACTGGAACACATGGTTGGTAAAAAGTATTTTCCCGTCGGTATCACAAATTGCAAACGCTTTACCCTGCAGTTGAATTGCCCCGTGTATATTTCCTATTGAATCGGAATTTAGTTCTGGAAACTGTTTCATTAACTCACGCGGTAGTTTCTGTTTTAATCTTTTCAATGCGTATCAGTTCGTCTGTTTCCAGCAGAGGATTAAACTGAAAACCGCTTCCGGTAAATTTTTCAATAAAAATCGAAAGACCGGTAAGTATGTTTCTAAATTCTGTTAGAAGTGGTGTAGAATTATTACCTAAGAGATATTCATTCTGATAACTATCTGCCGATAGTGTATTTGAACTCATTCCAAGGTTATCCAGTCTATTAAACAGAGAACGTGTATAAGCTAAGTTTGATTCTTCAAACCTCTTTGATTTGTTTAAGTGGTTGACCAGAACAAGAAGTGTAACATTAGCTTTAAAGTAGATAGCTTCGTGCGTATCATCTCTTTCTATTTCAAATGATGACTGTTTGAATGCATCGAGTGTATTCAAATCAATTTCTGTCCTAAAGTCAAAACCATTGAAGTTGAATAGAATTAACAGCCTATCATTTTTCAGTTTTTTTAAGTCCTTAATAAGCCACGATATGCTTTTTAGATAATTAAAAGCGGCTGAAACAGTTAAGGAATCATTATTCAACTGCTTTGAGCGGTTTACCCCCTTGTGATTATCAGCGGGATAAAATACATGACGATTTTTATCCCATGAAACGGAAGTGTTAATATTGTAAACTTTACCAAGCATAAAATAGAATCAACTGTTTTCTTTATTGTCAATTTTAAGCATCTGTTTTTCCCCCGCATACTTAACTATTTCGGGGTTCTGTATATTCATTAGTTTTTGAACAAGATTTTTTATTCTTTCAACAGACTCACGAATAATCATTATATCTTCTTGTCCATGTTTTACTTTATCGGTTTTAGCCTCTTGAATAAAGTTTTCAAGAGAAAGCATTAAACTGCTGAGCGGATTATTAATCTGATGCCCGATAGTACATGCCATCTCTATAATTGCCTTCTTATGTTCAACCTGTTTAAGCTCATTTTGAAGATTATGAATTCGAACACCGGAACGAATTCTTGCAAGAAGCTCCTGCGTTTCAACCGGTTTGATAAGAAAATCATCTGCACCAAAATCCAGACCAGTTACTCTATCTTTAAGAGAAGAGCGTGCTGTAAGAATAATAAAGTAAATGAGTTTGTACCTTGCATCATCTTTTAATACTTGACAGAGCTCAAGTCCATCCATTTCAGGCATCGTCCAATCTGCAATTATCACTTTGGGAGAAAAAGACTCAAGCACTTTTAGTGCGGTCTTGCCGTTTTCAGTAGCTTCCACCTTGTAGTTGCTTTTCTCCAGTGAACGCTTTAAAATGAACCGGGTATCCGGATCGTCTTCAACAATTAATACTTTGTCTTTTTCCATTTAATTAGCGTATTTGTTCACTTTACCAATTAGTTCATTAAAATCAACGATCGGCTTAAGAATAAAATCATCTACCAATCCATCTTTAATAAGGTTTTTCCCATTCACATTAGATTGGTAAGCCGATACAACAATAATAGGGATTTTAGAAAACTTCTCATTTGCTCTAAGTCTCTCGGCAAGAATAATCCCATCAATTTTTTCATCTTCAAGATAAGTATTCTTTAGATTGATATCCAGAATAACAAGTGAAACATTATTCTGCTCCAGGATACTAAAAAACTTTTCAGCATCATCCGTTATAATGTATTTATACCCTTTTCTTTGAAAGAAAAACTTGTATAGTTCTTGTGTAAATACATCGTCTTCAACGATTAAAATAGTTCCTTCCATATCTACCTTGAATAGTTTATGATTATACTAACCCTTCTGTTTAGAAGGTCGTAAGGATCGTTTGGATTTTTCAGTTTATTTGCTGCAAACCCACGAACTTCAACAATTTGACTCTCCTTTAAGCCCCCTAAAACCAATGCTCGCCTTGCAGAGTTTGCCCGGTCTGCACTCAACTCAAAATTTGTATATCCCAACCCCGTATTTTGAAATGGTCTGGCATCTGTGTGTCCTTCAACAGAAATTCCATTTGTTATTGTAGACAATTTTGAGCCGATTAATTTTATAATGTTAAAAGCTTTCGGATTTAAGCTTGCTGTTCCTATTTCAAAAAAAGCCTCCGAAAGGGATTCCACTAATTCTATTCTCATGCCTTGATCGGTGAAGTCAATTTTAATTTGGTCAAGGATATCATTCAACTCCACGTCCTGTTTCATTTGTTCCAGAAGTTCTTCTCCCATACGGGTAAAATTTTCTTTTTCCAACTCTTTCTGTTTAATCGCCTGTGCTAATTCTTCCGAAACGTTAGATGGTTTCCCTATATCAATCAAACTTTTTCCCTGCCCCAAATTAAAAGCAGAGGGATCTTTAAAGTAATCTGCCACAGCTTTTTGAACTTCCTCGCTCGAGCTAAGAATCCACAAAACAATAAACAGTGCCATCATAGCTGTTACAAAATCTGCATAGGCAACTTTCCATGCACCACCATGATGTCCGTGGTCGCCCTTCTTGATTTTCTTTATTATCGGGGGCTGATTTTGTTCTGAATTCATACTTGCTCTTTTTTATTACGTATAAAGTTTTCGAGCTCAACGAATGTTGGTCTATGATCCGAGTTTATAGTTCTTCTGGAAACCTCAACCGCAACAATTGGAGGATTTCCTTTTGTATAAGCGACCACACACGCTTTAATAGTTTCCAAATACCTTACATCGTCATGAATCTTGTGTTCAATATTTGAAGCCAGTGGATTAACCAAACCGTAGCTTAATAATACTCCGAGAAAAGTGCCGACAAGAGCTGCTGCCACGTGTTTCCCGACGGCTGCCGCTCCGGCATCGATACTTCCCATTGTAACAATTATTCCCAAAACTGCGGCAACAATACCTAGACCGGGTAATGCATCTCCAATTTTTCCGAGTTGACCGGAAATCGGTTTCCGTTCTGACTCAAAAGTCTCTATTGAAATATCCATTATTTCCTCAACCTCATGCGGAGGTAAACCACCGGTTAAAATTACTTTGAGTGTATCACAAAAAAAGGATACAGCTTCTTTATTCTCCATGAATTTGGGATTTGCTGAAAGTATTTCGCTTTCTTGGGGGGCTTCAATGTGTTTCTCAATAGCAAGGAATCCGTCTCTTTGAGCAATAAGGAAAAGGTCATAAAACGATTTCAAAAGTTTAAGATAATCATCTTTGTTGAGACCATGGCTCGAAAAAGTTTGGGGTATTGCCGCAAATATTTTCTTTAGCATCGATGGTGGAGCAGAAATTAAAAGACTACCAAAAGCGGCACCTCCAATAATTAAGAATTCCGCCCATTGAAGAAGCACAAGCAGGCTTCCACCGGCGATTAAAAATCCGACTATTGTACTAATAAATACTACCGCTATACCTATAATCACAAACATATATAACCGTTACTTTTTAACTAAGGATAATTCTAATTCTTTAACGGACTTCAAGATTTTTTCCCATCTTACCTGAACATAAAGCCAATCAAGGTCTGATCTCACTTCCTTGTTTTCAATTTCTTTGGATAATGTTGAAATTTCGGGATAACCGACTGTACCGCCTGCAGATATCAATTGATGGACTACAACATCCAGCTCTTTTTTGTTTCTTTTCTCCATAGCTTTATTGGCAATGTCTTTTTGAGTTTTGAAGCTATTTAAAAAAACATTTTTTAAGTGTTCTTTCATATCATTTTCAAAACTATCTCTTATTGCATTTTTGAGTTCTGTATCGTCAGGGATAGTTTCTGATGATATCGCTCCGCTGACTGCTTTATCGCCGAGAAGTTCTTTGAGAGTACTCATAAGAATTTCTTTTTGCAAAGGTTTGGATATCACTTTATTTGCACCAAGTTCGATTGCGGTTATAACATTCTTTTTGTTGGTATTTGCACTGATAACAATAACCGGAATATCTTTTATCTCTTTAACTACGTTTTTTACCTGAAGAAATTTGATCCCGTCAAATTGGGGCATCATTAAATCTAAGAATATCATATCAGGCAAAAACTCCATACAAGTACTAATTCCGTCCAGCCCATCCTGACATGTTTTAACTTCAAACCTCAAGGTCTCGAAAAAATTAGTCAGTGCATGAAGAATAACTTGAGAGTCATCAATTACCAACACTTTAAGTTTTTGATTATTCGCCATCTTTACTCTTATTGATTTTGATATTTTTTAAGTTTGATAAACTTTTTATATCGGAACTTTTAACACCATCCACAGCTTGAACATTACTTTCAAGTAGTTTTTCATATAATTCTGCACGGTAGATTTTCACTTCGGGCGGAGCATCAATTCCGATTTTCACTTGATTTTCCGAGACAGTAATTACACTGATTGTCAAATTTGAACCAATATGAATTTTTTCACCGGGTTTTCTAGTAAGTACTAACATAATAATCTTATTCTTTTATAAACAAATTGTAGTTAATTAAATAAGTGTCGTCATCAAGAATAGTCTGATAACCTTTTTTCTCTTGAGTATTGATATAAACAGGAGATTTCAGATTTATTGTGATTTCTTCCGGATTTTTATTAAGATTGACAACACCAAAAGGTTCAAAGCCTTCGTCTTCGGGATAATTCAATAATAACGGTTTAACCGGAAACAAAGGAAAAATAATTTCCGGTTCGTCAACAGAAATTAACCAATAAAAGATACTTTCTTCAGTGTTTAAAAGAATGAACTTGTGTAACTTCTCAAATCCGATTATACCGTCTTTGAATTTGTAGACCATGGTTTCGTCGAATTCGAATTCGCCAAATTGATTTGATTGTATTTTCATAATTATTAACCTAAGTTATTTTAATATCACTATATCAACTCTTCTGTTATTTGCTCTCCCCGCCGGATTTTCATTTAAATCCACGGGGTTGTATTCCGCATAACCGACAACAGAAACCCGGTCGGGCGGCAATCCCTCATTTACCATTAAAAAATACGCAGTATTAGTCGCTCTTGCAACTGATAAATGCCAATTTGAAGGAAAAATTGAAGTACTAATAGGCACATTATCTGTATGCCCCTCAATTCTTATATCATTGGGAATCTTTTTCAAAATAACTGCAAGTTTTTGTAAAATCAACTTCGAATATTCCGAAAGATCCGCTTTACCAACAGCAAATAAAATGTTGTCCAAAATTCTTACAGTTAAGCCCCGCTCATTTTCAAAAACTTTTATACTATTTTCCATGCCGTTAGTGGTAATTAAAGTTTCTACTTCCTGTACCAGGGTGGTCATTGGATTGCTTCCGTTGACCGGGGTTTCGCCTCCCAGGGGCAAACCACTTTTATCGCCGCCAAAAATATTGCCTACAGCCGACATCATACTCTGATACTTTTTTATATCAACGTTTGAAGAAGCATATAAAAGTATGAACAACCCAAGAAGCAGGGTTATAAGATCAGCATAAGTAATCAGGTATCTGTCTTTTTCACCGTCTTCGGCAAAAATTTCCGAATGATCGCTTAACTGTTCTTTTTGTCTTCCTGGTCGCTTGGGGGGAGCATACTTTGAAGCCGGGTCCTTACCATCGACGGTATTTCTCCACTTCTCAGTGCTACCACTCCCTCCACCGTTAATTCCATTAATAGTTTCTCTTCTGAATGACATTGTTTTAATCTATCACCTATCGGTAACCATATTAAGTTTGCTGAAAAAACTCCCCATAATGTTGCTATAAATGCTGTCGCAATATTCCGAACAAGTTCCTCCGGATCGTTGCCTGCATTTGCAAGGGTCATTATTAATCCCATTACAGTACCTAGTATCCCCATTGTAGGGGCGTAACCACCCATTTTAGTAAAAATAAAGATATTTGAAAAATGGCGTTCCTGCATCGCCTTTATTTCCATACGTGCAAGATTATCAATTTCTTCGACATCTGCACCGTCAATAAAAAATTTCACGAGTTTTTTAGGGAAATAGTGCTCAAATCTATCGAGCATTCTTTCTACAGCAAGTATCCCATTCTTTCTTAGCTCAATAGCTATTTCCGTGAAGTTTTCAACCGCTTCTTTATAGTCAAATTTTTTAGGAAAATATGCTATTTTCATTAAAGAGAATAGCTTTGTGAATCTTTCAAATCCAAAACCTATAATTACCGCAGAAAACGTTCCTCCAAAAACAATTAGCAAGGGAGGAATAAGAAAAAGCGCTTTAAGTGAACCACCCTCAATTAGAAATGCTCCGAATACACAAAACAATCCTAACATAAGACCGTTAATTGACCCTAATTTTTTAAATCTCATATATAGTCCAACAATGATTTAGGCAGCATTATTGAAGAAATTTTATATGACACTTCAAGAGCATTTTGATAATTTTGCAATTCTATTGCATACTCAGCCATATCCAGGTCGTTTTCTTTAGACAACAAATCAGTGACTTCCATCTCTTCTCTTTGTAACAACTCCGATGCCGAATTAAGATTATTTTGAATATTTCCTAATTCGGATATTTTGTTAAGAAAATGTTGATTAAACTCGCCAAGAAGTTTCATCTGATTGTCATTCGGCATGTTGCCGTTTTTCAAATTCGCTTTTATTTTAATAATCGTTTCAAAGATATTACCGGTAACATCCATAGAAGAATTAACTGCGGTAGCTTTACCGGACTCTATTAAGCTATTTACATCAAAAGTAAAGTTAAGGTCTGCCGAAGGAATATTAATATTTAGTTTTTTTGAAGTTGTTCCGTCAAGACCGTTAATTTTTCCTGTTACAGGATTAAAGCTTATTGAATTATTCCCTGTGTAAAGAATATTATCATTTGCATCTTTTACCCCGGTTGCAATTGAATAGTTATTCTCTGCGGTTTTGGCAAATGTCATTTCAATACTGTATTCGTTCCCGTTTCCGTCAAATACCTTTTGGGTAAAAGATTTTGATGTTCCAACAGCATCTGCGGTGTTAAAATTTCCCGTATACTTTAAAACGGAGCCAAATAATTCTTCGCCGGTGATGTTTATCTTTTGAACAGTATTATTAGTTGTCTTGATAGACTTCTCGCCGCTCAAATCTGAACTATTCATATTTACACTTTGTCCGCTGGCAGAAATTTCGTAAGGTTTAACTGAATAATCTGTTCCTGCAAAAAGATATTGTCCTTCAAATTGTGAATTAGCAAGATTAACAATAGTATCAAGATAATTGTTAAATTTTTGAGCATAATCCTGCACAGAGGTTGCATTTGTTGGATTTTTGAGATTTACGGTATCAACAATCATCATCTGAGTTTGATTTTGGATCCCTTCAAGTGCAGAAATTGAATAATTCGTAAAAGCTATCCCATTCTCAATATTTTTCTTGAATGAGGTAATACTTTTCAGTCTTTCGTTAAAGCCAATTATTTTTCCGCTCCCCAGGGGTGAGTCGGAAGGTTTGTTAACTTTTTTCTGAGTAATAATTTTTCTTTGAACTTCACCCATACTGCTTCTTAGAGAAGTAAGATGATTCAAAAAAGATTGCTGTACATTTCTATCGGATATTCTCATAATGCTATACTATACTCAATAAGGTTTCTATTAATTGGTCTGCTATCTTTATCAATTTTGCCGATGCATCATATGATTTTTGATACTTTAGAATATCCATCATTTCTTCATCAATTGATACCGATGAGTAGGATGCTTTCTGATATTCAAGTTCATCCAGAACAAGCTTATAAGATTCGGAACTTTTCTCAAGCATATTTTTATAGCTTGCCATATCTGAAATAAAACTTGAGTATTTTTCAAGGTAAGTTAACCCTGAAATTGTTTTTTGATCTTTCAATCCGGCTATATTCATTGCAATTGCATTGTTACCGTCCGTTCCGTCACCCGATGCGGCAATCATACGAACATCGCTAAGAATACCGGCATCTATTGCAAAAGCTCCTTTTTCGTATTCGCTGAAAAAGTTAATTCCGCTATGAGGAGGATTCGTGTATGTATAACCGGTTTTGTGGATTTCATTTACATTGGATACTATGCTTTGTGCTATTGAGTCAAGCGAACTTAGAAATGAAGGAATATCCTGGGAATGACTCTTAAGGATGGCTCCTAATTCGCCTTCGTTTATTGACAAAGTCGTATTACCTGACCCGTCTTTTAGAAATAGCTTACCGTTATCCTCCACAACTTTAAAATCAATATTATGATACTGATCTACAGCCAGTAAACCGCCGATGCTTACATTTGCAGAGCCATTTTCATCTTGATAAACCGTCAGATTTACCAACTTGCTGAGTTCTGTTATAACATTATCTCTTTGATCCATTAAATCATTCGACGTCACTCCGCGGCTCTGTGCCTCAAATATCTGTCTATTAAGAGTATTGATTTGTTTTACATAAAAGTTTATTTCATTTGTTACCTGAACCGCTTCATTTTTAAGCTCGGCTTTGATTTTATTATATCCTTGATACAGTTCGTTGAACCTATTGGTTAACTGCCTTCCGCTATTAGCTATATTATTTCTAAGCTGAACGGATGTTGGATTTGTCGATAACTCACCCCATGAATTGAAGAAAGAGGTTATTAAACTTGACAATCCAAGGTCCGATGGTTCGGATAATAAAACCTCGAGTTTGGAATAAATCTGGTTTTGTTTGTCAAACATTGATTGGGATTGAGAGAACTTCCTTAACTGAGTATCTATCATCTGGTCTCTTACACGAACTATGTCCGCTATTTTGACTCCTGCTCCCATAGTAAAAGAATTCACCTTTGCAGGCGTCTCTGAAGTAAGAAGCACCCTCTGCCTTGAAAAGGCAGGATTATTTGCGTTTGACACATTATGTGAGGTGACGGTTAATGCACTTTGATAAACCGACAAACTTCTTCTTGCAATATCGTATATTCTACTAATAGCCATGATTACATTTTTCTATTTATAAAATTCTGTTTCTTACCGGCAAATAAGACTTTGAACATTTCAGTTATGAATTGTTTTTTGTGTTCTAACAAAAACATGTTGTTTTGATTAAGATTCCTGCTTTGTTCTAGTACCGCTTTTAATTCTAATTCAAGAGAAACAATTTCTTCAACTTCCTCTTTTTTCAATCTTTGCATCATTATTGTGCTGAATTTTTCATTCAATAATTTTTCTTTAGGAAGATTTAAAGATATAAGTAGTTCCTCTTTTAGCTTAAGTCTTAATTTTTCTTCTTGTTGAATACGCGACAGGATCAATTCCTCTTTTTTTGTTAATTCTATAAAACCGTCATAATTGTACTTTATAAGTAGTTTTTGTTTTTCTACATAAACCGAATTTAACTCAACGAAGCATTGTATCGTATTCTGTAAGTACTCTATAATTTTGTTTCTAACCATCTATTAAATCTCCAAAAAATTAATATATCCCATTACTCTTGCTACGTAGGTTTTTGTTTCTTCAAAGGGAGGAATTCCTTTGTATTTATTAACATTTCCGGGACCGGCATTATATGCTGCAAGAGCAAGTTTCAAATCCCCATCATATTGTCGAAGCATTTGGGCAAAATATTTAGTCCCTCCATGAATATTTTCGACAGGATCCCATACATTTCTAACTCCCATATCTTTAGCCGTACCATCCATCAATTGCATCAAACCTTTTGCGCTTGCTTTTGAAATAGCTTTCTCATTTGCTGCAGATTCTGCAAGAATTATCGATTTAATAATCGATTCATTAATTCCATACGCTTTTGCCGCCGATTTAATAATAGGTTGAAAGCGATCAAGGCGACCCAAAGCATTTTTACTTGGAGCAATTGCGCCAACCGACAAATTGCTTAAATCCACCGATGGAGTTTTTCCCTGTAACGCAGGTCTAATCCTTGCAATGTATGATTCCGGGAATTTCTCCCCGGTCAATCGTTCATAAATAGCTTCCGCAACCCCGAATCCTCTTGACTTTGACATGTAAGATGCCATTTCTGACTCGAATAATGTATCCAGGACATCTCCGCCAAAAGATTCTTCTCCAAATAGTCCTCCGGTAGTTTGTGTCATACTCTTTATCATCATAGAAGTAAGCAGACTTTCAAAATCTTTGCTTGCCTTAGCCAATTTTTTCTTCCCGGCATCATCCATTTCAATCGCCGGTTTTTGAGGTCTGGCTACATGCCGGATATCATCTGTTACTTTTAAGTCTATTAGTTCCATTTTGCTAAATAATTATTAATTCTGCCTGTAAAGCCCCGGCTTCTTTTAAAGCCTGGAATATCGCAATAATATCTCTCGGCGATACTTTCAATGAATTCAAAGCGGCTGCAACTTCCTGCACATTATTAGCACCTTGAATTGATACCACATTACTCTGATCGGTATTTACATAAGGAACTTGATTGTTAAATAAAGCCGTTGTTCCCTGCGAAAAAGCGCCGGGTTGTGAAATAACAGGATAGCTTCTTATTTCGATACTTAAGTTACCGTGAGAGATAGTTGCCGGTAGTATTTTTACTGCGCTGCCTGCTACAACAGTCCCCGTTCTTTCATTAAGTACAACTCTTGCGGCTACATCTGTTTGTACCTCGATTGCCTCAAGTTCTGCTAAAAAAGAAGTTAGATTATTTTGAAAAGATGGAGGAACATTTACTTGCACTTCTGACGCATCAACTGCAACCGCAACATCACCCCCAAATTTCTGATTAACAGCATTTGATATATTATTTGCTGTTGTAAAGTCGGGGGATTTCAATAAAACGTTAACCATATTTCCGACAGGGTTATTTCCTTCAAACTCTGTTTGCATTATGCCACCGTTAGGAATTCTTCCGCTCAATGCATGATTTTTAGCAACTCTTCCCCCCGAGCCGGTATTAATATCGAAGCCACCAATTGAAATAGGACCTTGTGCAAGTGCTGCGACGCTTCCATCTTTTACTGAAAGGGGAGTTAATAATAGAGTTCCTCCCATTAAACTTGTTGCATCACCGAGAGACGAAACAACAACGTCAAACTCACTTCCGTATTTTTGAAGATTATTTACTCTTGCAGTAACCATTACTGCGGCAATATTCTTCGTACGAAGGTTAACATCTTCTGGTACTGTAATGCCGAATCTTTTCAGCATACTTGTTACAGATTGAACCGTGAAAGATGAGCGATAGCTGTCTCCTGTTCCAGCTAAACCAACAATAAGTCCATAACCGATCATCTGCTCGGCATTTAATCCGCGGAAATAAGTAATGTCTTTAATTCTCTGGGCAAAAGCCCCGGAGAATAATAGAATCGCCAAAGAAATTGAGAGCAATTTTTTCATTTTACCACCTAAAAAATCCAATGAAATATTCTTGTTAACCAACCCGGTTTCTGAGCCCTGTCTATCATTCCGTTCCCTTCAAAGAAAATCTCTGCATCGGAAATATTATATGATAAAACCGAATTATCGGAATGAATGTCGGAAGGACGGACAATCCCTTTAATTTTAACTAATTGTTCTTCTCCGTTAATAACTATTTTTCTGCTGCCGTTAATTCTGAGGTTTCCGTTTTCCAGAACCGAATCAATTGAAGCGCTGATCCTCGTTTTAACCGAACCGCTTGTTTGGGTTGATCCGCTTCCACGGAAAGCATTTTTGGAACCGACAGATGCACTTGCATTTTGTGGTTTTGTACTTCCGAATGCAATCGATCCGCTAAACCCGAGATCACTATTCGTTCCGGTAGAAGTTTCCGATTTGTTTGAGGCTTGAGATGATTCAATCACAATAATTGTAATAGCATCGCCTATTCTTCCGGCTTTGTAGTCCGAGAAAAGAGAATTGTATGAATTCTGTCTCAAGTCTTGTGCGTTCAATAAACCACAAATCGCTGTAAACACCGTTATAATCAATATTTTTTTCATGTTCTACTCTACAATTTTAATTTTATTATTTTCTTCTATAATGCCTGTAAGCAACTGCCCGTAATTGGTTGCTACTCTTATTGTTTGCCCTACTCTTCCTTCCTGTCTTGCTGTTACGTTCATTGAAATAACAATGCCGTTCTTTTCTAAATATGCAAGAACAACTTCACCTATTTTAATGTCCGGATTAAATTCCAGCATCGACTCAGTTAGTATTGCACCTTTTCTGATATTCGTTTTAGCCCGAAGTTCTTTCAAACCCTCTAACGAAATAACCGGCTCATCTGTAATCGAACTTACTTCTTTCACACAGAAATCAAACGAGGAACTCTCTAACAAATTCCCCCTCGAGTAATTCTTATTAGCTACATATACTTTCTGATATAGTTTTAGTTTAACCGTCACAACCGAGCTAACCTGGTTTTCTTTGTTAGTTAGGATGACCGGTATATAGCCGAAACCTTTAATTCTCCGGAATTGCTTTGTCTCATCTATTCCAACTTTTGTTGATTTATTAATTATGTTTTTCGGTTTTGAGACTACTTCATATTCGTAACTTGAAAAAGCCATTAAATGATTCTTCAGATAGGAATCAATGAGAACATCCAGTTTATCTGAACCCGCATTAAAACAGAATGACAGAAGAATAAGAGCTTTAATCATCATTAGCTGCGTTTTAAGTTATTAACCATTGTCATCATATCTTCGACCGTCTTTACGGTTTTCGAGTTGATTTCATAAGCTCTCTGTGCCGTTATCATAGCTATCATCTCTTCAACTATATCGACATTGGATGCTTCAAGAAAACCTTGTTGGAGTTCGCCATAGCCAATTGAACCTGGATTACCAAGAATCGGGGTGCCCGATGCATCTGATTCACCATAGAGATTATCTCCAAGTGCAATTAACCCGGCTGGATTAATAAATTTCGCCAGTTCAATCTGACCTAGTTCAATAGTATTTCCGCTCAATTCCCTAATAGAAACCATACCATCCCGTGATATAGCAATATCCGAGACATTGTCGTTGATTGTAAACCCCGGTTCGAGCATAAAGCCGCTTGTTGTTACTAATGAACCCTCGGCAGACATCTTAAATGATCCATCCCGCGTAAAAACAATAGATCCATCCGGTTTTCTAAGCTGGAAAAAACCGTCACCATAAATCGCTACATCTAGCTGGTTGCCTGTTGTAGTTAAATCTCCCTGATTCAAAATCTTTTGCGTTGAAGATAGTTGCACACCGTTACCCACTTGAACCTGACTTTGAGTTTTTTGTAAACCTGATGCAGAGGAGTCTATCGGCGTGGTACTAACTTCCTGATACATCAGATCTTTAAAATCCGCTCTATTCTTCTTAAAAGAAGTTGTATTCATATTGGCAATATTATTCGATATTACTTGTATGTTAATCTGTTGTGCATACATGCCCGACGCTGCTGTTCTTAATGATCTTGTTGGCATTGTTACTCCTTACTTCTATTATACTTTTCCTATTTCGTTTACTTTAGAAAGATGATTATCAAAATATCCTATCATCTTTTGAGTTGTTTCAAAATTTTTATTTAATTCTATCAAAGATTGCATTTCAGTAAACGGATTCACATTCGATTCCTCAAGTGTGCTTTGAAAAACTGCATATTCTTCCTGGTCGGCAACAACAAAATTGTCCTCGGAAATCATAAAATTTTGAGCTTTTGTACGCTCAGTTGATGTGTTGCCATCTATCTTACCTATTAGCAACTTGTCAATAACCTTATCCCCAACACGGACTTCACCGTTTTTTGATACTGTTACGCTTTTTCCGCTAGCCTGAATTTCGTCCATAATTTGAATTGCTCCGCTTTCGCCAAGTAGCTTTAGTCCGCTTTCATTTACTAAAAAGCCTTCATCAGAGATTGTAAGTTTTCCGTTTTTCGAAAGTTCTA
>Ga0208244_101198_pt1 | contig 15735 bp, 13 predicted proteins | sample SubbioCR12Aug_5A_FD_184828 | JGI IMG/M metagenome (GOLD analysis project Ga0208244, IMG submission 184828) | Serpentinite rock and fluid subsurface biosphere microbial communities from McLaughlin Reserve, California, USA - CR12Aug_5A (SPAdes) | ecosystem: Environmental > Terrestrial > Deep... | reverse complement strand
CCGGCGCCGGCAGCCTCGGCCTCGCCCTGGGCGGCGCGGCGATCTATCACGGCCGCATCGAGGAGCGCCCGCAACTGGGCGAAGGCCGCGCCGCGCGCGGCGAGGATATCGGGCGTGCGTTGGCCTTGGTGCGCTACAGCCTCGGACTGTGGCTGGCCCTGTACCTCGGCTGGGGGCTGGTCCGTGCTTGAACACGGCGGCCGCCTGCGCGCCGCGGCAAACCGCTACGGCACAGAACCGGCCGGCTGGCTCGACCTGTCCACCGGCATCAACCCCGCCGGCTACCCGGTGCCGCCCCTCGATCCCGCCTGCTGGCAGCGCCTGCCGGAAGACGACGACGGGCTGGAGGCCGCCGCGGCCGCCTACTACGGCAGTGAGCGCCTGCTCGCCTTGCCCGGCTCCCAGGCCGCCATCCAACTCCTGCCCACCCTCTTCGCCCCGGCGGCCGTCGCCTGCCTGGCGCCGCTCTACGAGGAGCATCCGCAGGCCTGGGCGCGCGCCGGGCACAAGCTGCGCCGCCTGCCGGGAACCGACCTCGCGCGCGCCCTCGCCGCCGCGACACCCTATGTCGTGCTGTGCAACCCCAACAACCCCACCGCGCAGACGCTGCCGCGCGACGCCCTGCTCGAAACCGCCGCGCAACTGCGCCGGCGCGGCGGCTGGCTCGTCGTCGACGAGGCTTTCGGCGATGCCGCGCCGGCCGACTGCCTGGCCCCGCTGGCCGGCAGTGCAGAGGCGCCCAACCTGGTCGTGCTGCGCTCCCTCGGCAAGTTCTTCGGCCTGGCCGGCGCGCGCGTCGGCTTCGCCTTCGGCGTGCCGGCAACACTCGACCGCCTGCGCGAAGCGCTCGGCCCCTGGCCGGTATCCGGCCCGGCGCGGGCGGCGGCCCGCCATGCGCTGGCCGACACCGCCTGGCAGGCGGACACGCGCCGCCGCCTCGCCGCCGTCTCGGCGCGACTGACTTTGCTGCTGCGGCCCCTGGGCGGCGTCACCGCCACCGCCCTTTTCGCCACCCTGCGCAGCGCAGAGGCAAGCACCCTGCACGAACACCTCGCCCGCCGCGCCATCCTTACCCGCGTTTTCGCCGATCACGACCTGCTGCGCTTCGGCCTGCCCGGCGCCGAAGCCGACTGGCAGCGCCTCGCCCAAACCCTCGACGAATGGAAACCCCCATGCTGAAACCCCTGCTCGCCACCACCCTGCTCGCCGCCGGCATCGCCCATGCCGAGATCAGCGTCACCGACGACACCGGCGCCGTCGTGCGCCTGGCCCAGCCGGCCCGGCGCATCGTCAGCCTGGCGCCGCACATCACCGAGAGCCTGTTCGCCGTCGGCGCCGGCGAGCACATCGTCGCCGCCGTCGATTACAGCGATTATCCGGAGGCGGCGAAGAAGATCCCCCGCGTCGGCGGCTACTCGCGCATCGACCTCGAAGCCGTCGCCGCGCAGAAGCCGGATCTCGTCATCGCCTGGGAGAGCGGCAACTCGAAGGCGCACGTGGCCAAGCTGCGCACGCTCGGCCTGCCCCTCTACGTGACGCAGCCCAACCGCATCGAAGACGTGGCAAGCACGCTGGAGCGCTTCAGCCGGCTCGCCGGCACCGCCGAGACGGGGCGCGCGGTGGCGGCGCGCTTCCGCGAGCGCCTGGAAGGACTGCGCGCCCGCTACGAGGCCAGGCCGAAGGTGCGCACCTTCTACCAGATCTGGAAGCAGCCGCTCATGACCGTCGGCGGGCCGCAGATCATCTCCGACGCCATCCGCCTGTGCGGCGGCGAAAACGTCTTCGGCGAGCTGACGACCATGGCGCCGAACGTCACCGTCGAAGCCGTCATCGCCGCCAACCCCGAGGCCATCGTCGCCAGCGGCATGGGCGAATCGCGGCCCGAATGGCTCGACGACTGGAAGCGCTGGACCTCGGTCACGGCGGTGGCCCGCGACAACCTCTTCTTCGTCCCGCCGGAGCTGATCCAGCGTCACACCCCGCGCCTGCTCGACGGCACCGAGCGGCTGTGCCAGCACCTGGAGACGACGCGGGGGCGGCGGCCGGCGGCCGGGGCGACTGGTCGATAGCCTGCAACTGGTGGGCAGGGGGTGATGAAGCGGCCGGAAGCGGGCCAGGAATCACATATTTATCCCTATAAATTCATTTTTGTTAAAGTGTGGTTGCATTATTAACGTGCCACTGTTAGCATTTCCGGCATGAAAGTCTCCAAAGAAGAACTCATCACCGTCCTCTCCCAGTTCAATCCCTGGTGGCGGGCGGAGGCCATCGCCGACCTGCCCAAGTGGCGCCGCGCCGCATTCCGGGAGCTGCACACCTGGATGGCCGAGCCGCCCGCCCACCGGGCCGTCCTGCTCTCGGGCGCACGCCAGATCGGCAAAACCACGCTGATACTGCAGGCCATCGAGGCCCTGCTGGGCCAAGGGGCGCCGCCCGCCAATATCCTTTACGCCACCTTCGACCACCCCCTCCTGAAGCTCGCCGGCATCGACGCCGTCCTGGAAGCGTGGCGCGAGCGCGAACCCAAGGCCGAAGGCGTCGAATACCTGTTCCTGGACGAGGCCCAGTTCATCCGCGACTGGGGCACCTGGGTCAAGCACCAGGTGGATTTCGCCAAGCAGCGGCGCATCGCCTTCACCGGCTCGGCGATGCCGCTGGTGGAGACCGGGCAGGAATCGGGCGTCGGGCGCTGGCACACCATCCGGCTCACCACGCTCTCCTTCTACGAATACCTGCAGATCAAGAACCTCTCGCTGCCGGCACTCCCCCGACTCAAATCGCTGCGCGATCTGTTCGACTGGCCGCAGCCCGATTTCTACCGGATCGGAGAGGCCGCGGCCCCTTACGTCGGACATTTCCACGAATACCTGGTGCGCGGCGGTTTTCCGCAGACGGCACAGATGGACAGCATCACCCAGGCCCAGCGCCTGCTGCGCGAGGACATCATCGACAAGGTGCTGAAGCGCGACATGACGGCCCTGTTCGGCGTGCGGCGCGTGCTGGACCTGGAACACACCTTCCTCTACCTGTGCATGCACGACGGCGGACTGCTCGACATGGTCGATCTCTGCGCCAATCTCGAGGTCAAGCGCCCGACCGCGCAGAACTTCATCGAACTGCTGGAGGCCACGCACCTCATCTACCGCCTGCCGCCCTTCGGCTACGGCAAGGACGTACTGCGCGCCCGCTTCAAGATCTACCTGGCCGATGCCGCCATCGCACCGGCGGTCATGCTCAAAGGCAAGGCCATCCTCGAAGACCCGGCCGCGCTCGGCGTCGCGACGGAAACCGCGGTCTTCAAGCACCTGTTCGCCCGCTACTACCCGCAAAGCGTGCGCTTCACCTACTGGCACGGCAGGAAGGATCGCGAGGTCGACCTGGTGGCCGAGGTGGGCGGGCAGATCATTCCCTTCGAAGTGAAGTACCGCACCCGGCACACCGGCCGGCGCGACCTCAAGGGCCTCCTCGAACTCTGCCAGCAGAAGGCCATCGAGCGCGGCTACGTGGTCACCAAGGCGCTGGACGACTTCGGGCCGGTGGGCGATCTGCCCGAGTCCGCCGCGCGGGTGCTGCGCATCCCGGCGCCGCTGCTGTGCTACTGGATGGGGGAATCGGAGCTGGCGTAGGGACGGCGCACCGGGGTCAGGATGATCTGGAGATCCTTGGTTTCCACTTCGAAGTATTCAGCCGGGCCGACGGCATTGGTGACGGCTTTGGGCTGCGTGATCTGGTTCTTGGCTGTGATCTTGGCAAGCATGGTGACTCCGCGTGGCGGAAAGCAATGACGCCTTACTTTAGCCTCGTGCATACCGGGCTCAAGCGGCCGAAGGAGTGCCGGGGTGGGAGTGGGGTCGAAGAGCGTGGAAACCGCGCCCGAAGTCCTGCCGTTCAACCCCATCCCCCTCCCGGCCTCCCCCTTGAAGGGGAGGAAAAGAGGCGCCGGTCAGGCGAGCGACGCACCCCCCTGCGCCGCCGCCTGGCGCTCACGCACCGCCTCGACCAGCCGCGCGCCTTCCGCATCTGCCCCGCCCTGCCATTGCTCGAAGTGCAGCAGCTCCTCCAGCGGCCGGCGCGGCAGCCAGCCGGCGCTTTCCAGTTCGGGCCTGGCGTAGAAATGGCTCACGTAGCCGATGCAGAGATAGGCCACCGGCACGATGGTGTGCGGGATGCCGAGGGCTTCGCGCAGCGCGTCCTGGTGGAAGATGCTGACCCAGCCCACGCCGAGGCCTTCCGCGCGGGCGGCGAGCCAGAGGTTCTGCACGGCGCAGACGGCGCTGTAGAGGTCCATGGTCTTGATGTGGGTGCGCCCGACCACCACGGGGCCGTTGCGCTCGCGGTCGCAGGTGATGCACAGGTTGATGGGCGCTTCGAGGATGCCTTCCAGCTTGAGGCTTCGGTAGGTCTCGCGCTTGTCGCCTTCGAACATCAGCGCGGCCTCGGCGTGCGCCTTGCGGAAGACCTCGTGCACGCGGCCCTTGACCTCGGGCGAGCGCACGAGGAGGAAGTCCCACGGCTGCATGAAGCCGACCGAGGGCGCGTAGTGGGCGGCGGTGAGCAGGCGCGCCAGCACCGCGTCGGGCACCGGGTCGGGCTTGAACTGGCCGCGCACGTCGCGCCGGGTGAGGATGGCGCGGTAGACGGCGGCGCGCTCTTCCTCGGCGAAGGATGGGTTGGCTTGGATGTCCTGCTTGCTCATGGTAGTCCCCTTATGTGTGAGCAATGGCGGCCGCCTGACCAAGCGGCCGATGGGTCGTCTCGAGGCCGGTCTTCCGACTGAGGATCGATTCGTCCGGGCGCCTTCCCGGCTTGCGCCAGTGGCACCTCCTGCCCGGACAATCCCCATCACGGCGCTGGGCACGTGGCGGAATCGCACCGCCTTCCCGATTCTCCCGCGCGAACGCGGGCACCCCGAGACGGTTGGGCGCAGCCGCAAGGCCGCGCCGATTTCAATTCAGTTCATGAACAGGCGCGCGGCGGCCTCCGGGTTGGACGGGAAGTAGAAATGCACGTAGGAGGCGGTGAGCCGGCCGCGGCGGTACACCGCTTCGCCCGCGCGCCCGTCCGGCGTGGCGGCGCGCGCCAGCGGCGCCAGCGCCGTGTCGCCCTTCGAGTAATGGAAGGTGTGGCCGCGCAGCATGCCTTCGGGCAGCGCGACTTCTTGCAGGCCGAGAGCGGCGAGGCGCTGCTGCATGGCCACCGCGCCCGGCAGCAGGCCGGCCAGCGCGTGCGCCCCGCCCTCCACGCCGGTGAGCGTGTCGAACAGCACCATCATGCCGCCGCATTCGGCGAGCAGCGGCTTGCCGGCGTCCACGTGCGCGGCGAGCGATTGCCACAGGCCGCGGTTGGCCGACAGGCGCGCGCCATGCAGTTCGGGATAGCCGCCGGGCAGCCAGGCGGCATCGCAGGCGGGCAGCCGTTCGTCGGCGAGCGGCGAGAAAAAGACGATCTGCGCGCCGAGCGCCGCGAGGCAGTCCAGGTTGGCCGGGTAGAGGAAGCAGAAAGCCGCATCGCGGGCGACGGCGATGGTCTTGCCGGCGAGCAGCGGCGCAAAAGTCCGTCGCGGCGCGACGGCGAATTCCACCGGCGGCGGCAGTGCGGCCGCCGGCGTGGCGGCGAGGAGATCGGCCATGCGGTCGATGCGCCGCGCCAGCCCCTCGATCTCGGCGGCGGGCAGCAGGCCGAGATGGCGCTCGGGCAGGGCGGCCTCCGCGTCGCGCGGCAGGTGGCCGTACCAGTCGATGCCGGGCGGCAGGCTCTCTTCCAGCATCCGGGCGTGGCGCGGGCTGCCCACCCGGTTGGCGAGCACCGCCGCCAGGGGCGTGCCGGGGCGGTAGTGCTTGAGGCCGTAGGCGATGGCGCCGAAGCTGGCGGCCATGGCCGCGCCGTCGATGACGGCGAGGATGGGCAGGCCGAGCCGCGCGGCGATGTCGGCGCTGGAGAACGCACCGTCGTAGAGACCCATGACGCCTTCGACGAGGATGAGGTCGGCCTCACGCGCCGCCTGCGCCAGGCGCCACGCCGCGTCGGCCTCGCCGCACATCCACAGGTCGAGGTTGTAGCAGGGCGCGCCGCTGGCGATGGCGTGGATCTGCGGATCGAGAAAGTCCGGCCCGCACTTGAAGACGCGCACCCTGCGTCCCTGCCGCGCATGCAGGCGGGCCAGCGCGGCGGCGACGGTGGTCTTGCCCTGGCCGGAGGCGGGAGCGGCGACGAAGAGGGCGGGACAATTCACTTGAAAACCTCTAACGATGGTTCGGTTCGATCAATATCAGCTTGCCGGTCTTCGGGTCGCGGAAGACTTCGCCGACGCGGTCGTAGCCGGCGCCGGTCTGGGTCACGCCTTCGGCCGGCCGCTCGATCTGGCGGCCCTTCTCCACCGGGGTCGGCGTCTTCAGCACGGCCTGGCTGCCGGTGGCGAGGGCGGCGAGCAGGCCGCAGGCGAAGACCAGCATGACGTCCACGAGGTTCACCAGGCTGGCGCGCGGGTCCTCGTCGCGGTCGTCGAAGCGGGCGTCGAGGCGCGAATAGAGGCGCAGGCGGCGGCGCGGCGGATGAGTGACACCGCCTTCCCCCCGGCCCCCTTCCCGGGGAAGGGGGTGACGGTGGTTCGCGGGCTGCGCCTGCTCCGGGGCGCACACTTCGCCGCCCTCGGGGGCGGCCCGGCGGGCGGCGTTCATTCCATCGTCTCCAGCAGTTCCTCGTACCAGCGGCGGCGCAGCTTGCCCACGATCAGGCCGACGATGCCGGCGGCGAGGCCCAGCACGGTGGCATCGAAGGCGATGGTGACGGCGGCGGCCAGCCTGGACGGATCGCCCTGCCCCAGCGCGGCGAGGCCCGGGCCGAGGGGGATGATGGTGGCCATGAGGCCGAGCATGGGCGGGATGCGTGCCAGCAGGTCGGCGCGTTCCAGGCGGCGGCGGGCGACGGCCTGCACGCGCAGCACGTCGCCGGCGGCCTTGAGGCGCGCGAGGCCGCTGCCGCGTTCGCCGACGGCGAGGCCCGCCTCGACGACGGCCACGGCGCAGGCGAAGACGAGGACGGCGAGCGCCGGGGCGAGCAGCCAGGTGACGGCATCGTGCAGCCAGGCGAGTGAGGCGAGTTCGATCATGCGAGTCTCCGGAAGAGCGGTTGCGGGGTGCGCCGGCCCCATAGCAGGCCGGCGAGGAAAAGCACAAGCATTGCGGGCAGGAAGGCGAGCGGCGCGGCGGCGGTATAAGCAGCAATGCGGGCCGCGCTGCGCGTGAGTTCGTAGTGGCGCGCCGGAACGGCATTCATCTTGAGGGACGCCGCATCCATCGGCCGGGGAGCGGGGCCGGCGGCCGCCGGGCGCGCGGCATAGGCGGAGGGCGCCGCCTCGCCGCGGGCGCGCGCCAGCGTCACGCCGAGGGCCTGCGCGTGCGCCGCGTCGAGCCGCGGCATCAGCCACTCCCACATCGGGTGGCGCGGCGCCGTGTGGCCGCTGCCGGGCAGGCCGTTCTTCGCCACCAGCCGCGCCAGCTCGCTGCCGAGGCGGCGGAGGGTGGCGTCGTCGGCCTGCCAATAGCCCTTCTGCGCCGCCACCATGAAGACCGCCAGCATGTGCGCCTTGACGTGCGCGTTGTGGCCTTCGCCGAGGAAGCGCGCCAGCCCGAGCTTGTGGGCGTCGTCGAAATAGACCTGCTTCACTTTGTCCCAGGCCCAGCTTTGCACCAGGTCGGGCCGCGTCACCTGCCAGCCCCACAGGTTCTCGACGAAGTCCTGCCCCATGGTGCGCGCGCCGGCGTAGCCGTGGCCCATGAGCGGCTTGATCCAGGCCGGGTTGAGGTAGCGCCCGCGCAGTTCGCCGAGCAGCGCGCTGGCGAGCGGCTCCACCTCGGCGCGGCCGGCTTCGGCGTGCTGCAGGATGAGCGCCTCGGGCCGGCGGCCGGTGAGGCTTTCGACGGCGAGCGAAAGTCCGCCCAGGTAGTCGAAGGCGTCGTTGTTGTCGAGCAGGCCGTAGAGGTGGCTGGCACGGCCGTGGTAGCTGCGCGCGACGCCGCGCAGGGCGATGTCGAAGGCGGCGTGGGCGGCGCCGCCCTCGTCCTCGAGGCCGTAGGCGTGGCCCATGCGGCTGCGGTAGGCGCGGCCGATCTCGCTGCGTTCGCGCCAGGCGCCCGAGCGCTCGGTGAGGCGGTTGACGCCCGCGCCGTAGGCGCCCGGCGCGTCGCCGAAAATGCGCTGGGCGGCGGCGCGCGCTGCAATGACCGCCGGCTGGCCCTGCGCCATCAGCGCCTCGGTGCGCGCCAGCCAGCGCGCGGCGACGAGGTTGTGCGCCAGGGGTTCGTCGCCGCGCGCCGCCTTGCCGAGCGGCGCGAGCACCGCATCGAGCGCTTCGCGCAGCTCGGGCCGCTCCTGCGCCAGGCGCTGCGCGCTGGCGGCCAGGGCGAGACGGCCGGCGCGGTCGATGAGGCGGATGAGGTTGGGGTAGAGGTCGCGGAAGAGGCCGGAGGTGGTGACCAGCACGTCGCGGCGCAGGGGCGCTGGTGCGAGGCGCACGTCGGTGACGATGCCGCGCGCGTTCCACACCGGCTCCACCCCCATGAGGGCGAGGCTGAAAGCGACCATGACGCCCTCGTCGCGCACCGCGTCCGAGGCCCAAAGGATGACGCCCTCGCTCCCATCCGTGTCGCCGGATTTCTGCGCGGCGCGCCCGGCCAGCGTGCGCCCCAGTCCATAGCCCAGCCGCGTCGGCAGGAGATCGCCGTCCACGGCGTGGAAGTTGCGCCCGGTGGGCAGGGATTCGGGCGAGCGCAGGGGATCGTTGCCCTTGCCCGGCGGCACGAAGCCGCCGGCCAGCGCGTTGAGCAGGCCGGCCATTTCCTGGCGCGGCGAATCGGCCAGCGGCCCGGCCAGCGCCGCGCTGTCGAGCCCGCCCTTCTTCATGGAATCGAGCATCAGGGCGAGGTTCTCCGCCGACCAGGGGCGGCCGAAGACGTGCAGGCCGTAGGGCATGAACTTCTCCTGCAGCTTGGTGAGGTAGTGGCCGACCTCGTGCGCCAGCAGGTCGTCGTCGGCCTGGTCGAAGCCGATGCCGCGCACCTTGAGCACGTCGCCCATCGAGGCTTCCAGCTCGGCCTTCAGGTGCAGCGCCTCGACCTGGGCGCGCATGGCGCGCGCGGCCTCGGCGCGCAGGGTGTCGGAGCCGGCGCCCGCGTAACCCTCGTAGCTCTCGACGATCTGGCGCAGCAGCAGCAACTGGTCGTAGAGCGGCGTGGTGGCGATGGGCGGCGTCAGGTGGTCCACCATCACCGCCAGGCCGCGCCGCTTGGCCTGGATGCCTTCGCCGACGCCGTCGACGATGTAGGGATAGATGCCCGGCAGGTCGCCGGCGATGAGGCTGGGGTAATCGTCGGCGCTGAGGCCGACGGCCTTGCCGGGGAGGAACTCGTAGGTGGAGTGGCGGCCGAGGTGGATGAGGGCGTCGGCCTTGAAGCGGTTGCGCAGCCAGTGGTAGAAGGCGAGGTACTGGTGCGGCGGCGGCACGCTGGTGTTGGCGTGCAGCAGTTCCTCGTCCACCTCCCAGCCGCGCGGCGGCTGCGGGCCGACGAAGACGTTGCCGAAGACGAGGCCGGGCACCAGCAGGCGCGCATCCTTCCCCGCGCCGTCCACCATCACCGTGCCGGGCGCCGCGCCCCAGCCGCGCAGGCCCTCGACGCCGAACGCGACGAGCCGGTCCTTGAGCGCGCCGAGTCGCGCGCAGGGCGGCGGCTGATGCCGCGGCGCCGGATCGGACAGGCAGGCGAGGTAACCCGCCTCCAGCTTGCGCAGGCCGTCGATGGCCTCCCGGCGGCGCGCATGCCCGGCGCCCTCGGCGAGGTGGTGCAGTTCCTTGAGCGTGGCCTCGACGCGCTTGCGGCCGACGGCCCGCTCGGCGGCGCGTTCGGCTTCGAGCACCTCCGCGTGCAGCCGGCCGAGCGGGCCGTCCACCATCTCGCCGCGCACGCGCGGCGGCAGTGCGGCGAACCAGCGCGCGTAGTCGGCGGCGCCGACGCTTTCCACCTCGCGCGCCAGGTCGCGCAGCGCCTGCCGGTCTTCGGGCAGGTTCACGCCGCGCGCCATGATGCGGTCGAGCAGCGCGGCCGGGCTCTGCGGCAGCTCGCCCAGCGTGTAGCCGGCGCGCTTCAGCGCATGCAGCATGTCGAACAGCGAGGCCGGCACGTCGAGGTTGTCGGCGCCGATGTTCTGGCGGCCCGGCGGATGGTTGTAGTAGACGATGGCGAGCCGCTTGTCCCGGTTGGGCACGCTGGCCAGGCGCTGCCAGCGCACGGCGCGCGCGATCAGGCGCTGCGTCTCCTCGGCGAGCACCTGAGGCGGCTTGTATTCGAGCCCGGTGAGGCGGTCGGCGCGCACCTTGCCCGCGGCGGCGACCACCACCGGCTGGCCCGTGCCCTGCAGCTCGGGCAGGGCGACGCGGTATTGCACCGAATCGGGCGGCAGGCCGTCGGGCGACAGGCGCCACTGCAGGGCGTTGCGCTCGGTGAGGCGGATCGCCTTGAACACCGGCAGGTTCAACTGCGCGAGGGCCTGGGTGACGGCTTCGCGCCCTTCGGCGGCACCGACGACGAAATCCTGCAGCACCACCAGCGCCACCGGCCGCGCCGGGGCGACGAGTTCGCGCAGGCGCTCGACGGCGGCGCGGGATGTCGCGCTCCAGCGCGCCAGGACGACGGCACAGGCGAGCCCCTGGCGGCGCGATTCGGCGCACAGGGCGTCGGCCGGCGCCGGATCGGTGTTGGCGTAGTCGAGCACGACCAGGGCGGGGCCGGCCGGCAGCAGGCCGCCGCGCCAGGCGTCGTCGCCCTGGCCTGCGTACACCTCGCGGCCGTCCGCGCGCAGGCGCAGCACCGGCTCGGGGAGCGGCTGCGCCGCCGCGCTGCCCTCGTCGAGCAGGAAGCGGAAGAGCGCCGCCGTGTTGCCGGCGCCGCCGCCCTGCCAGAGGGCACGCGCGGCGAGCCAGTCGCGCGCCATGGGATGCGCCCGGGCGCGGGCGAGCGCCTCGGCCGGCGGCGCCTCGAGGGTCAGCGCACGCAAGGTCTCAACGGGGAAGTCGGCGAGGGAGGCCGCGCCGCGCCGCGACAGCACGGTGAGCGTCTGTTCGCCGTTGAAGGCGAACACGCGCGCGTCGCGGCGCACGTGGCGGGGCAGGAGCTCGCGCAACCGCCGCGCCGGGTCGCCGAACACCGCCACGGCGAGCACCGCGTCGGCCTCGCCCAGCCACTGCCCGAGCTGGCGCTCGGAGGCGGCCATCAGTTGCGCCGGCGTGCGCAGGATGAGGCGATCGCCGGGGCGGCGCGCGGCATGTTCGCGCGCCGCCTCGACGGCGGTGGGCGCCGCGCGCTCGCTGACGACGCCGAACAGAGTGGCGGCCAGCGCCGGCTGGGCGAAAGTCAGTCCCAGCAGGACGGCGAGGCGCCAGGCCGACATCAGAATTCGATCCCGGGCATCGCCTGCACGCCGGCCTGGAAGGCGTGCTTGACCAGGCCCATCTCGGTGACGGTGTCGGCCGCCTCGATCAGCGCGGCGGGCGCGGCGCGGCCGGTGACGACGACGTGCTGCAGCGGCGGCCGCGCGGCCAGGGCGGCGAGCACCTCGGCGAGGTCGAGCCAGCCGTACTTGAAGGCGTAGGTCAGCTCGTCGAGCACGACGAGGCCAACGGCCGGGTCGGCGAGACAGCCGCGCGCGCGGTCCCACGCCGCCTGCGCCGCCGCCGCATCGCGGGCGCGGTCCTGCGTCTCCCAGGTGAAGCCCTCGCCCATGACGTGCCAGGCGACGTCCGCGCAGCGCCGGAAGAAGCCTTCCTCGCCGGTGTCGGAACGGCTCTTGACGAACTGGATCACGGCCACCTTCAGGCCGTGTCCGAGGGCGCGCGCGACGAGGCCGAAGGCGGCGGCGGACTTGCCCTTGCCGGTGCCGGTGTGCACCAGCAGGACGCCGCGCGCCTGCTTCGCGCCGGCGATCTTCCCGTCGATCACCGCCTTCTTGCGCAACATGCGGACATGGTGGCGGGCATCGCGGTCTTGGTCTTCTGTGGACATGGCGGCTTTCCTAGGCGGGAATGAACCAGCGCTGCCCGCCGTCGCGGATCTCGCGCAGCGGATGGGCGTAGAGGCGGGCCAGCGTGTCGACGGTGACGACCTCGTCGATGGCGCCGAGCGTCGTGCTGCCGTCGTCGAAGAGCAGCAGCGCGCGCTCGCAGAAGCGCACTGCGAGCCCCGGCTCGTGCAGCACCATGACGCAGGCGGCGCCTTCCTCGCGGCTGCGCGCGGCGAAGAGGTCGAGGGCGGCGATCTGGTGGTTGAGGTCGAGGTGGGCGATCGGCTCGTCGAGCAGGAAGAGGCGCGGCGCCTGGGTGAGCAGGGTGGCGATGGCGAGGCGCTGGCGCTCGCCGCCGGAGAGCGTCTGCACGTCGCGCTGTTCAAAGCCGGCGAGGCCGGCGGCGGCCAGCGCGGCGCGGGCGATGCGCGCGTCGTTCTCCGATTCCCAGTCCCAGCGCGCGAGATGCGGGTGGCGGCCGATCAGGGCGGTCTCCAGCACCGTCGAGGAGAAAGCGTCGGAGCGGGCCTGCGGCAGCCAGCCGCGGATGCGCGCCGCCGCGCGCGGACCGAGCGCGGCATAGGTGGCGCCGCCGAGGCGCAGCTCGCCGGCCTGCGGCGCGCGCAGCCCGGCCAGCACCGAGAGCAGGGTCGACTTGCCGGCGCCGTTGCGGCCGAGGATGGCGATGCGTTCCCCGGCGTGAACGCTCAGGTCGAGATCGCGGCAGACCTGCTTGCCGCCGATGGCGACGGCGAGGCGGTTCGCTTCAAGCAGAGGCGGTGTCGCAGTCATCTCCTCCCCTGCGGGTCGCGGGTGAGCAGAAAGAGGAAGACCGGCACGCCGATCAGCGCGGTGAGCACGCCCACCGGCAACTGCAGCGGGGCGACGACGGTGCGCGCCAGCGTGTCGGCGACCACCAGCAGGCTGCCGCCGGCCAGCACCGAGGCCGGCAGCAGCAAGCGCTGGTCGTTGCCGGTGGCGAGCCGCACCAGATGGGGCACGATGAGGCCGATGAAGCCGATCGATCCGGCATGGGTGACGGCGGCGGCGGTGGCGATCGAGGCCGCGACATAGACGCCGCGGCGCAGGCGGCCGGCGGCCACGCCCAGGGTCTGCGCCGTGTCGGCGCCGCGCGCCAGCAGGTTGAGCTCGCGGGCGAAAGGCAGGGAGATGAGCAGCACGGCGGTGAGGACGCCGAGCGCGAGTTGCGGGTCGTTGCTCTGGGACAGGTCGCCCATCAGCCAGAAGAGCATGCCGCGCAGCTTGTGCTCGGGCGCGATGGAGAGCATCAGCGCCACGGCGGCGCCGCAGCCGGCGGCGACGATGACGCCGGTGAGCAGCAGGCGCGTCTGCGTCCAACTGCCGTCGCCGTGGGCGAGGCCGAAGACGACGAACATGGCGGCGAGCGCCCCGGCGAAGGCGAAGCCGTTGATGCCCGCCGCGGAGAGGCCGAAGAGGATGGCCAGCATGGCGCCGACGCCGGCCCCGCCCGAGATGCCGAGCACATAGGGGTCGGCGAGCGGGTTGCGCAGCAGCACCTGCAGCAGCGCGCCGGCCAGGGCCAGCAGGCCGCCGCAGGCGAAGCCGGCCAGGGCGCGCGGCAGGCGCAGGTTGCGCACCACCTCTCCGGCCACGCCGCCGCCCTCGCCGAACAGCGTCGAAAAGACTTCGGCCGGCGCGACGCGGACGCTGCCCACCATCAGGGCCAGCAGCACGCTCAGCACCGCCAGCCCGGCGAGGGCGACGAGGATGAGCAGGGCGCGGCGGCGGGTGGGCATGGCGCGTTACCTCGGCGCGTAACGGATGCCGGCGAAGACGCTGGCGCGCGGCGTGGCATAGTCGAGGGCCAACTCGTAGTTCTTGTTGAAGATATTGTTGCTGCGGGCAAAAATCACCCAGTCGCGCTCGATGCGATAGTCGGCGAAGAGATTGACCAGGCCGTAGCCGCCGAGCTTCCGGGTGTTGGCGGCATTCTCGTAGCGCTTGCCGACGAGCTGCCATTCGCCGCCGAAGTTCCAGTTGCCATAGACACGGCTCAAGCGGGTTTTCATCTGCTCGTCGGCGCGCCGAACGAGACGCTTGCCGGTATCGTCGTCGCACGGCCGCTGGAAATCCGCGGAGATGCCGAACAGCCAGTCCGAAAAACTGCCTTCATATCCGAGCGAAGTGCCGCTCAGCGTGGCGTTGCTGACATTGACGGGCGGCCAGCCGGCGATCAGGTCGGACACTTTGTTGTTGAAGTACAGTGCGAAGAAACGGTGGGCGCCGCGCTCCCAGTCGACGCCGATCTCGCGGTTGCGGGCGACTTCCGGCTTGAGATTGGGATTGCCGCCGCCGAATCCGGTGTCCGGGTAGTACAGCTCGTTGAACGAGGGGGCGCGGAAAGCCGTTCCGTAGGAAACGTGGGCGCGCCAATCCGGATCGAACTGGTAACCGTAAGCGGCGAAGCCGGTGGTCTTGCCGCCGAATTGGGAGTTGTCGTCCCGGCGCAGGTTGAATTGCAGGCGGTGATCGCCGAGATTGCCGTTCCAGCCGGCCAGCAGGGAGCGGATGCTGCGCTCGGTCACCAGATAGGCCGTCGTGCCCGACAGCCGTTGCCGCAGGTATTCGACCGCCAGCATCGCCCGCCCGATCGGCAGCCTGATGTCGTTTTGCCAGGAGGCCTGGTCCTGATCGGTGCGGAAAATGCTGGTAACGACGTCGTTGCGCAGATTGGTCGAGTCGTCCTTGCTGCGGCCCAGTCGCAGGGTGCTGGTCCAGGCCTCGCCCAGCCGGTTGCGCGAGTAGATCGAGTAGGCGCCGAGATCCTGGTCGTTGGCGAAATCGCGGGCCTTGGGCGTCGAGTCGTACTTGCTGACGCCGCTGCTGTGCAGCAGGTTCAGACCGATCTCGTGCCCGCGCGCCGGACGGAAAGCGAAGCTGCCGCTGTAGTGGGTGTTGCGGTAGCCGTCGCGGTCGGGATTGTAGGAACTCTTGGCCGGGTTGCTGGTGGCGTTGAACCCGGCCGTTTTGTAGTGGCCGACCTGCAGGCTGTAGGAAACAGCCTCGTTGCCGCCGGAAAAGCCGGCGCTGGTGTCGGCCGTGCTGTAAGTGCCATAGCCGGCGCTGGCATTCAGGCGCAGGGGGCCTTCGCCGCGCCGGGTGATTATCTGGATCACGCCGCCGATGGCATCGGCGCCGTACAGGGACGAGGCCGGTCCGCGCAGGATTTCAATGCGCTCGATCTGTGATACGGGGATGCGCGAGAACGCGACGTCGCCGCTGCTGGCGGAACCGATGCGCTGGCCGTCGATCAGCACGATCGTCTGTTTGGCGCTGGCGCCCCGGATGAAGACGCTGCTGTTGGTGCCGGGGCCGCCGTTGGCCGCGTACTCGAGACCGGGGCGGGTGGCGAGCAGTTGCTCGACGGTGGTTTGCCCGGCCTTGTCGATTTCCTCCCGGGTGATGACGGAAACATCGCTCAGCAATTCGTTGGCGCGCATTGCCTGACGGGTGGCGGTCACGATGATCGTAGCTTCGTCGGCCACTGCGGGAAAGGCAAGGGATGATATGACGAACGCCAAAGCCGGGCGGCAAAGGATAGAGTGCATGAAGAAAACTCCCTGTTTGTGCCGGCCTGCGTCCCCGCTGCCGGACAATGTCGATAAAACGGAACGCGTGAGGGAGCTTCGAACGGAACGGGCG
>Ga0208244_101196_pt1 | contig 15765 bp, 14 predicted proteins | sample SubbioCR12Aug_5A_FD_184828 | JGI IMG/M metagenome (GOLD analysis project Ga0208244, IMG submission 184828) | Serpentinite rock and fluid subsurface biosphere microbial communities from McLaughlin Reserve, California, USA - CR12Aug_5A (SPAdes) | ecosystem: Environmental > Terrestrial > Deep... | reverse complement strand
AGTGTTAGCAAATTGTCTGCAAAAAGATTGACGACCCATATATTTTGTCATTGTAGCTATAAACGCCACAATAAAAGTGACCATTTTGAGCAAAGCGCCTGGGGGAACAAACGTAAGTGATTAAATAAATGCAATACGAAAGCTTATTTGCTATAATATCGTCAGAAAGGCACTATGATAATTATTGCTACCCTATAATTCTAAAAGAGGGTTATATAGATGAAGTACCGTATAGCGTTACACCAAAGTACAGAAGGCTACTCAGTGTCAGTTCCCGGATTACCTGGCTGTTGGTCCCAGGGAGCTACAGAAGAAGAGGCAATTGACAATATCAAGGTTGCCATAACTGAATATTTAGACACTGTAAACGAATCTCTAAAACATATGGTTATTCGCGAAGTTGAGGTAATCTGAGCTGACCAAGATACCGGGCGTTAACCATCTTGATGCTGTACGTGTATTTAAAAAAGCCGGGTTTCGCATCGTCAGACAAGGCAAACATGTCATCATGACTGATGGTAGTCGCATTATTACTATTCCCCGTAATAACCCGATTAATGCTTATACCCTTGGTGGTATTGCTAAAGATGCCGGGATATCTACAGCTAAGTTCAAGGATTTACCGAAGTAATCCATTATAGCAGCTTACGCATAAGATCATTTGTGGAAATAGCTGATTACCACTAAATGGGGGTATTATGAAATGGACAATAAAATAACTGACGTTCAACCAGGTGAAATGCTTGAAGAAGAGTTCCTCCTTAAGCCACTTGGTATTAGTGCATACAGTTTGGCAAAAGAAACCAAGATCCCTGCTACGAGAATATCTCAGATCATTAAAGGCAACAGACGCTTAACAGCGGATACAGCCCTCTGGTTTGGTAAATTTTTTGGTAATAGCGCTGACTTCTGGTTGGGCATACAAATGGAATATATGACCTGAGAAAAGAAAAAGTAGAAATTGAATATGTGCTGGAAGAGATTCAAGAATACCGTTAAAACCGTTTGTGAGAAAACATTAACGAAACTATTTATTAACCAGCAGGGTTTTGTTGTAAAAATGGAGACCTTGGATGGTTCATAGATGATGTTTGAGTAACTAAAAAAAGGACAGAAAGAAACATCTCCCTGTCCACAAATTTTTCTAAATAGCTAATTTTCTTCTGAAATAACTTCCTCCGATATTAGAAAGAGGGGTTCGGAAATACGTTTTAACGATTCGGCCAACTTGATTTGATAGCTGGGATCGAAGAAGCTTTTTTCAAAAGTCTCGAGATCCGGATAATATGCCTCTGTCATGTAACGATAAGGGGCAGGCTCTGTTTTCCAGGCATTATTTATCACATAAAAATCACTCTTAATTACCCCCGGCATGGCCATATTATCTTTCTGGTGATCGGTCGTGCGCCACTTGATAAAATCCTCGTGACTTGACCCGGGGGGCAAGTTATAAAGCACAGTTAGTTTGATCATGCTTTTCTCTCCAATCTCTTCTTTGATCACCAGGGTAAAGTTTAGCCCTTTACCCTATTTTCATAATCGTAATAACGGTTGGCCTGTTCCAGAGTGACATACTCGTTTTTAATATCCTCTTTGATCAGCTCTATGTCTCGTTTCAGGGGATCTCCCCATCCAGCTCCCGTTCCAGTCATGATTTGGATTACATCACCGGTGTTTAAAGTAAGCCCGCTGATCACCGAATATTTTTCAATGCTTCCATCGGAGCGAACAATTAATATATAGTTTGGCGATCCTTCGCATCCACCTTCCAGAGGCCAGGGTGGAAATTTCGAGCGGGTATAGGCTACTGAAAGCCAGGCATTATCCGATCTAATTCGGTAATCTATCCTTACCCCTTTTCCTCCCCGATGAAATCCTGCTCCTCCATCCTCATCGTGAAAGCTTAAATAGTCTACAGTCACGCCGTAGCGCGCTTCCGCGACTTCAGCAGGACAGTTATACGTCTCTCCGTGCATCATGCTGAATTGCCCGGAATTGCCATCTGCTCTTGCAGAACCTCCCCAGCCACCAATTTCAGGTTCAATTACAACGTAGGTTCTGTTAGTGTCCGGATGAATGCCCCCGAAGAGGGTACCACATACAGAAGAAAAGCCTCCGGCTGCCAAACGATCGGTCATATGCTCGGCAAGACACCTGACAATCAAATCTGATAATCTGCAGGTTAACTCATAATAGATAGCCTGGGCAGCAGGGTGAATTGGATCAAATACAGAGCCCGGGCGTGTTTTAACTTTAAGTGGTCTGAATGTGCCGCTATTAGACATTTTATCAGACGAGGTTACACCTTTAAAAGCAAGCTGACAGATGGTTAAAGTGCCGTCACGACTGCTGTTAAAGGGACCTTTGTCCTGATCAGGGTTTTCTGTTAAATCTATAATAAACTCTGAGTCAGTAATCTCAATAGTGGCCTTATAGAATTGGCCATTATCCTGCTCTTCAACAATAGAGTATTTACCTTTTGGCATTTTCTTTATGGCATCAAGGCTGACCTGCTCGCCATAATCTAAGTACTCCTCTATAGCATGCACAAAGACATCTTTACCGTATTTATGGCAAATCTCATGAACCCGGTTTTCCCCTACCCGGAGCGATGCAATGCCGGCCCAGAGATCTCCGGTCAAAAAATCAGGCATGCGGCAATTGGAAGTTAAAATATCAAAGACCGATTGGATCGGCTTTCCTTCTGAAAAAAGTTTTATTGCTGAAAGAATAAAACCTTCCTGGAAGATCTCGGTAGCATCAGACGACATACTGCCCGGAACTGCTCCGCCGACATCATTGTAATGAGCCATATTAGCTGCCCAGGCTACCATCTCGCCATCAACAAAAATAGGCATCGCCAAAACGACATCATTAAGATGCGTTACCCCACCGCTGTACGGATCATTGGTAATGAATATATCACCTGGCATGATGTCACCCGGTTTATTAAATTTATTTATGATACAGAAAACCGACTTATCAAGGAGGCCGGCAAAAGCCGGAATTCCTGCCCCGCTGCTGGCAAGTTCTCCATTTTTATCAGTTATCCCAACCCCCATATCCAAGACTTCATAAATGATGGCGCTCATAGCAGTGTGACGAAAAGCGGCAAACATTTCATCAGCAGCAGCCTGGATAGAGTTTTGAATAATATTTGACGTTATCGGGTCATATTGGTGAGTTGTCATTATTATTCTCCTCCCTCGCGTTTTTTAATTCGGTAATTCCCATAATCATCCAATTTGCAGGTGAATTTTGGTGGCACTATTATTGTTGTTCCTGATTCTTCAATAATGGCCGGACCACTCAGGCTCATGCCTGGCTCAAAGATATTACCATCGTAAATTACAGCTTTAGCGATACCATATTCGACAAAATCTACCTCCCTCTCGCCCTTGACGGTCTCTTCAATCTTAAGCCCGGTTTTTGGCAGTTTTTCCGGATTTAATTTGTCCATTGCCGCTATGGCAATTAAGTGATAGCAGACTAATTCAACCGGAGCGTCAAGGCGATAGGTATATTCTCTTTCATAATAATCCCGAAACCGGTCACAGGTCTTTTCAATTTCTGCTGCGGAAATATCCCCATCGGGTAAAGGGATTTCTACAGTGTGTTCCTGGTTTTGATACCTGCAACGAGCAAAACGACGGAATGATATCCTGGCTTTTTCAATATCTTCGTCTTCATACTGTTGAATAGCTTCTTTTTCCAGAGCTCTAAGCGACTGTGTAATCATTTCACTGTTTGCTTCATTTAAATCAACGATTTGCGTGAGCAGGTAGTCCCGCCGAAGATCGCTGAGTAGCATACCCCATGCTGAAAAAACACTTGATTGTTTCGGTATAATCATTTTTTTGATGTTCAATTCTTTGGCCAAAGTGTACGCATTCAATCCGCCTCCACCGCCAAAAGCCATTAATGTGAAATCACGGGGATCGAAACCCCTGTTGACTGAAATCAGCTTGATCGCATTAACCATGTTGTTCGTGGCAAGGCGCACAATACCATGGGCGGCCTCCTGCTCACTAACCTTAAGATCGGCTGCAAGTTTGCTCATTGCCTTACCTACAGCTTCCATATCGGCTACGCGCGTGCCCCCACAAAAATAATTCGGATTAATAACGCCCAGCGCCAAGAATGCATCAGTATGAGTAGGTTCGGTGCCTCCCATACCATAGGAAACCGGTCCAGGATCTGCACCGGCGCTCTGGGGTCCGACATGCATCCTTTGATAATCATCGATCCAGGCTATTGAACCACCACCGTTACCAATCTCTACCAGGTCTACAACCGGAACCATTACCGGGTAGCCCGCTGATACGTTGCTTCGCTCAACAGTATAGTCTGTGTTTAGCTTAATTTCACCTTTTGTGATCAGGCCGCACTTTGCAGTTGTGCCGCCAATATCTATGGCAATTATCTCCGGTTCGCCAATCAGATTGCCTAGGGCAGCTGCGCCCCATATGCCGCTTGCCGGACCAGATTCAATCATGGTAATTGGAATTTGACGGGCACTTTTTACAGTATCGATTCCGCAGTTAGACTGCATGATATAGGGTGTGCAGCGCATACCAGCTTCGGCAAGGCTGCTGGTCAGCCGGTCCAGGTAGCGGTGAGCAATGGGTTGAACATATCCTGATAAAACAGCCGTATTTGTTCGTTCATACTCACGCCATTCCCTGGTAATCTGATGAGATGCAACGACGGAAACTTCCGGCCACAGCTCGGCAACCCTTTCAAGAATCTTGATTTCGTGTTCCGGATTAGCATAGGAATTAATAAAACTGATGGCAATCGCCTCAACTCCATCGGCCTTGAATAGATCCAGGATTTCGGGAAGCTCGGTCAAGTCCAGCGGAGTTGATACTTGCCCTTTGTAGTTAATTCGCTCGGTTAATTCACGTCTTAAATAACGTGGAACAAAAGGTTTTGGCTTTTTATATTCCAGATTGAAAAAATCAGGCCGGCTTCCCCGCCCGATTTCAATGATATCGCGAAAACCCCTGGTTGTAATTAAACCAGTTTTTGCTCCCTTCCTTTCTGTGATTGCATTGATTACAATCGTTGTCCCATGCACAAAAGAGGCAAATTCACTCGGTGAAACATCACTAGCTTCAATTACATCAATAACACCTTTTTCAAATTCTCCTGACGTAGTGTTGCTTTTCGCAGTTTTTACTTCTCCATCCGGGGTCACATATACGAGATCGGTAAATGTTCCGCCAATGTCTGTCGCTACTCTTAACATATGCTCTCCTTTCTATACTGGCCCTATTATTAAGCAATATCCTGCTTTACAGGGCTATGTGTCCAATCCAGGGCAGGGAATTTCAATTCCGGCCTGCTAATTAACCGATCTGTTGGCTATATTATTCCCAAAGATCGCCAAAACCATATTGCCGGGCTAAGCCCCAGTCTTTTATCTCTGAAGCAGGGGGTGTTTCAAACCCAAATCGCTTTGAATGCAACCATCCGAATTTTTGCCGTATCTCTACCAGGAATTCCGCATATTTTAGCGGTGCGAGAATGGCGTCGATTACAGGTACACCGACATATTCCTGGAGATCCTTGTAAAAACCGAATTGAATAGTGCAGCCAAGGATGATTACTTCTGCTTTATCCTTCTCTACAGCTTCTTTTGCCGCCTCCTTTAAAAGCCTTTCTGTCTCTTTTTCGTCTCTGTGGAAGTCATGAACTCCCAAACCCACAGGCTTGAACGAAGCCAGCCTATCCCCAAAACCGTACTTACTGACGTTTTCTTTCATAGCCGGTACCCACTTCTGTCGACCGACGATTACTGAAAACTTATCTCCCAGCGTAGTGGCAATATGCATACAGGATTCTGCAGGAGCGGTTACCACCATGCGGTTTGTAATTTCCCTGGCTTCCCTTAATCCCGGATCGTAAAAACAGCCGATCACAGCTGCATCATATCCGTCTTTTTCACCTTGCTTTATCAGGTTCAGGGTGTCCATCATGACCAAAGCTTCGTAATAGTGATATTCAAGATGCTGCGGCCCCCTTTTCAGTGAAACCACATCTACTTCAGTATCAGCTAGCTTCTCGGCATTAAGAATTTCCTTAACTGGCGCATCAAAGATGTCTGTCCCAACAGGGTTGATGAAGAGAATCCTCCTTGACATACACAATACCTCCTGAATGTCCTAAAGTAGTTCTTACCAAACATGTTCTTACAATAAGTAATCAGGCTTATTTGCTTTTTAAGGGCTTAACACTAATCCCCGTGGTGTAATTGTTTCAACCGGCCAGCCCCCTTTATTCCCTATCTCCGGTCTTTTCTGAACTTACAGAGACACTTACAGGATCACTGAATTTATGGCAGTAAACAAAATGATCCGGACCAACCTTTGCCTTTTCAGGTATAACTGCGCTACAAACTTCCGTTGCATCACAACAACGCGGGTGAAAACCGCAGCCGCCAGGAACGTTAACCGGGCTGGGTATTTCACCACGGGAAGCAATTTTAACAGGCCTGAGCTTTTCCTCTTCCTCAGAAACAACCGGCACCGATGAAATAAGCATTCTCGTATACGGATGCAGCGGGGTGCGGAAAAATTCAGCTGCAGGCGCAATTTCACAAATTTTACCCAGATACATAATCGCAATCCGGTTGGCTACATTTCTCATAACTCCAAGGTCATGCGTTATAAACAGATATGAAAACCCGTATGATTTTTGCAGTTCGAGCAGCAGGTTAATTACTTTAGCCTGCATCGAAACGTCAAGCGCTGAAGTGGGTTCGTCCAAAACAATCAGGGAAGGATTAACAGCAAGCGCCCTGGCTACAGCCACTGACTGTTTTTCGCCTTCACCCAATTCCAGCGGGTGTTTGAAGATAAAGCTGGCAGGAAGCTGAACTTGATCCAGAAGATCCTTAACCTTGTCCGTTATTTCTCTGTCAGGGACAATACGATGAACGCGCAGGGGCATCGCCAGTATTTCATGAATATAATGCCTGGGGTTCAGGGATGTTCCGGGATCCTGAAAAACTATCTGAATATCTTTCTTCAGCGATTTCGGATGCCTGCTTGTGCCCATGGAAATATCCTTGCCCCGAAACAGAATTCTCCCGGATGTTGCCCCATAGATACCAACAACATTGTAAGCTACTGTACTTTTTCCGGAGCCCGACTCTCCTACAAGCCCTAGAGTTTCACCTTCGTTTAATGAAAGATTGACACCGTCTACAGCCTTTACCAAACCCTGGGCTGTCTGAAAGTATTTCTTCAGGTTTTCTATCCTGAGTATCTCTCCCAATTTATGCACCCCAATTATGCCGTGATGAGATAATCCCGATCAGGCTTCATTATTTATCAAGCTATCCTTTTGGCCTGCCCTGAAAAGACATATTAATGATCATTGCTTGATGTGATAGCAGGCAACTTTATGCTCATTTCCAAGATCAAAATAGGGCGGCCTTTCTTTAACGCATATATCCATGCGATATTCACATCGCGGATGGAATCTGCAACCCGTCGGCGGCCGGATATACTCCGGAACGCGCCCGGCAATGCCCTGTGCAATACCGCCCCCCGTCAATTTCGGAACTGCTGCCAGTAATCCCCGCGTATATGGATGCTGAGGGGATTTGAAAATATCAACGGAATTGGCAACCTCTACTGTTCTTCCCGCATACATTACATAAACCCGGTCCATCCACTCCCTGATTACTCCCAGCGAGTGCTCGATATATAAGGTTGCGGTGTTACGTTTGGTCATCATGAACATCGAAAGCCTGAGGATTTGATCCTGGATGGTAACATCAAGAGCAGTTCCAGGCTCATCGGCAATTAACATCTCGGCATCAGAAACCATAGCCAACGCTATGCAGACCCTCTGTTTCATACCCCCGCTGAGCTGGACAGGGTAATTTGAAAGTAATCTTTCCGGATCATGAAGGGCTGCTTCTTTCAGCGCTTTTATTGCTCTTTCCCGGATTTCCCGCTTTGATAAATTCTTACCTGTTTTCCGTTTTTCCTGAGATCTGATTACATCGTAAAGCTGCTGACCGATAGTAAAAACCGGGTTAAGGGCTGCCGTAGGGTTCTGAAAAATAGCAGTTATATCAATACCCCTGATCCTCTCGATCTCTTTTTTCTTCATCTTGCAGATATCATTGCCTCTAAAAAGAATCTCTCCGCTGTCCACTTGTCCCGCAGGCTTCGGAAGGATGTCCATTATTGCGCGCATGGTTGTAGTTTTGCCACATCCGGTTTCTCCAACCAGGCCAACTTTTTCCCCATACCTTACTTCAAGGCTTAAACCGTCAACTACTTTCAGCTTACCCTCGTAAGTCATATAGCTTACGCAGAGATCACGGATATCCAATATTTTGTCGGTGTCGGTCGTCATTGCTAAACCTCCTCTACGGCCAGCATGTCCCGGAGACCGTCACCTAAAAGGTTAAACCCGAGCACTATAAATACAATGGCTAGAGCAGGACATATTGTTACCCACCACTGATCAGGTAAATACTTAGCACCATCAGAGACCATAGTACCGAGATCCGGAGTCGGTGGCTGAGCTCCCAGCCCAACAAAACTCAGGCTGGCAGCGATAATGATTACAATACCAACATCAAGAGTCATCTTGGTAAATATTGCCGAAATACTATTGGGCAGGATTTCTCTAAAAATTATATATGCCTTTGAAGCGCCTGTAACTTGAGCTGCCTGAACAAAGAATTCGTTCTGCAGTGAAGAAGCAATTCCGTAAACAAGCCGTGCATACCAAGGCCACCACATCAGCGTTACTGCCAACATGGCGTAGAAAACATTTGGCGGAAGCACAGCGGTTATGGCCATGGCCAGGATTAATGGCGGAACAGCGAGAAATACATCGGTAACCCGCATAATCACCGTATCAACCCAGGTATCCCTGAAGTATCCAGCTACAAGCCCGGCCACAATTCCCGGAGGAGCTGCCAGGCCGATGACCACGAAACCCATCATCAGGGAAAATCGAAACCCAAATATAACCCGGGTCAGAATATCCCGGCCTACCGCATCTGTGCCAAACCAATGTTCAGCATTTGGAGATTGCATGGCGTTACTGAAATCTACAAACGCGCCCCTGTGCTCGGGGTAGGGAGTAACCCAGGGGGCAAATATTGCCATAAAAATAACGATAAGAACAATCGCCAGACCAACAATAGAAAGATAGTTCCCGGAAAATTTATACCAGATCCGACTCAAATTATCTTTACGTTTTTCCCATAAACTTTCTTTAATATCTGGAGCATTAGAGTGCACTGCTGCGATCCCTCCTCATGCGGATCCTCGGATCAAGGTAAGCTACTACCACATCCACAACAATATTGACTACAACAAATGTTACTCCCAGAATCATAACCACTGCAGCCACAGCATTGAGGTCTTTACGCAGGATTGCATTAACACCATAACGCGATATGCCAGGCCAGTTAAAAACAAGCTCGACAAGAAAAGCATTACTCAGCAGTGCGGCAAAATCAAGCCCGAGTATAGATACCGTAGGGATAAGCGATGGTTTAAGAAGATATTTAAACATGATTTTACGCTCTTGAATACCGTAAGCCCTGTGTGCCAGGATATAATCTTTCTGCAGGTTATCACTCATACTGGAACGGGCAATCCTTGCCTGCTGAGACAATCCGGCCATGGCAAGGCTTAAGGCCGGTAAAAACAGGTGGGTTAGAGCGCTAAAATAAGCCCGGAAGTTACCCGTGAGCAAACTGTCTATAGTGATCATACCAGTAATGAAAGGCGGCGCAGTAATGCCCGGGGCTAAACGGCCGGATATAGGGAATGCATCCAAGTAAAATCCGAACAGCAGAACAAAAATGATCGCAAATATAAAAGCAGGGGTAACCACTCCAAGGTAAGATATAACTCTGACTATGTTATCTACCCAGGAGTTCTTTTTTTGAACTGAGAGCACCCCCAGCAGTATGCCGAAGAAAGTCATAATGATTCCGGAATAAATTGCGAGCTCCAGGGTTGCCGGCAGGAATGCCCTGATATCCTGGCTGACACTTCTTCGCGTGTATAGAGATGTACCAAAATCACCCTGAACAACACCCTTAAGCCACATTGCATACTGAACCGGGTATGATTTATCCAAGTGCATCTCAGCACTAATTTTATCTACAACCTCTTGTGGAGCACGTGCTCCGAGGGCAAGCCTAACCGGATCGCCAGGCACAACCCTTGATATAACAAATATTAATATAGACAGGCCTAACAAAACTCCGACCGCAAGCGCGAGCCGCCTTAAAATGAAGGTGGATAATTTCATACTTAGACCTCCGTGTATTATGGAAAAGAGAAAGGTTAAGGGCTCGCGTTGAGCCCTTAACCTTGTATGCTAAGTTTAGTTCCCTAATAACTCGGCCCGCTTTACCGGATCTACCTGAATAAATCTTGCAACCACGTTATAACCCATAACTGGAATCGGATTAGCGGCCTGTGGCCAGGTTACATAGTATGATTGATAAGCATGACGCTCCATGTTATCGTAGGCAAAAATTGTCGGAGCCAGTTCAACAATCATATCCTGAATATCCATATAAATTGCGAACCGTTCCTCACGATCAACTGTTCCCATTGCCTGCTCAAGCATGGCATCAATATCATCATTTAACAGCCACTCAGTTTGTTCCCAGGTGCCTGAATTTGAAGAATGGTATTTTGCTTCCAGGATTGAACCGGCTTCACCATAGTGTGGTGCTACCCAGATACTCATGATATGCGGTGTAGTTTCAATACTCCCTGCTTTATCGATCATGGTCATCCAGGGGGTACTTACAATTTCTACCTGTAAACCGATTTTCTGGCTTTCTGCCTGGGTCATTAAAGCAATTTTTTCCAGGTCGGCTACTTCAGCTGTCCAGGCGTATTCAATCGGGTACTGATCCCACTGACCGGCGTACTTAGATAATGCCATTTCTTCCTGTGCTTTATCAAGATCATAGTTGAATTGAAAAACGTTGGCATTCCATCCGGGAAGCACACTCGAAACCGGCCCCCTTGCCTGCTCTGTTCCCGGGTATATATCTTTTACAAGCGAAGTATAGTTAAATGCGTAGGATAGTGCTCTACGGGCATGAACACAATCAAGCGGCGGCTTCTGAGTATTCATCATCAGGTAGAGCTGTCCACCATCCGGCCACCTGGCAATGTCAACGCCTTCAATTCCATCTAACGACTGGAAAGCCTCCAACGTTTGCCACTGGTCAGATATTTCAAGATCCCGCCTCATCATACTGGTTCTGACTGTTGCCGCTTCGGTAGTGCCGATCATTTCGAAGATATCCGGTGCCATCGGATCGATAAAGGCAAAGTAGTCATCAAATTTTTCCATGACCAGTAAAGTAGCAACATCAAACTCTTTTACCTTGTATGCGCCGGAACCGGCATCATTGTCATTAAGGAAACCCGTGCCGTAGTCACCAAATTCTCCATGGGCGCCATCCTGAATGTTCGCTAGTACCAGGTCTTTATTGACTATATAGAGCCTGGTTAACGTAGAAAGAAAAGGCCCAAATGGTTGGGGCAGAGTAAACTCTACAGTGTAGTCATCAATAGCAATCACCTGAGAAACCCTACCTTTAAAAATGTAAGCGAATCCTTCACCGATGGCCTGAAGACGCTCAAAACTAAAGACAACATCTTCAGCAGTTAGTTCCGTTCCATCATGGAACATCACACCTTCAGCAAGATAAAAATGGTAGGTGAGGTTATCTTCTGAAATATCCCAACTCTCAGCAAGGTGCGGTTCAAATGCTCCGTCAGAAGTCGGGTAAATCAGAGTATCGTAGAGGTTTGTCATTGCTGTGGAGCTGGAAAAGTCCGAGCCGATTGCCGGGTCTATCTGGGTTGGCCATGAAAAAGTCTTTCTAAGATAGACCGGACCATCAAGAAGAGTTTCATCTGTCGGCGGCGCAGCATCATCTTCGTATTCTCCCGGTCCGCACCCCAGTGGAAATGCAATCAGAACTACCAAAACCAGCGAAACTAAAACCCATTTCATCCTATACATAAGCCTTTATGCCCCCTTTGTGGTCAAACTAAAATTATAAACTCCCAACTGCCATTTTTAAAACCCTTCATTGCCTTTAGGCTTCACCTCCATTTTTATGTCTGCACTCTTTAGCAGGTTTGATACAAAATCAAATTCATTTCTGGTTTTTAAAAAAGGCAAATACTGCTGGTAAGAAAAACTGTTAAACCTTTACTTATAGGCGTTCATATCGGGCCAGATTCTTAATAGAATTCGCGCAGGAGAAAATAATACCTTTGTCGCTTGAAGACAAGAAACTCTGATAAACTTATAGCAGACTGACAATTTTGAATTATGGCGAAAGAGACATGTGAGATACCAAACACCGAAATACTCAACCATGGTAGTGGAAATTGTAATATCACGAGTATCTTAGAGGTTTAAGTTGCGGTCGTAAATTCTTTTCAGTTTCAGGGCTACAAGAGTATCCAGACAATGATTGTCCGACAAGATGTCGTCACCCCATATTGCCCGGGCTTTATTAATCCTGTATTTTACCGTATTCGGATGAGCAAATAACTTTTTCCCAGCGGCAGAAAAACTTTTTTGACATTCAATATATACTTCCAGGGTTTCCAGTATTTTTTCTTCGCAGCCTTTAATCCCGGGCAATACCATCTCCATATATTGCTCGACCTCGGGTGTGTAGGGTATTTCACACAATAACCTGTAAATACCCAGTTCATCAAAAAATAATCTTTTTTTCTTTTCGGTAAAGTATTTAACCATCCTCGAGGCTGCCTTGGCCTGGGAGTAACTCTGGGTAAGATCTTTGAAATGATTAACAAAACTTCCCACACTGACTATGGTGCACTCTTCATCGAAAAACCGTTTACAGGTACGGCTCACCTCCTTTATAATGTCAGAAACTCTCTTTTTACGGCTATCCCCTTTTCCCGCATCGATGGCTATGACAATCTCTCCGCCCCTACTGGCTACAAGGCTGCCGGCAACCTGCGATTCGATCAGTTTTCTGACAGCTGCCACTGCTTCATCAGTTTCACCGGCAATATCGCGCATCTGAGAACAATTAGGGACCTGCTCGCCGGCAGTAACAGTCTGAACGATGATCACTACATTTAAGCGGGACAACTTTAACCCATACATCTCGCCCTGCTTGATGATGGAATCCTCCGAAATGTAGTTACCCGAAAAGAGGTTTTCACAAAGGTTGTTAACCATTTTTTGACGCTGTTCCGCCAGACTGACATTGCGGATGAAGTCAAGTGCGATCGCAGTTGAAGCATGAGCTATTGCATAATTATCTACTTCATCGAAGTGCTTGAGAGCCTCCCAAACAGTCAGGTAACCGTAAACCAATGATTTAATCATCACGGCCTTTACCCAAACCCGCATTTCCCGGTTCTGTATATCAAGCACTGCATAAGAAGGCTGCTCAAAAAAAGCTTTCTTGTCGTGAAAAATATCCCGGCTCAACAGCTGGGGCAGGCCTATTTTAAGTAAATTCTGACCACCTTCATAATACGGGTCTTCTGCCACTAGGTTCAGGGATGCATCCAGCAAGGCTACCGGGTTTTTTACTAGCTGAGAAAGAGTCGAAACAACCTCTTTTGCCTCGGCTCCGTTTAGGATCGTATTGATGAGAATTGAGTTAATATCCGAGGAGCGGCTTAATAGAAATGCCCGCCTATTGAGGATAGCCTGGAGCACTGCTCTAATCACCATTGCATATGGCATATCCCCCGGCATTCTCAACAACGGCAGCTCTAACTGATCAGCCATCTTGATCATATCAAGTGACAGAACATTACCCGTCCCCGGATTAAAGCAGACTCCGGCTACAGTCGGCGCTACCTTTTTCAGCAAGTTTACCTGGGCGGATTGATCCTCACGTATTCCATGGAATGTCGTTAGTAGCAGTTCTCCGCCTTTAAGCCAATGGACAGGATCGGGAACCTCCAAAACAGTTACATCGCATATTTCACGGTGCAAACCATTTTCACCGGCAATAATCTCGAGGCTTTGCAGTTCCGGTAGTTCTAAAGCTTCTTTTACAGTTATATTGGCCATAAACTTCTTCCTTTCCGGAATCACGTGGGCGGCCTCATTAATTTATACAGGCTTAAACTTTTTAGAACTGAATTGTAAACCCCGGAATATGTGGAGTATTTCTCCTGTAACAAGTAGGTTAAGTTTCGCCACCCAAAACAGGATTCCTGCACAAAGGCCTGATCTGTCTTCTAATTATAAGTAACCGGACCTTTTCCCCCCAAAAAAAACTACACCTGGTTGCTTACTTAAAATCTGCAACCTCGATTGACAACCAAAAATTATCGTGTTATAAGATAGTTGTTTCAACAACTCCCGTAAGTCTGCCGGTACCTCTTTTTACAAAACTACTTTTAACTAGCCTTTTTTAAGTAACAAGAGATGATCAGGTGACTTGACATCTGCCAGCGGCAGATCTTTAAGATATGCTTTGAAGGAAGAACAAAAGGGAATACGGTTTAATACTATTAAAAGAATGGATATGATTAAAATGGATCTTTTCGAAACGATTACAAGCCGGCGCAGCATCAGAAGGTATCAGGATCAGGAAATCTCTGATGAAATCCTTCTCAAACTGACAGAAATGGCTCATTGGGCTCCAAGCGCCGGCAATATTAACCCACGCTATTATTTATCGGTTAAATATCCAGGAATGATCGAGAAAATTAAATCTCTTTCTCCTGGAATGTTTGGTAACCCTGCAGCTATTTTTGTACTGAGCGCAGACAAAGCAAAAGCTAAAGAAAAAGCAAGTACCAACGGAGATATATACTCGATCATTGATGTGGCCATGGCCGCTCAAAACTTGCTACTGGCCGCTCATGCCTCCGGTCTGGGAGCATGTGTAATTCGTTCATTCCATGCAGAGGCAATCAGCAGCCTGCTCGGCTTTCCGGACTACATTGTCCCCGAACTGCTCATTGCGCTTGGTTTTCCCGAAGGTGGCCAACCCAGGGGGGTCAGGCCGAATTTAAATGATGTATACCACCAGGAAAGTTTCAAGGGGAGTTAAAAGTGAATAATAATAAATTGAAAGCAAACGCACATAAACTGATATGCTACATGGCTACGAGCGCTTACAACCTGGTCGGTGAACCCCATTTATACGGGCCATTTCGACTGGTTGACGCATCAAGCCGCCTTATCGATATCCTTGAAAAAGAAGGAGCCATCGATCAGACTCTTCTGGATGCAAGAGCCATGATTGAAGAAAATAAATACCTTGTTATGACTGATGAAAAAGCTTTCGCTGATTTTCTTAATGAACTGGTCTTGAAATTGGTTGAAGGATTTAAAGAGTAGCATGATATTTAAAAACCCATAGGATCGCTTATCTTCCGTCAACTTTTTGCCGTCAAAATGGAAAAGCCGCTTGGTGCAGCAGCACTAAGCAATGATCGGCCGTCGACGATGGAGCAGATTAGCCGTCGTATAAATGGTATTTCCCATCCATTTTTATTGACCGTTCACTCATATTTGTATTTTAAAAGTAACCCTTTTATAATACCTTTGTAATGTTCCGGCATTATAATAAAAAGCAAGTTGACCCCCTCTTTTTTATATAGACATAGATTTTCATTAAGATCACCCAACCCTAATTCATCAACCTGCCCCCGCAAAAAAACCCCTGCAAATGGGCATTTACAGCCGCTACCACTGTTTAAATAGCTGTTTCACTTAGGGTTATATAAA
>Ga0208244_101195_pt1 | contig 15785 bp, 9 predicted proteins | sample SubbioCR12Aug_5A_FD_184828 | JGI IMG/M metagenome (GOLD analysis project Ga0208244, IMG submission 184828) | Serpentinite rock and fluid subsurface biosphere microbial communities from McLaughlin Reserve, California, USA - CR12Aug_5A (SPAdes) | ecosystem: Environmental > Terrestrial > Deep... | reverse complement strand
GAAGGCATCGTTACAAAACGTGCTACCATCGTGAAATAAACTTCAAAAAAGCATTAAGCTTAAATAGTAAAAAGGGGAGCCAAATGGTTCCCCTTTTTTTTTTGGTGGGAAAATTAGAGCGGAAGGATAGAATATCACTTTGCAGATTTTTGAACCGGAACTTTTAAACCAGCTTCCTTTGCTTCGCTTATTCCAATTGCAATAGCTTGTTTTCTGTTTGTTATACCAAAGTGAATTATAAATGAATCCATAAGCTGTAATGGTATAATGCCGATGGATAGAAATGTTAGGCCAATTGAGTGAGCGATAATTGGACTATTACATTTCTCCTTTCGGTATTACTTTACCGTTTTTACCATTTTTGCCTGACTTTAAAGTTCCTTCCTTAAATTCATGCATTACTTCCTCAATTTTTTCCTGAGCCTTTTTTGAATATTTTGCCATATTTTTTTTGTTTTTTGAAGTCCGTTTGATCTTTTTCAATTACTGCTTTTCTGCAAATTTTATCAGCTCGGCATTAAATTTTTCAGTTTCTTCCAAAAACAAACTGTGACCGCTTTTTTCAAAAGCAACGATGCGTGATCCAGCGATTCCGATTTTCATCTGTTCGGCTAAATCAAATGAACATATTTTATCTTTTTTGCCATGCATTATCAGTGTGGGAATAGTAATTTTCTTCATATCGGGTCTCAGGTCAGTATCGCGTAAAGCAATTAAACATTGTGCTGTTGCATAGGCAGAGGCACTTATACAAATTCCATTCAACCAATTGCCAATTCCCTCATTTAATGATTTTTCTGTAGCTGAGAATATTTTTGCAAAATCAGCCAATAGCTTTGGCCTATCCTGATAGCTCAATTTTATTAAATCATCAACTGCACTTTTTGGCAAATTGTATGGAAAATCTTTGCGTTGCGTCCATATCGGGGCGGCTGCTCCTGCCAAAACCAATCTGGAAACATGGGAACCATTGTCAATTGAAACATAGCGGATTGCAATGGCTCCACCCATTGAGAAACCAACTAAAACAGCGTTTTTAACATCCAATTTACATAAAACCATTTTTATGTCATCAGCATGTACATCATAACCAAACTCTCCGTGAGGTTTGTCCGATCTGCCAAAACCTCTTAAAGTAATGCCAATAACGCGAAAATTCTTATTTACCAAATCGTTGTACTGGTATTCAAACATTTCATCGCTCAAAGGCCACCCATGTATCAATACAATGGGTCTGCCTTCCCCGGCATCTGTGATATGAAGACGTACATTAGGCTCTACTTCAATGTATTCTGCCCTTACCGCTCCCGGCTTTGTGCTATTTATTTCTGTTTCCATTTCTTAAAAAATTAATTATTTCTGTGTTATATTTTTCTTTTCATGATGAAGCACTACTTAGTAATGAGAGGAATCCAGTCAGCTGTTTATTGAATTCCTTTGAATTTTCCATATTGCTCAAATGACCGGCATGATCAATTATGTGAATGATAGAACCTGTCACTTTTTCATGCATTAACAACGCAACAGCAGGTGGGGTAATTTCATCTTCTTTCCCAACCAAAATAAGCACAGGCACCTTAATTTGGTGCAGGTTGGTGCAAGTTTCTTTACGCTCAGCTAAAGCATTCAGTGTTTTAAAGAGTGATTGCAATTTTGTTTTCAAAATCATTTCCCTCACAGCAGCTATTTCTTCAATATTCTTTGAAAAAGAAACTGGAGCAAAAAGCTTTTTAAGACTTTCTTCTGCATATTGTTCAAGTCCGTTTTCCTTGATATTTTCAATGGTTTTCATGCGTTTTTCCTTGGCTTCGGGAAGATCGGCTGTGCAATTTGTATCACATAAAAGAAGCGCATTAAAACGTTCAGGATAGTTTTCAACCGCATTCAAAGCTATATATCCGCCCATTGAAAAGCCACAAAGTATGGTTTTGTCAATCTTCAGGGCATCCATCAAACCAAGTAAATCTTTTGCAAAAAGCGCCATTGAGAAGTCGTCATGACCAGCTTCGGAACTTCCATGCCCACGAATGTCGTAAGCAATTACACGATAACTTTCCTTTAATGCTTCGACTTGCCTGGTCCACATTGCTTTGTTCAGTGGAAATCCGTGAATGAAAATGATTGTCGGAGCATTGGTTGATCCTTCATCTATATAACTAATTATTATATCATTAACGGTTATTGTGAGACTATTTTCAGTGTTGTGCATAAAATGAGATATTAATTGAATATTTAATTCTGTTTCTTGTCTTTATTCATTTGCCGCTCTTTGCTTATTGCTTAGACCGATATAAGACTTCGGCTTCTTAAGATCGGCGAACGATAAAAGAATTTAAGCGAGTACAAAGATTAGTTTAGTTCTTACGGAATGTGTTGCATAATTTTTGAAAAGACTTACATCATTCACGCGTTAAATCATTTGTACGTATAAAATGGTCAAAAACCAATTTAAAATTCCAATTGGTACTATTTCTTGAAATACTTTTGAATTAACGCAAGCAATTCAGCTTTGTTAATTGGTTTTGAGATATAATCGTTGCAGCCTGCTTTAATCGCTTTTGCTCTGTCGCCCAATTGTCCAAATGCTGTTTGAGCTATAATAACAACATCATTGTTGAATTTTCGTATTTGTCGGGTGGCTTCATAACCATTCAAATCGGGCATTTGAATATCCATCAGAATTAAATCGATATCTGGATTTTTGCGGCTGATTTCAATGGCTTCATTGCCTGTCATTGTTTTTAAAACTTCTTTGCTAAACCGGCTGATGAATGAAGCAATCAACATTACAGAGGTTTCATCGTCTTCAGCTATCAAAATCTTCAGATCTTTAATTTGCGTTTCCTTTTCAGCCTTAACATCGTTTTCAACAAGGATTTTTAGTTTAGGCTTAACATTATACGGAATCGAAAAGTAAAAAATGCTCCCTTTCCCTTCTTCGCTTTCTACCCAAATTCTTCCGCCAAGCATAGCAACATAAGCCCTCGAAATTGACAGTCCCAATCCTGCGCCCTGCCGGGCCATTTTATCGAGAATATCAGCCTGTATAAATCGCTCAAATATGGCTTCCTGCCTGTCTTTCGGGATTCCGATGCCTGTATCTTTTATATAAAACTCAAGGTTAAAATCATCTTCTAACATACTGTTTTTCTTTAAAACATAACCGAATTCTATTGTGCCCTGATCGGTATATTTTATCGCATTTTTTACAAGGTTAGAAAGAACACTGATGAATTTTTCATTATCTGTATTGATGACGGAGACTTCGTCAGGCAAAGTGTTCTTAAAAGTAATGGTCAGGTTTTTTTTAGCAGCATCAAGCTTAAGGAGGTTGTAGACAAACTCAGTTTGCTCGTTAATATTGGTTTCGGAAATATACATTTCCATTGTTCCTGATTCAATTTTTGAGATACTGACGATGTCGTTAATGATATTAAGCATCCTATGACCACTTTTCTCAATGATTTGAATAAAGTTTTGTTGCTGGCTGCCAGTAAGATCTGGCTCTTTCAACAATTCAGCAAATCCCAGAATGCCATTCATAGGCGTACGGATTTCGTGGCTCATATTGGCAAGGAAAGCGGATTTCAGCCGGTCGCTTTCTTCGGCCTTTTCTTTGGCCCTAATTAATTCGGCATTGGTCGCACCCAATTCTATATTTATTGATTCTATTTCATCAAAGTTTTTTCTTAGCTCAAATTCTGCATTCTTGATTTTCTCTATATCTGTACAAAAAGCCATAAACATGTTATTTACAGGAAGTTGAACTGCTTCTAAAATAACATAAACTGTAGATCTATCTTTTCGAAGCAGGTTTATCTCAAATTTATTAGAACCGTCTACTAACATTTTCTGAAAGTTTTGTAAACCTTTTTCAATTTCCTGAACAGGTAGTAAATCAATGATGCTCATTGATAAAAGCTCATTTCGAGTGTATCCAACCATTTCGTAGGCAGCAGGGTTGCAATCATAATATTTCCCTGATTTCTCTATAACAAATATTCCCACAGGGGAATGTTCTATATATAAATGAAATTTTTCAATGCTTTCAAGCAATGCTTTTTCTACCTGCTTCCGTTCGGTAATGTCTTCCCCGGAACTGAGTAATCCAGCGAAATTTCCGTTTGAATCCCTGAGCAATGAATTGTGCCAAAAGATATTTCTAACGGTTCCGTTTTTTGTTTTTATTTTATTCTCATAGTTCTCGATATTGTTAGTTTCCCCATTAATCAGTTTATAAAAAAGCTCCGAAACTCTTGGCACATCCTCATCAAGTAAAAATGTTTCAAACCAGTTTACTCCAATCAGTTCACCGGAATCGTAACCCAACAACTTATGTCCGCTGTCGTTTAGCAGAGAAATATTCCCTTGCGCATCAAGAGAAATGATTATCTCGGCTGCCACGTTCAAATATTGCTCGGCCTTCAATTTACTTTCCTTCATTGACTCCTGCGCCTGCTTTTTTTCGGTGATGTTCTCAATACTGGAGATTAGGCATGTTTCTTTATTGATGGAAATAAATCTGGCGGCTAACAAACCAGTCATGATATCGCCATTCTTTGTTTTGAATAAAAATTCCTGCCCCGAAACAGCTTTGTTATCAAGTAGCGTAGATATTATCCGCTTTCGGTCTTCTATATTTACCCATAAACCTAGTTCTATCGATGAATTGTTAGCTGCATCTTCTCTTGAGAAACCAAAAATGGTGGTAAAAGCATCGTTTACTTCGATAAATTTTCCATCTTTCAGACTCGTTATAGTGATTGAATAAGGTGATGAATTGAATGCTTCAGCATACTTATCATTGCTTTCTTTGAGTTTCTGCTCAGATTGTTTACGCTTGGTTATTTGATTGGTAAGATCATTATTTAGAAGAATTAGCTCTGCTGTGTGTTTTGCTTTCTCTTTCGCCAAAGTGAGTTCTTTGTTTGCAATCACCAACTCTGCTGCATGCTGAGCCTTTTCCAGGTTTGCAATGACTAAGGCAGCTGCACGGTTTGCCTTGTTCACATTCGCAATGACCAGCGCTGCTACACGGTTTGCCTTCTCAGCATTTTGATAAACAAGCCCTTTGTTGGCCATAACTAATTCTGCTGCACGTTTCACTTTATCAACATTCGTAACAACTAACTCAGCTGCATGCTTTGCTTCCTTTATATTGGCAATTACCAAAGCCGCTTCACGTTTTGCTTGCATCGCCTCAGCAATGATCAACTCTGGAGCCCGTTTTGTATTCTCATCGGTTTGAAAAGGTTTATTTTTGTTCGAAATGATTAATTTCGCTGCACGCTTTGCATTCTCAACGTTGGCAATTAATAATGCTGCCGCCAGATTTGTAATATTCACATTCGCAATTACTAACTCTGCCGCGTTTTTTACTTTAGCCTCACTTTCAAAAGCATGTTCTTTGCCGGCAATGATTAATTCATTTGCTCGTTTCGCTTTCTCTGCTTTTACAATCATTAACTCTGCCTGACGTTTTGCTTTCTCTGCATTGGTTATGACAAATTCGGCCTGACGTTTTGCTTTCTCTGCATTGGCAATGATTAACTCAGCTGCACGCTCTGCTTTTTCTTCGTTTGCTATGATCAACTCAGCTGCACGCTCTGCTTTTTCTATCTTGGCGATGATTAATTCATCTGCCCTCTTTTCTTTCTCTTCTTTAGCGATCAACAGCTCGGCAGCACGTTTAGCCTTCTCTGCCTTGGCAAAGACTAATTTCTCTTCAAGCTTTGCCTTTTCTTGCTCAGCAATGACCAACAAATCCTTATTTGTTCTTTTACTCATAGTATATTTATTCCGTCGTATGCACTTAAAATCAATTATTTACATCTATGCACCAATAGCTTGTACCCGGCTATAGGATTTCCACTAAACAAAACTAATTCTGATTTTTTTTTTAAGTGTTACATATCGAACAGAATATATTACATCATTTACACATTAATGAAACTGATGACACTAGTCCAATTTCGACTATTTCACATTGAACGCTTTTTGTTAGCTCAGGCACTAATTCTCAGGACAGATGCCTGTCAGGAGGCGTATTTCATTCTTTAAAAAAACTGCTCGATTTTCCGGAATTGCGTCAGATTCATTCCTCATCTAATCTGGCATATCCCAGTGCTTCCAGATCTTGTATGCTATGTGTCAAATAGGTTTTACCATTGCTGATAACATACAAATCATCACAAATGTCGATAATGTGTTTGTACATGTGGTCGGTCAGGATAATTCCTTTATTTTCCTTTTCCCGCAGTATCAATTTCTTAATTGTATCAACATGTACTGGCATAACCTGAGAAAATGGTTCATCGAGCATGCAGAATTTGGTTCCGGAAGCCAATATGGTATAAATCTCAACAATGCGTCTTTCACCTCCTGATAAATACTTCAGTTTTGATGTATAGAATTTTTCGAACTCTGGGAAATTGCTTTTAAAATCAGCAAAGTCTAATCTAAAATCCATAAAAATCCTCTTTATTGTCAGGAAGGCAGGGATAAAGTGATTCTGAGGCAGGTATCTCAGGTCGTTTGGTGACCGATAAGCATTAAGAAATGTGTTGCCATTTATGCGGATAGATTTATCATTGGTAGAAAGTTCTCCGAATATTATTTTCATTAAGCATGACTTACCGGCTCCATTTCTGCCCAACAATCCGGTCACTTTTCCTGTTTCAGATTTTAGATACACATCTTGCAAAACCCTGTTCAAATCGAAATGCAGAATCACACTATCAACTTCAAGAATATTTGTCATCTGATCTTCATTGTTAGCGTTATGAGTAGCAGAAAGAGAATTAAATCAAATGAAAGTGTCGAAACCCAAAGGTGCTTCTTTGTGATTCCTAAATTTTTATAATAGTAGTACACATCCTTTTTATAGCTGTGGAGGTAGGCGAAAATCAAACCGAATGTAATGATTTTAAACCAAAATAATACTGCAAAAGCACTGAGTCCCGCGTTGTAAGTGATACTTACACAAGCCATTGTGATCAATAAGCTTGCAAATGCAAATGACTTATAGAAAGTGAATAACAATCGTATCGTTCTCATAAAGCTTGCTGACATTTTGCTGTGATAAATTGTCAATTGCGGAATTCGTAGCTGTCGAACCCAACCTTTGTTGTTGGTGTGATGAACTTTGCAGTCAAAACGAAAAATGGCAAGAAATTATTGCCATGAAATAACCCAAGAAATCTGTATTATTCGTTTATTATTCAGCGATTTAATAATTTCAACGGACTGAATACCGATAGATTGTAACGACGTTTTGCAAACAAAGCCGAACTGATCTTGTCTGGTGTTACGTGTTTAATACCTAAAAATAATCTTCAGCAGACTTTGTAAAAAGCCGGATTTTAGTTGCGTTAAAACCAAATATGATCGCAATTCGATTCCTATTTTCGCTTGAATAATCTTGTTATATTCTTTCCGATTTCATCAAGTTTTTCCATTGGCTCAAGCATAGAAGGATTATTCAAATCAATTGTCTCATTGTCAACTACTCCAATTTGCATTGGATAGACAAGGATGAAACTGTTTGTTTGAAAATACTTGTTGAGATATGACGGAATATTTCTCATGTTTTCGTGAAACGATGGCTTATGCGCTCTGCTTAATACAATAAAAATATTATCATCCTTTTTGATGTCGCGGGAAATAATCAAAAAATCGTTCCAATCATCAAACATTCTGAATTCTGCTTCTATCGGATGATTTGATTGAATCTCCTTTATAACGCTGATGGTAGTTTCATTGGCATAAAACACCATTTTGGATCCTGTATTTTTGGAAATGTTCCAAACTTTTGAAAGCCAGAAAGGAAAACCAATTTCTTTCTCAGCATTTTGAGGGACGATAACAATATGTCTTTTTATGGTAGCTAATGGTTGAACTGATTTATAAACAAAAGTTGTTGTATTGCTTTTCGACAAAATATCTTCAGTCAATTTGCCAAGAAATGATTCAGATATTCCTTTACTAACATGAAGACCCAGAACCAAATCAGTAATACTATGTTCTTTTATGACAGATGTAATTCCATTGGCAACACTTATGTCATAACGCAATATTTTATTCAACTGATTATCTGTAGCGGATGCAGCAACAACAGCCTTGTCAAGTGTTTTTTTTGCAGTTGTTTCCGAATCTGTTGCTGTTTCAGTGTTTATAATGCTAAGGGCATAGAGTCCTTTTTTGTTTTCCTTTGATTTTATTAGTGTGCTTAAATTTATTAATTCATCCAGGGTAGCAGGATTGCTTACCGGAATCAGTATTCTTTCAGTTTTTTCAGCGTCATCGCTTTCAAAAGATGCTGCTTCTTTCAATGAAATGTTGGTTCCTCCTTTTTGGGCTGCAAAAGATGCAATTGTGCAAGTGATGAGAATCATTACTATCGTGCCGTTCAGGATGCTTTCATTCAATAAACGAATAGGTTCGCCACTTGCTGTTTCGCCGATAATTACATTGTAAGCAACCAGAATAGCAGCCAATGTTGCTGCTGCCTGCGCATTGCTCAATCCAAAAATTATACGCCGCTCATCAGTCGAAAATTTAAAGGTTTTTTGGGTGGCCCAGGCAGCAAGGAATTTTGCTAGTGTAGCCACTATTGTCATCACAGCAGCAACTTTAATGGTTTCAAAATCAGTGAAGAAAGCGCGGTAATCAACAAGCATTCCAACACCTATCAAAAAAAACGGGATGAAAACAGCGTTTCCAACGAACTCAATTCTGTTCATTAAAGGGGAGGTAGACGGAATAAGCCTGTTGAGTGCCAGACCTGACAAAAACGCTCCGATAATTGCTTCAATGCCTGCTGCTTCAGCGAGAACAGCGCCAAGAAAAACCATTACAAGGATAAAAATGTATTGGGATACATTGTCTTGGTATCGTTTCAGAAACCAACGTCCAATAATCGGAAAAAGAAACATAACGACCAGACCGAAAACCAGAATCGAAGTCGAGAGCCTGAACCAGAATGCCTGATTTACTTCGCCTGTTGCCATGCCCACTATTACCGCAAGCACCAAAAGTGCCAGGGTGTCGGTGATCATCGTACCACCGATGGCGATGTTCACAGCGCGGTTTTTTGTCACGCCCAATTTGGCGAGTATGGGGTACGCTATCAATGTGTGCGAGGCAAACATACTTGCGAGCAAAACCGATGCTAGGACGGAAAGATTTAAAACATAGAGCCCTGTTAAGGTACCAAGAATCATTGGAATCAAAAAGGTGAATAAACCAAACACAATACTTTTGTTGCTGTTTTTTTTGAATTCAGCCAAATCTATCTCCAGACCAGCCAGAAACATGATGTATAATAAGCCGGCTGTACCAGATAGAATGATGCTGCTGTCACGCATTAGCAGGTTGAATCCATTTGGCCCGATGATTGCCCCGGCAATGATAAGTCCAAGAATGTGAGGAATTTTGATTTTATTTAATAGAATTGGGGCAAACAATATGATCACCAGTATTACAAGGAATTTTAATACCGGATTTGTCAAAGGTAAAGTTGCTTCAAAAATATTTAATAAGAGCATTGGATATTCTATTTCTGGCGCAAAGATATAAAATGTTGTGAGCGTTTTACTCTTGGATGCAAAGGCATGTGAGCCTGATTCTGTTGTTGCATATGAAGCTCCTTCTAATCATTTTATAGCAATTGAAATGAATCAACTGTTTATGCCGAAGGTGACAGAAAAATCAATTGATACTGGTCGATAGTGCAAGCTAAGGGAAATACCATTTGCTCGATGTGTTTTTTGTAATTACTCCGCACAAAGCTAAAGTCTGGCGAAAGAGTGCTTCAGAAGGCTCAGAGTTAATGTTAATCATTTGATTAATAATATGAGAGTGGTATACTTTAATAAATATCACAATTTGCATTGATAGATTCTTGATTCCTCACCCCAGGGATGATAGCCTTGTCCGATATATTCGAACCCAAGTTTTTCGTAATAGCCAATATGGTCGGTGCTTAGATACAAATATTCGAAGTTTGCTTTTTTTGAGTCAGTTTTTGCTTTGTCGATTAATATTGAGCCAAAATTATTCCCTCTGTGCTTTTCTTCAATATATATGGCACAAACCCAGGGGTATAAATCCATTCGGCTGATAAAATCATTTGTAATAAGACCTGCACAGCCGATTATCTCAGCTTCCTTTTCCAGTAAGTACCATTGAGGCAAAGGATTCATTGCATTGATGCTATGATTTATGCAATCCTCGTAAATTATCGGCAATACACCCGGCCATTTTGTCTGAAAATACTTGATTGCCTCATCTTTATATTCAGGATTTTCACGTATGGATATTACTTTCATGCAACTCACATATTTATTCGGATTCTTATCTATGTATTTGAGGTCTTCTGTAAAAGCATCAAACGGCTGAGTGTATGTGCCATAAGGGATTGCGGAGTAGTATCCTGTCCACCGACACGATATTATGAGCGGAATACAATGCTTGAATACCCACTGAAACCCTTATGGCATACACTTTGTTAGCGTTTCGTTGTTCTTATTTCCAGTCATTTTTTTTATTCATTTTTGCTACATAGTTTCTGTCTGGAGTGCGTTGGCTTTGCAGGCTCTTTGGCAAAGCTTTGGTCTTTGCGCTGGCTCGTGCGGCTTTGGCAATGTGCTTGTAAATGCGTTAGCTTAGATGTTACTATACATTTCTTTAATCATCAAGGCAATTTTCTTTCGTCTTTCGTTCAAAAATACTGAATATTCCATATCATAAAAATCAATCGGGATACAATGCTCTTTCAAAGCATTTTCTAATACAGATTCTTTACCAGAATAGTATTTATTTTTTATCTCGGTATAATATGATTTTGGCTCTGTATCTGATATCTTGATATTATCAATATATTCAAGATAAGTTAGATTGGCAATTTGATTTATCTGAGTTAATTCAATTCCTTGAGTTTTTAGGTATTCTTTAGGGAAAATGTGATGCTTGTCTAATGAATTTTTCTTAATCTTTATTGACGGGTCGTATAAATCACTGACTTTCCTTTCTGAAAACAATGCTTTTGTGCCATTGTAAATTAAACTTGCAAAAAAAGCATTTGCAACGGGACTTATTGTATTAGATGTTACAAGGATGTCGTTTGGCAATGAAATATTCCAAAAATCATTAGTTAATGTACTACCAATTATATTGTTTAATGCAAGTTTAAATTCATTCCCATCCTTGCAGGATTTCACTTTATTTAAATCTGATTCCATAATAGATTCTGACGAACCCGAATATCTTGAAGTTAGAGAACTCATAAAAAACCATCTTGCAATAAGTCTGTCTAACTCTTTATAGTCGATTTTGTAATGAAGTTTGCCAATTAAATAAAATATATAAGAGTTAATTACCGAATTATCGGATGCAATAAGACCCTTAGATTTATAGCCTATACTTTGAAGGATTTTTATTAACGAATGCCAGTTGGTTGTATTAATTACATTCGAAAGAGTTGCTTTGAAAACATCAAATTGTTTTTCACGCAAAATTGTCGAATATTTGTTTGTGTCAGGGTCACGTCCTTTTAGAATAGCATAGGCATCCTTCATACGAGCACGTTTGAAGCCCAAACCGACTATTACCCGAACTATGTCTTGAGCATCAGGTTGCATTATGTAGTTAAATGGGGAATCTTTAGTTGTTAGGTCGGGTACAATTTTAGAGTTTTTACAAAAATCGTTTATCTGAGTTCGACCTTCTTCCCAAAAAACAGAAATAAGAGTTAATATGAAATCTGCTTGATTTAGCGAAACGCCTTTACTATTAATGCGCGTAAAAATCTCAGCAACCACTTCTTCGTCTATATCTGCTGAAACTTCCAAAGCCTGATAAGGATAATTAGTAAGGGAATGTAATTTATTAATGCGTGTACTTATTTCATCTTCATTAATATCAATAGGTTTTTCAAAAAAGTTTAGGAATAGCTCTTTTTGATTTTCAGCTAAGGAAACAGCCTTTCTTTCTCTTAAACTGGCAATTAATTGAGTAATATTATCGGCAGGGTCTTTAATTTGATTTAACCTAGTGATGCAAAAAATATATTCAGCATCTTTTAGGTCAATACCGGTTTGAATTTTATCAATTATTTCTTTATACTTCTCTGTAATTTCAGCAACGTAGGCACGATATTGAGTTAAATAATTGGTTATAAATTGCCACGTACTTCCTTCAAAAACATCAGAAATATCGTTAATAAATTCTTTGTTTTTTATTGTTGCGGCATCTGCCACTCTAAATTCTTCAAGTACAGGATTAAAAGCTATTTTAATTCGTCTGAACCTATAATCTTTGTCCTTTACTTCTTGTTTTTTAATAATACTATACAATGCTGTTAAACGTTGCTGTCCATCAATTATAAGCATATTGGGTACTTTGTGCATTTTATCATCTTTACCAATTTGCGTCAATTTTTCGCCAGTATTGTTTCGCCACAATAAAAAATACCCAATAGGATAACCACGATACATGCTATCAAACAAATCTCTCACTTTGTTATTACCCCAGACAAAAGGTCTTTGTAAATCAGGAAGAGCTAAGTCTCCTGTTTCAATGTATCCAATTAACGTTGCAATTGCACCGTCAATTTTACTAAAGATTTGATTACTCATATTTCATGTTCAATTTCAATGTTATCAATTTCTTTCATTATCCTGTCGGTTTCAGATAGGGCAACTATGATTTTTTGATAGTGCAAAATATCCTCAAATTCCAGTTTCCGTTCTTTACGGTCTTTGAGCCATTTTTGTGCTGGTTGGTAACCCCCGATGTAAAACTCCCAAGCTATTTCTGGAACGTTGTCAAAATATTGCGTGTCGTTGATGTACACTTTTCCGTTTTCGTATTTTGGTTTTACAACTACATTGTCTCCGTCTATTGGATATTGCGTGATATATTTATCAACGGTTGGGCTTTCCAATAAATGTATTTGCCGAATTTCTCCGCCCAGTTTTACCAATTGCCAAAAGGTATCTTTGTCTTTTGGGAACGGTACTCTCGGAAAATCAATTTTTAAAAATTCCTTGTATTTTTCTCTGTATGTTGGCGAATGTAAAACCGCATAGATGTAATCCAAAATATCAATCGGGGCAAAGGTTTTTTCATTTGTTTCTTTTTCGTTGGTAAACGTTAGGCCTAATTTTTCAGCTATTTGCTTTACGATTTCAGCTTTTAGGTTTGGTTTTCTTTCTGTGTTTTGGTCAATAGTTTGTTGTCCGTTGGTTTCAGTATAAAGGTAGAGTGGAAAACAACTGCAATTATCTAATGAGGATACAATGCTTTTATCAGTTAAATATTTACTGACAAAAAAATTATCTGAATCTATGTCTCGCCCAACTTTGATACAATTAAGAACAATATTTTCATGATTCACAATATGATTCATTACTTCACCCCGTGGCATACAATGAAATCCTTTCGATTTCCCAGTGTAATATGTGTATCTCTCATCAAATGGTCGGTATGAGATCTTCACAATATTTTTGAAATTTACATCGGATTTTGTAAGGTCGTCTTTTGCATATTTTATAGTCCAATCTCTAACATCAACACCTAAACCGTATTTTTTTCGCGCACTTTCATTATCAATTGATAGAAAATCATTAATAATTTTCTCTAGTTTTATCTTTGAGAAATTAATGGTAAATGAATCTCTCGCTGTTGCAATACCCAATGAGCTTTTAATAAATAAATCATCGAGCTTTATACCTATATCAAATTTACTTTGCTCTTCAAAGTCTTTATTGACGAAAAAATAGTTTGATGCTATGTTAGGTATTTCATTATAAGCTATGGAGTTAATCGAGTTCTGAATTAAAAAATCATACTTAAACTCTCGTTTACCAAATAAATCAAAATGGAAAACCTTACCTAATTCAGTAGTTTTTTTTCTGCCAGTTTTTACAAATATATTTATAGAAACACCTTGCATTATGTCGAAAACGTTCTGATCAATGCTACCATCAGCAGCGGTTTCTTTCTTCTTACTATTTCCATGCAAGTCTATCGTATAAATTTTATCATAAGTTTTTAGCAAGTTCCAGCGCATACCCCTAAAAGTAGGGTTGTCTAAAAAACCGTGAGGATTGATAAAAGCTAAAATGCCAGCTCCATTTTTTTCTATAAAATGTTGTCCGTATCGCAAAAACTTAACATAATCATCATTTATCCATTTTGGGTTTCGTTCTTTTAATTTTTCTTTTCCGCCTGGTTCTTTTTTGTAATCTTCCATTAGGCTCATAATCCATTCGCCTTTGTTTGCACTTTCTCCGCTGTATGGTGGATTTCCGATAACACACATAACTGGCGTATCTCTTTTGATATGATTGGCTTCGTTTGCTTCAGTACTTAACCAATTGGCAAATAAAGTTCCTGTGTCGGGGTGGCTTTCTTCTAGGCTATTTGTTAGATAAACTCTAAATCGTTGGTTTGTTGTCGGTTTGTAACCTGTTTCGGTTAAAAGCAAATCGAGTTTCAAATGAGCCATTGCATAACTTGCCATAAGCAATTCAAAACCATTGAGGCGAGGCAACAAATGCGTTTCTACATAATTGCTCCAAATGCCTTGTTGCCCTTCAAACTTTCTGTGAATGTGTTTGATTACTTCGGCTAAAAATGTGCCTGTTCCTGTGGCTGGGTCGAGGATTTGCACTTTGTGGACTTCCTGTTCTATTTTTTTACCCTGTACATCAACCTTGATTTTGGTTTTACTTGTGTCGGCAAGTCCCTGCGGTAAATCAAATTCTGTTTTTAAAATATCGTCAACGGCACGAACAATGAAGTTTACAACTGGTGCTGGTGTGTACCAAACGCCACGGGCCTTGCGCAATTTAGGGTCGTATTCGCTCAGGAATGTTTCATAAAAATGGATTATCGGGTCTTCCATTTTTGTGCTTTTTCCGAAGTTTTTCAAAATCTCATCTACGTTGCAAGCAGTGAAAATATTTACCAAATCGTCAACAATCCATTTTATGCGGTCGTCAACGTCCAAGCCAGCAATATAACCAAATAGTTTTTTAAGAAATGGATTTGATTTTGGAATGAGTTCGTAGGCTTCTTGTCTGCTGAAAGTTGCCAACGTTGGGTCGTGTGAACGAGCTGCAAACATTCCGTAAGCGATGGTTTGAGCGTACACATCGGCAAATCCTTTGGGAGTAATATCGTGTATCAGGATTTGCTTAAAAGCGTGCATTTGGTCTTTCAGCGTACTGTCTTCGCTGTTGCTTTCATCGCTTGTCAGTGCTTTTTCAATAACCTCAGAAAGAAGGCGGGCTTTGCCCGCCATCATTTCTGCAAGTTTTTTGCTGCTTTTTATTGTTTGCCCAATGTGGGTGCAAAAGTCTTTAATCAGGTTTTCAAATCGCTCGAAATTCTCTGTTATCGGCTTTATCCCTTTTTCCGTTACTTCTCCAATTGCAATTTTGGTTACAAATTCGCCTTCTCGGTATAAATGAAAATCGAGATAGTCGGTAAAAATCAGGTTGTTTAAGGATGCTTTGTAACGGTCGAATTGTTCTTTGTTTCCTGTTTTCTTTGCTCCTTCAAGGTCTTTGTCGCCAATATCTTTTGCTTCAATAAATCCAACGGGAATATCCTTTTTTGTCAGGATTGCATATTCCGGTGATATTGACCCCCCATTCCGGGATATTGACCCCCCTGCAATAGGTCAATGATTCAAAGAGCGATTAGAGGGTGCAATATTATCTTTTTTTTCGCAATGATTCTCCTTTCAGGTCTAATCTAATTGTGTTATAAAGTATCCT
>Ga0208244_101194_pt1 | contig 15793 bp, 19 predicted proteins | sample SubbioCR12Aug_5A_FD_184828 | JGI IMG/M metagenome (GOLD analysis project Ga0208244, IMG submission 184828) | Serpentinite rock and fluid subsurface biosphere microbial communities from McLaughlin Reserve, California, USA - CR12Aug_5A (SPAdes) | ecosystem: Environmental > Terrestrial > Deep... | reverse complement strand
TTACGGTGTAGATTCCCTGCCAACATGCTTCAAAGGACACCAAGAGAATATTGTGAGATGCAGATCGTGTCAATGTGCGTTACTTTTCGCAATCAACATCAGGTTGGATATCTTCGATGTGTTGCCTTCTATGTGTCTTTGAGAAAAAAGGCATGTTTCTTACAGGGCGAAAGATAGCAGGCGTTCAAGGCAGGTCAGAAAAGTGATAATGCCTTCCTGAACTAAACGCTCATCGATTCATTCAAGGATTGCGGATGTCAGCCACGAACAGATATTTTGAGATCTGTCTAGGTTTTATCACTTTCTTTATCAAATTCGCACATCAGATATTTTGACTTAGGTGCGACTTTCAAATAGAAGAAAACAACAACCTTGAAGAATAAAAAGGGCAAGCGGTTAGCTCGCCCTTTTTGCCAGTCTATTTGAGAAGCTCAGATGGATATATGATCTTCCAGTCGCGTTTCATGTCAACGACTGTCCAGCCTCGCGCCTTTGCTTCATCAAGGCCCTTGTCGAGCTGTCCAATGCTGGATTTTCGGTCGTAAGCCCACTCGCGCTCGGCGTCAGTGTGATGAACATAGAGGCAGAAGCGTTTACCATCGGTCAGACAAGTCCACTGGAGCATTTGCAAATCCCCATCTGAGTTGCCGAATGCTGCGATAGGACGACGACCAATATGCTGATTAATGCCAACTGGTTTGCCGGCTTTATCATCGATGAAGTTGATCTCCGGTAGTCGCACCATCACGGGGTTGCCATCACGCAACTCAAACTTTGTCTTGATACTGCTGCCGATGACTTGCTCAGGCGGAATACCATATATTCTTTCAGTCCATGGTCGCATAAACTCTATCCCTCCGCCGGAAACAATGTATGTCTTAAAGCCATTCTCTCGCAGATAGTCGAGTAGTTCAAGCATCGGCTGATAGACCATTTCCGTGTACAAACGACCCGTCTTCGGATGCTTCGCTGTATTCAGCCAATTCTTTACAATTTGCGAAAACTCCTCTGTTGTGTTTCCGGCGTGAGTCGCTATAACAAGTTCAAGTAATGCGTGCTCCCCACCTGCCAGAACAGTTTTGAGATCGCCTTCAAGAACTGCCTTGAAAGGCTGTTTATCTTTCCACTCCGGGTGTTGCGGCGCGAGCGCCTTCACGCGATCAAGTGCGAATGCCAACTGAAAATACATCGGCTGCTCGGCCCAAAGCGTGCCGTCATTGTCGAATGTTGCGATGCGCTCCGGTTCGGCCACGAAGTCCTTGCCACCGGGCGTGATAACGCGTTGCACGAAATCCACAATGGACTGTTTCGTCGCGCCGTCATTCCAGGATGGCAAGTAGTCGACGGCAAAAGCGGGCACCGTGAGGCTGACGATGACGAAGACGGCTATTGCAAAAAGTCTTGGGCGTTTCATGGTAGTCTCCTCTTCTTCTGTTGCAGGGCCGCACGCGTTTGGTACGAATGCGGCCCTGTGTGTTATGTCAACCCGCCATCGCGGTCTTACTTGGTGCCGCCTTGCGGCCTGGTCACCGCTTCCATCACGCGGTCGAGGTTGAAGCTGCCCGGCTTCTGTCGCGGCGGGAACTCCTTGAAGCTCTGCAGCCACTGGGCGACGTAGCCGCCGGCGGGAGCGAGCAGGAAGGTGCGATCGGCTCGCCACTTCGCGTAGCCTATGCCCTCCTTGTCGGCGCGCTCGAACGGATCGCTGCGCAGGTTGAAGAGCTTCGGCATACGGAGCTCGACGAACGGTTCCTGCCAGACGTCGAACCCGCGTGCGCGCTGCTCCAGGAACACCATCTTCCATTGGCCATAGCGCAGCGCCGCGACACTGCCGTCGTCGGTCCAGTAGATGAACTCACGGCGCGGCCACGGCGCCTCGCCCTTCAGCGCCGGCATGAGGTTGTAGCCGTCCAGGTGCACCTTGTACGTCGTGCCGCCGGCGGTGCGGCCCTTCTTCAGGTCCTCCTTGACCGTCGTGTCGCCGACCGCCGCCAGCAGGGTCGGCAGCATGTCCTCGTGCGCGCCGATGTCGTTGACGATCGTGCCGGGCTTGATGACGCCCGGCCACCGGATCATCGTCGGTACGCGGTAGCCGCCTTCCCAGTTGGTGTTCTTCTCGCCGCGGAACATCGTCGTGCCGCCGTCCGGCCAGCTCATGGTCTCGGCGCCGTTGTCCGTCGAGTACATGACGATCGTGTTCTCGTCGAGGCCGAGTTCCTTGAGCTTCGCGAGCAACTGGCCGACATGGCCGTCGTGCTCGACCATGCCGTCGGGATACACGCCGAGGCCGGTCTTGCCCTGCGATTCCGGCTTCAGGTGGGTCCAGACGTGCATGCGCGTCGAGTTCCACCAGAGGAAGAACGGCTTGTCGGCCTTCTTGGCGCGTTCCATGAAGTCGATCGCCTTGGCGTTGACCTCCTCGTCGATGGTCTCCATGCGCTTGCGCGTCAGCGGGCCGGTGTCGGTGATGCGGCCGTCGGCGAAGCTGTGGATCACGCCGCGCGGGCCGAACCTCTTCTTGAACTCCGGGTCCTTCGGATAGTCCGGGTTCTCCGGCTCCTCCTCGGCGTTCAGGTGATACAGGTTGCCGAAGAACTCGTCGAAGCCGTGCGCCGTCGGCAGCATCTCGTCGCGGTCGCCGAGATGGTTCTTTCCGAACTGGCCGGTCATGTAGCCTTGCTCTTTGAGCAGTGTAGCGATGGTTGGGTCTTCCTTTTTCATTCCCTCAGGCGCGCCCGGCAGGCCGACCTTGGTGAGACCGGTTCGGATGGGCGACTGCCCGGTGATGAACGCTGCGCGGCCGGCGGTGCAGCTCTGCTGGCCATACCAATCGGTAAACAGCGCACCTTCCTTCGCGATGCTGTCGATGTTCGGCGTCCTGTAGCCCATCATGCCCATGTTGTAAGCGCTGATATTGAACTGACCGATGTCATCGCCCCAGATAACAAGGATGTTGGGCTTGTCTGCAGCATGCGCCACAACTGCAGAAAACAGCAGGAAAACGCATATCGGTACAAAAATAGTTCTGAAAAACTTCATATCTCCTCCTTTCGTTTAATGCGTGCAAGGCATTACCTGCATGCTTATTATTCACCTCCTTTTCCTTGTTGTCATTCTAAAGCGGCGCCCAAAGAAGCTCAGATCCTTCGTTCCTCTCAGGATGATGACAAATGTATTCTTAGCATCATACGTCGCATTTATCAATTGAACCCTTGGATCCTCAAATCCTTGAACCCTCTTTCTCATCCCTTGCCCCTGTCTTCACAACTGCCTCCGCATCTATCTCAAATAAAAGCTCCTCACGGCAGACATCAGCGACGATGCATACGCAGGGGAAGTCTTCAAGTCCGCGGGCCGCAGCCATCTCATACACGATTTCTGCGAACTCCTGTTTTTTGACGAACACTGTGGCTGCGCAGATATTTTCCAACCCCGCATCCTCCTGTGCGAGCAGATGTTGTACCTTATGGAATGTGGAGTCAATCTGTGCACGGATATCTCCCGGATAAAGGCTCACACCATGCTCATCAATGGCTGCCGTGCCTGAGACCTCGATGATGTCTGTGCTTCCATTTTTTATAACAGAACCACGGGCAAAGGCAGAGCCGTAGCGGAAGGCATCGACCTGTGAAGGGTTTGTTAATCTTTTGATCGAGGGTCGTGTCGTAATTAAATGTTCCCCCTCACCCTTGCCCTCTCCCACCACTGGAGAGGGATGATCATTATCCCTTCCTTGACGGGAGGAGATTGTGAGGTGGGTGTTAAGATGTGTATTTCTTCCATCCTCATTATTCCCGATAACCGCTATCAAATCCATCGCGCACGCCGCGCCTGTAGAAAAATTTCCCTCTATCCCGGTGCTTGCGGGAAGGAGCAACTCCCTGTTACCCGATCCGGGCATGATGCCGAACTCGCCGTATTTCTTATTCCTCACTTTATTGAATGCAGCGTACCAGCCGAGGATGTCTGAGAGATAAAACCAGGTTCTTACCACGTCTCTATATGAAGCCCCGTTCTCCCGGAGTATCCGCTCTGAATTCTCGAGCATAAGACGGGCCTGATGCGCTTTGGACGTATGGTCACTTGGTTTACTATTGAATGCCTGGATGTTCTGGAGAACCAAATGTGTTTCCCCGTTTAATTTCCACCCGCATCCGCATGGCACGCCGCGATCTATGACTGTCCATATCGCATCTGCTTTAACCGCATGGATGATCACGCCGGCGAATCCTTTTCCCCATGGGGGATTTCCTTCAACGTAGGTGATGGGACTATCCGGTGAGATGCCGAAAGATGTGAAGGCTTGAGTTCGTGCCGACATTACGTCACGTTCCACACTGAGGCTGCCGAAGATCCGCTCATGCAGGATCGCCATCCCGCGTTCTGATAACACTTCCGCGATCTGTGTGTACGATAGGGAGGCAGCTTCGCGGGTGTCAGCAGGGGACTTTATAGATGCAACTATGAATGCGCGGCCCTCTTCTTCGGTCAGATGGAAAGAGATAAGCCCGGATCGCCCCTGAATTGCGGATAAAATGCCATCTTCAATAAGCGGCATGATTCCCCCCCCCATCTTATGACCCTGGGTTGCCTATTCCCCGGGACCGTCATGTCGCTTCCTGCAACGCTGAAGCGATAGCGTATCCCAGTATCAGTAGAACCTCAGGATAATCATAGCATTAATGAATAAGGGATTGTCAATCGAACACGAACCGGTGGTATTCTGAGTAAAGTACAGCAGCGGCAGATGTCTCAGCGTACAGAATCATCGGGAAGGGTGAGGAGAGAAATAAATGGAGCATGATATAGTGCAAGGGACAAGACCTGCCCCTTATTTTCCCTGAAGTTTTTATTTGACATACTGCCGTATAGCATGATATGGTTAACCATATGAAGACTACCATACAGATACCTGACAGCCTTTTGAAAGAAGCCCGCAAGCTTGCAAATGAGGAGCACAGGACGCTGAAATCCCTTATGGAAGAGGGGCTCCGTCGTATCGTCTCCGAACGCAAGCGGCGGGGCAGTTTCAGACTCCGCAAGGCCACGTTCAAGGGAAAAGGACTTCAGCCTCATCTGACAGGGGCGACCTGGGACCAGATTCGGGACCTTGGCTATGAAGGACGGGGAGGGTGATTGCAGTAGACAGCAATCTTCTGGTTTACGCGCACCGCGAAGATGCCCCATGGCATGATGCCGCTTATGCACGGATTCTTGAACTGGCTGAGGGTCAGGCGCCATGGGCAATCCCATGGCCGTGTATTCACGAGTTTCTTGCCATGGTGACCCACCCAAAGATTTACGCTCCTCCAACACCTCTGGGGAAAGCTCTTGAACAGTGTGAAGCCTGGCTGGAATCCCCAAGCCTCGTTCTCCTCTCTGAAACAGAGGATTACTGGCTGCAGCTCCGCTCGATTCTCGTGACCGGACGGGTAGCGGGTCCGCAAATACACGACGCCAGGGTGGCGGCATTATGCAGGGAGCATGGCGTAACCGAACTGTGGACTGCGGACAGGGACTTTGGCCGCCTTCCAGCTGTACAGACACGAAACCCGCTCGTCGGTTAGCGTTTTTAATTGCCGTCCGTTGACTGCAATTGGTGACATTTTTTTCAAACGGATAAATTTGTTTCCAGTATTTCTTCATATCCACAACAGGTCCCGCCTTTTTACATTCGCTTCATCAAGGACCTTGTCCAGGGCGCCGATATGCGATTTGCGATTGCATGCCCATTCCCTGTCAGCGTCTGTGTGATGCACGAGACCCATGAAGCGCATTCCGTTCCCTTCCGCAGTCCACTGCAGCATCTGGAGGCCGCCGTCTGAATTGTCAAAGGCAAGACCTTTATTAACGCAACAGCATGTCATTTGATATCAGGCGCACATAACACGTAGTTATCACCAATTATTTGATTTCTGAATAATTGTCCGTTTCCCTTCCTAATGTGCAAAAGCGGATTCAGTTCGGGAGTTCAGGCTACATCAACAACTTCTCAGAAAAACATAGAGAATCTAATGGTTGAGATAGGATGTCAAGAAGTCTGAAGAATAAAACGTTTCCTCATTTTATTTTGAGACACGTTAATAACTAAGGAGCCAAAATCAATTTGACTCCGATCGCAAAAAGAAACACGGCAATAACTTTGCGAAACTTCTCCTGCGGCATTTTATCTACAACTTTTTTTGCAAGATTTGCGCCCATAAAAGAAACTGGAATATAAATCAGCAAGCCCCACCAATGTTCTTTTGTCAATGTTACACCCTCTGTGAAATAGGTAATGACACGAGTCGCGTCTACCATAAAACCGATTGCTCCTGCGGTTGCGATATATACTGCTTTTTGCAAGTCGAACGCTGACAAAAACATACTGCGAATCGCTCCGCCCATACCGAACATTCCTGCAAAAAATCCGGAGAGCGCACCACCGGTCAGAGCAGAAACAGCGCCGGCGCTGACCTTGAATTTTGACCGAAATATCAGAAAAATCGAGTAGCCAGCGAGAAACACTCCCAGGAAACGAAGCAGAATCTTTTCGTTTGCGCCAAGCGATATGGAGGCACCAAGGTAACTTGTGGCTAAACCTACTATGCCGAATAAAGAGATAAGTTTAAAATCAATACCCTTGCGAAACAGAGCGACTTTCCAGATATCGCCAAACCAATGAATAATAGCTACCAGGAATATAGCTTCCACAGGCGGCAGGAACATTACAAGTACCGGAATCATAATCGTTGAGGTGCCAAAGCCTGTAATTGTTCCGACAGTAGCGGCGAACAATGTCAGGAACGTGATATAAACAATTTCCATATCTAACCCTTCATCAACATTGCCGGGCGTTCATTCCATCACTTCATTCACAAGCTCCCGAATCTTTTCCCTGAGCTTTGAAAGCATTCTGATTCCCTTCGGGGTTGCCCTGTAATATTTCCTTATCTTTCCGGAAATGTTGTCAGAATACGATTTAAGGAACTTTTCCTGTTCAAGTCTGTGGAGAATGGGGTAAAGAGTTCCGGCGCTTAGCTTGTACCCGTGCCGTCCGAGTTCTTCGATGAGCCAGAGGCCATAGACAGGCTCTTTAGAGGCATGATATAGAATGTGGATCTTTATGAATCCCAGAAAGAAATCTCTTAACATCCTAACCTCCTCATAAAAAGCATTTGACAATGCTTTGCGAATGAATTTAACTTGACAAAGCACGTATTTATAGTATGCTATAGCATATCGATAACGGAAAGCAATATTGTTTTATTGCTGGTATAATCTCCGGGCAAATCAACGAACATAAAAGAGGATGGGAAAATCATGAAAAGAAGAGGATATGAACAGCATAATGCCATATCTCTTAAGGAAATCTTAACGCTATTGAACAGGCATATTCTTATTGCAACGGTAATATTTGCGGTGGTTTGTGTCCCCGCATTGACTATGGCAGAGGAAGGTTCCGGCAAGAGCGGCGACAGGGGCTATGAAGAACTGCTCCGACGCATTGAAGGTCTGGAGAGGCGCCTTCAGGACAGCGAGACTAAGCGTGAAGCACTTAGCGATGAGGTAAACCGTTTGAAAGCCGAAAAGCAGGCAGGGGGAGAAACTCAGGGCATGGAACAGAAAGTTGCTGTGGCCCAGGCTCTAAAACAGCCTGAAACTCCTGAATCTGTCAAAGGTGTGACTGCGGGCTGGGACAAAGGCCCGTACATTAAATCATGGGACGGCAAATTCGAGTTTCGCCCCGTTGGTATTCTTCACCTGGACTTCAGGGGTCATGAAAAGGAAAAACAGATCAACAATGATGAGACCCTCGCAAGTACTTTCGATGTGCGTCGATTCAGAATGGGTTTCGAAGGATTCATTTTTGAGAAAATCGGTTATAACTTCGAGATGCATTTTGACGAGGATGACTCTGAACTCATTTTTGCCTATTTAAATTTCGGACATATTCCATGGGCCAATGTAAGGATTGGACAGTTTAAGGAGCCTTTCAGTTACGAAGCGCTTTATCCCGAAAAATATCTTGATTTTGTTGAGCGAGCAAACATTACCTCAAGTGTTGCCCCGGCTGAGGATATCGGGATTATGGTGCACAATTTCGGTCAGCCCTACGCAGGGATATTTGAATATGGCCTGGGGATTTTCAACGGTGAAGGGATTCATCTAAACGATGCAGAAAATGCTGATATGGAATTTGCAGGACGCATTGCCGTACTGCCATTTGTGCAAGGCCCCGAATGGCTAAAAAAGACGAAGATCGCCTTAAATGCGACCTATACCGGTGAAGAGAAGAGAGACTCCGGGTTCCGTGCGAGGACAGCGGAAAAGTTTGAATTGTTTCCAAGGCTTGCTGTTGAAGGAGAACGCATCCGCTGGGGAGGAGATATTCAGTGGTTCTATGGGCCTTTTTCTGTAAAGGCCGCATATATAAGGGCTGAAGAAGGGCGAAGCAATGGACTGCCTGACCTGATTACTGATGGATGGCATGTAGACGGAACATGGCTTATAACCGGCGAAGAAAAGATACTTGCCATGAAAAGCGGCTGGGAACTGGCGGCGCGATACGAAGAAATCAGGGCGGATTCAGAGGACCGGTTCCAGATTGAGGGTTATACAGACAGGAATGGCAATCCGCTCACAATACGTGACAACCTTGTGCGGTCAGTGACCCTCGGCATCAACAAATACCTCAGCTATCACATGAAGGTGCAGCTCAACTATCAGCATGACTGGTATGACAATGCATTCTATACTCCTACAAGCTGGAAAGGAGCGAGCGTTCTCACATCAGGAGACGATTCTGTCGATAAGGTATTGGCGAGGATACAATTAATGTTTTAAACAAAGAATACCGAGGTTATAATAGACGTCAATTATTCCTGAATATCAGATGTACTCTCTGAAAAGGATCAAAACGAACAGTATAGAGAGTTGATAAGAAATTCAACAAGATTTCAGAACTCTTGAAATTATCTGTTTGTGGCTGACATCCGCTTTTATCAATTACTCCCGTGGGCGTTTAACAAACTTGCTTTATTTTCATTGCAAACCTTCCCGAACTGGACACTATGTTAAAACAATACATCCCTACTGATTACAAATCATAATAAGCAAGGCTTAGACTGAGAAGCCGTAAATAGATTGCTTCACTCAGGTAAAAAGGAAAAGCATTTTTATTTTATAATATTGCAATGTACGCCTTCTATAATATAAAGCCTGGGTTTTATTACGTAGACCAAGAGACTGTTTATTTGCAAAACATCAATAAGATAGTCCTAACAGGTGATATAGGCTGTACTGGTTTTTTTGAAGAAAGCAAGAAAATACTCGGAAAAATATTAGAGCTTAACCCCGATGTATTTTTTTTCTTAGGAGACCTTATTTGTTCCGGGGTAGAGTTTGAATTTCGGGAGATCATTGATTTCTGCAATACTCGCGTTCAAGTACCTATCTTTGCCTTACGAGGCAACCATGATATTAGACATTATCAAAAGTTTCTGGGCCTATTGTCTTACACCATAGTGTTAGATAAATTTGTCTGTATTTTTCTTGATAATCCGATGGGATATTTTTTGGATGAGGACATTGATTTTTTGGCAAGAGCGCTAAACAACAATAAGAATCGGTCAGTTCTCATATTCATGCACATTCCTCCACCAACCGATATCTATAGCGCCCACCTGCCAGAGTCGGAATGGGTAAAGATAAAAACAATCCTTGACCAGCATAAGGAAAGGATCAAACACATCTTTTGTGCGCATATTCATGGGTATCACGAGTATTTCATAGACGGCTATCCTGTCACGATCACTGCAGGGGGAGGAGCGGCTATGGTCCATGATTTGAAACAACAAGATCAGAAATTCTACCACGCGGTTATTATAAATCTTCGTGAAGATGGATCTTTAAATAAAGAGGTTGTAACAAATGGAATTCATAATTCTCTACCAGAAGACTGAGGTTTTTGTAAGGTGATAGGGAGAAAAATGGTATGCACCTTACGGGGCGAAAGAAACACCGCAATCCAGAGAACCCTGAAAGGCAAGCCTTCTTCCTGAAGTCAACGCGTGTGATATACTTAACAAAAGAACAGATTTCATTTAGAATTTATCAAAATTACAATTAAGATCAGGAGGGATAAATGATTTTTAAGAAAATGATTTCTGTCTTCATTATTATTTGTTTTATTACGCTATTTTTTTGTGATCTGACTACTGCTGGGGGATGGGATCAATGCAAGGGCTGTCACAATGGCAATTTAGCTCCAGATGCAAAAGAATTGAGCAATAAGTATGACACGGCAGACAAATTTGTTGCGGCAGCCAAAAGATCAGAAAACTCCTTAATGGCAAGTATTAAGAGAAATGAAAAGCTTTTGAGAGAAGCCGCAAAAGATATCGGCTTGAAATAAAATTATTAAAAAGGAGGTAGATTATGAGACGCCTTAGCACACTAACAATATTAATAGCTGCCTTGGCATTTCTATGTGTAACTTTACTTCCGGAGAACTCAAATGCAATCCCGTCCTTTGCAAGAAAGTACCAAATGAATTGCAGTAATTGTCATTTGGCATGGCCTCAGTTAAATCAGATGGGGAGGACGTTCAAGGAAAATGGTTATAAGTTCCCTGGCGATGCAAAAACCGAGGTAATTTCTGATTTCCTGCAATGGGATAAACATATCCCCCTTACAGCGGTTATCGTATCCCGACCGTATGATGAGAAAAAGAGCGATGTCAGAAAAGTGAGAGCATTACATGAAGTAGAGTTAATGGTAGCGGGGTTATTGTATAAGAATGTATCAGGATTCCTTGAGATAGAGGCTGAGGACGAAGAGGATTTTGAGCCTGAGATTAGCACTGGTGTCTTGGGCTACCATCCGATGAAAGCATTGAACATCCAATTGTCTTATTCACCGGTCTTGTGGGCAGATCCCTATGATACGTTTTCAGACAAAAGAAAATTGACGAGGGGGGGCTATTCCGTTATTGACAATCCATTTGGCGGCGCTGATAACGAAGGAACACTCGCCAATTCTCGACAGACAATTGCATTATACGGAAGGTCATTCGAAAAATTATTCTACAGTGTTGGCTTCAGTGGCCTTGCAGATGATGCTGAAGGGAAAAATGCGAATAATTTTCATGGTCGGCTTGCAGTGGATATAATCCCTGAAGTAACCATAGGAGCATTTGGTATAACCGGTAAATGGGATCAAGACGATATAGATAGGGATTTTAGCCGGTACGGATTCGACCTGCAAGTGGATTATTCTAATGTTAGATTAACTGGTGCTTATCTCCATGCAAAGGATGATCGGGATATAGCAGGGAATGAAGATAATGATGCATGGTACGCCCAAGCATTTTATGTATGGAAAAAAGACGTTCGTCCTTTATTGGTTCCGCTTGTTCGATTTGACAGTTATGAAAAAAGTGACGGAAAAGATGAATATAAAGAATTGACTTTGAATTTGGGATATTATTTCACGGAGAATATAAAAGGGTTTGTTGAATACTGGACGCAAACTGATAAGCCAGATGATGTTATGCGAGACAATAGGATTACCCTCCAGGTTGTTGCTACTTTCTAAATTATTGTACTAAATCAAAAGGGCGAGATAATTATCTTGCCCTTTTTGAAGAAAAGAGAAAGGTTATATGCATTGGGATTACGGCTGGGAGATGGGATTTGGATTCGGATGGATTGCGATGATTATCTTCTGGGCCTTGCTGATTTTAGGAATCGTTTATCTTGTCAAAATGATTGCAGGAAGTTCAAAAAAGGAAGATAAGCAAGATACTGCCATTGATATTCTTAAAATGAGATATGCCAAAGGAGAAATCAGCAAAGAAGAGTTTGAGAAAATTAAGGATGATTTAACGAGAACCTAATTCTGGCAAAAAATCCTTAATTTCAGATTCTCAAAACGTTAACTTGCCAAGATGAAGTCGAAGCCTTATCCAAACTCAATAATACAAATTCCCAAGTATGCTTCCGACCTAATGAGCAGCGTCCGCATTGCGACTTTGATGAAGGATTGGTTAAAAATTTCAATCCCTTGAAAACGAGTAGTAGGTGCACATAGCACTCTTAAGGCCGCACTTTCTTATCGATAAATATATCAAATTACAATTTGTTTGCTACATGATATAATTTCAACAAGACAATGGAGCAGTTATTCACTTATTTAGGTATTTGGAGCAATAAGGTTTTTTCTTGGAATGATATAATCGGGATTTTTCTTTTCATTACAGGATTCATCATTGGCTTAGGATCAATAACAGTGATTGATCTTCATGGTTTTTTAGGAAGAACATCCTCCTATTGGACAGAAGCAACAATACGAACACATAAGATTACAAAACCACTTATTTGGATAGGAATGTTTTTGGCAATCATCGGAGGGATTATTACATATAGAGATATAGGGTTTTCAGGAACTGCTATCATTCATGCCTTTATTGCGATTATACTTATATTAAATGGATGTTTTCTTTCCTTTTGGGTAAGTCCTCAACTATTAAAAAGAGAGAAAGAAGGAAAAGCACGTGAAATACTACCTTCAAATCTACAAATTAAGATAGCTGTGAGTTTTGTTATTTCAGTTATAGGGTGGTGGGGTAGTCTCTTCTTGCTCGTTTGGTATATTGTTGTTCTGCGCTAAGTATTATTACATTAACTTCGAATAAGCATCATTCCGCTGCGGTAGTTGCGGAATGATGTGTGAAGGACACTCCTATGCCGCCTAACCTGCAAAACAAGTTGAGAGGGAAAGCGATATCTCCTCTCGCAAATGAACGCCGCCTGACGAAAAAGGGTATAATTAGATTAGGGATGCAGGACTATGCTTCTGTTTGAATGGGATCCGAAGAAAGCAGGAAAGAATCTAAAACTTCATGATGTGTCATTTGATGAAGCCAGTACAGCTTTTAGTGACAAATTGTCATTAACGATATATGATCCTCTCCATTCCGAAGAAGAAGACAGAATGATTTTGATTGGTAATTCTCTCAAGAATCGCCTTCTGGTAATTGTTCACACGGAAAGAAAAGATAAAATAAGAATAATAAGTGCAAGAAAAGCAACCAAAAATGAAAGGAAACAATATGAGGAGAATGCGAAAAGACCTTAATATGCTCGAAGAATATGATTTCAGCAAAGGCATTCAGGGGAAGTATGCAAAAAGGTATGCAGAAGGCACAAATGTTGTGGTCATTGAACCTGATGTTGCAAAATACTTCCCTGATCATGACTCTGTAAACAAAGCATTAAGAACATTGACTGAAATTATCAAGAGGCAGAAAAAGATCGCATAACACATCACTCCACAGGATTGCGGCGAAACAAACACCGCACATGTGAATTCTCTCGTTAGCAATAAACATAAAGGGTATAACTCGTGTCGTCATCTTGGATCGCATACAACGAACTTGCATGGACTGAAGACCTTCTATCAGACCCCGCGGATTACGAGGGTGAGGTCGCAGGCTATGTGGACTTGATCAAGCGAAATTCGTCATATGCCCCATACACGTTGCTGCATTTGGGTTGTGGAGCAGGTGGCCATGACGCCATTTTCAAGCAGCACTTTGCCGTAACGGGCGTAGATATCAGCCGAGGAATGCTGGATAAGGCTCGGCTGCAGCATCCCGATGTCGAATACATTGAAGGAGACATGCGGACGGTGCGCCTTGGGCGGGAGTTTGATTCCGTGGCGATCCCGGACAGCATTGACTACATGTGTTCGTTACCGGAACTGCAGATGGCCGTTAAAACATCTGTGACGCATCTGAAGCCGGGCGGACTTTTGCTCGTGGTGGGCAAGACCCGTGAAATATTCAGAGGTAATAATTTTGCCTATACGGGGGAGCAGGAGGACGTGCATGTCACGCTGCTGGAAAACAACTACATCAACCTGTATCGTCCTGATACTTACGAAGCCATGCTGGTTTACTTGATCCGACGGAGGGGTGACCTGACCATTCACACGGAGTGCCACATCCTCGGCCTCTTCTCGCAGGAAGCATGGGAGAAGGTGTTCGCAGAAGCGGGGTTATCCGTGCAGGAGGAAGACATTAATAGCACCTATGACAAGTATCTGCTTGGTGGCGGGGAGTATCCGTTGAAAATATTTATCGGGAGGAAGTGATGAGGGCTAACGCTATCAACGCGGACGGGAAAAAGCGCCGCTTCTTTCTGCTTTTACCCGCCGATTATGGCTAACGTTAAACAATTCTCCTGTTAATCATCACTTTTCGTCTTTCGTAATTTTTGCGGCTGTGTAGGTGCTGTTGAGAAAAAAGAGATGTTTCCTTCATGGCGAAAGATAGCAGTTGTTCCAGACAGGCCGGAAAAGAAATAATATCTTCCTGAAATATTCTTATTCTTTAAATTTGGATATGTTCGATATTTCCATTGTAAATAATCACAACTAAAGCACACTTGATAATATTTCTTGACATAGGCGATAAAGAGAGGTATATATAGTCCAAATGTTGTTGAGGAGCTTAATAGAATGAGAGAAATGAGGTATGATTGAAAAGCCGGACACCAAAGTATGAGTTAAAATAACTTAATACGGAGGTGTTGAAATGGCAGTAGAGAGGATTCCGAGAGGCAAGTTTACGAAGGAGTTTCGGGAGGAAGCAGTACGGATGATCATTGAAGAGAAGATATCGATACCAGAGGTGGGCCGGAGGTTGCAGTTACCGCCATCAACAATCAGGTATTGGGTCAAGGCATATGAGGCAGGGAAACTAGGAGAAGTAGGCAAAGGGCAGCGGGAACTGACGGCGTTAGAGCGGGAGTTGTACGATACGAAGCGGGAGCTGGCCCGTGTCAGGATGGAGCGGGACATATTAAAAAAAGCGACAGCGTATTTTGCAAAGGAGTCGCTGCACGGTACGCGATAATGAAGGAGCTGCGGCTCACATATAGCATCAGAGACCTTAGTACCATGCTGTCAGTATCAGGGAGTGGTTATTACGAATGGATGAAGCGAAGGCCCTCGAAGCGACAGCAGGAGGAGAGGGTATTGGAGGTAGCGATCAAGGCAGCTCATAAGAAGAGCCGGGGCAGTCATGGACCTGCAAAACTTCAGAGGGATTTAGCGGAAGAAGGTATAAAGGCGGGAGAGTGTCGTATAAGGAGAATCCGGAAGAAACTGGGCATCAGGTGTGTTCAGAAGAAGAAGTATAAGGCGACAACGGACTCAAGGCATACATTGCCGGTGGCAGAGAATCTTCTGAAGCAGAATTTCGAGACGACCACGCCTGATAAGGTATGGGTCAGTGACATTACTTATATACCGACCGATGAGGGGTGGCTGTATTTGGCAGGACATAAGGATCTTTTTACCGGTGAAGTCGTAGGTTACGCGATGGCTGAGCGTATGACCAGAAGGCTGGTTAGTCAGTCGTTGTTTCGGGCAGTTTCATTAAAAAGACCAGGGAGAGGACTTATTCACCATTCTGATCGTGGCAGTCAGTATTGCTCATATGATTACAGCAGATTACTTAAGCAGTTTGGGATGAAGGCATCCATGAGCGGCAAGGGCAACTGTTACGATAATGCACCCTTGGAAAGTTTCTGGGGCGTATTGAAAAGCGAGTTGGTCCATCATCGCCGTTTCAGGACAAGACAGGAGGCGATTAGGGAGATTACCGAGTACATAGAGATATTCTACAACCGGCAGCGGAGACAGCAGCGGCTGGGATACTTATCCCCTGCTGCTTTCATCAGAAAGTTTCATATGGAGCAGATAGCGGCATGAGGCGTTTGGTGTCCGGACTTGACATCACACCTCA
>Ga0208244_101193_pt1 | contig 15806 bp, 8 predicted proteins | sample SubbioCR12Aug_5A_FD_184828 | JGI IMG/M metagenome (GOLD analysis project Ga0208244, IMG submission 184828) | Serpentinite rock and fluid subsurface biosphere microbial communities from McLaughlin Reserve, California, USA - CR12Aug_5A (SPAdes) | ecosystem: Environmental > Terrestrial > Deep... | reverse complement strand
TTTAGAACCGGAAAGTGGAGCCGAGATGTCTCGACTCCACTTTATCGTTTGCGTTTGGCTTTCAGCAGACTTTGGCTTGCCTACCGACCCAGTTCTCTCCCTTTATTAGATTCGGGATGAGTCATGTTTCCCCAGGCAGAAATAATGTCAATTGTCAATAAAAAGTGCGAAGAATGGCATGTTGAATTGTTTTTTGTTTTGGTTATACTGTACAACAGTGCTTTTGTGAAAGCGGTAACAAGTTCGCCGCTTCGCAAATCCCCATTTCAATCTACATGGAGTTCGATATGGATATTTTATGGTTAGGCAGTCGTCATGGCCTGAATGGCTTTGAGCAGATTGCCATTGCTGGCGTATTGGTTTCTGCGCTCATCAGCCTGGTGTACGCCTGGTGGCTGCGTAGTACGGTGCTCAAGAAGGACCAGGGCACCCAGGTCATGCAGGATATTTGGAACGCCATCCGAGTTGGTGCCGATTCGTACCTGAATCGCCAACTCAAGACCATCCTGCCGATAATTGGCATCTTGACCGTCGTCATGTTCCTGAGCGTTTATGTTGTTCCGCCCAGTCATGAGGCTGTTGATGAGTTTAAGGCCCTGGGGCCGGAAGCCACCACCCTGATTATCGCTGTCGGACGCACCATCGCTTTTATCATGGGTGCGTTCTTTTCATTGACTGTTGGTCAATGGGGTATGCGCATGGCTGTCCAGGCCAATGTGCGCGTGGCATCGGCTTCGCGGCGTGGGTTTAATGAAGCCCTCTCGATTGCTTATTACGCGGGAACCTATACTGGCATGTTGACCGACGGCCTTGGCCTGCTCGGTGGCACGTTGATTTTCGTTGCCTTCGGCAAGGCCGCGCCAGATGCCCTGCTCGGCTTCGGCTTTGGTGGCACCCTGATCGCGCTTTTCATGCGTGTCGGCGGTGGTATCTACACCAAGGCTGCTGATGTTGGTGCGGACCTGGTGGGCAAGGTCGAAAAGGATATTCCAGAAGATGATCCGCGCAATGCTGCCGTGATTGCCGACCTGGTCGGCGACAATGTCGGCGACTGCGCCGGTATGGCCGCCGACATCTTCGAGTCGTATGAAGTGACCATCGTTTCCGGTCTTATCTTGGGTCTCTCGCTGGTGGCTATCACCGGCGACCTGAAATGGATTGTCTTCCCGCTCATCATTCGCGCGGTGGGCGTGATTTCTTCCATTATCGGTACCTTCACCGTGCCGATTTGGAGCAAAGTCGACCTGCCATTTATTGGCCGCGCTCACGACGCCGAAGATGCCATGTTCCGCTCGTACGAAGTTTCCAGCATCTTCACCGTCGTCATTTCGTTCTGGCTGGCGCTTTCTTACGCCAACGACTGGCGTCTGGCGGCCCTGACCGCGGTTGGCGTCGGGCTGGCGGTGGCCTTCAACCCGCTGACTTCTTATTTCACGTCGACCAAGAAACCACCGGTCAAGGAAATTGTTTCCTCCACCGGCACCGGCCCGGCGACCACCATCCTGTCTGGTTTGTCGGTTGGTATGGAATCGAGTGTCTGGGCGCTGGTTGTGATTGTGATTAGCTTCATCTGTTCCATCTTGCTCTATAACAGCGACGGCCCGGCGTATGTGTTGTATGCGGTCGCCATGATTGGCATCGGCATGCTTTCACACACCGGCAACAACGTGGCGATGGACTCTTATGGCCCGATTTCCGATAATGCCAATGGCATCGGCGAAATGGCCTGGCAGGGTATGGAAGACAAAGAGACCAAAGACGCCCGCCAGATTATGGCCGACCTGGATGCCGTCGGCAACACCACCAAGGCGATTACGAAAGGTATTGCGATTGCCTCGGCGGTCATCGCGGCGGTTTCGCTGTTTGCCTCCTACATTACCGATGTTGGCCGCGTCCAGGAGCAGTTGGGGCAGGTCGTGATGGACGCCATTCGCATCTCGGATACGCGCGTCTTCATTGGCTTGCTGTTAGGCGGCGCATTGCCCTGGCTGTTCTCCTCGCTCTCGATTCGCGCTGTAAGCCGCGCTGCGGGACTGATTGTAGAAGAGGTTCGACGCCAGTTCAAAATTCCGGGCATCATGGAAGGCACAGTCAAGCCGGATTATGCGCAGGTGGTCGGGATTTCGACTGCTTCGGCCCAGAAGGAACTCATTCCGCTGGCAACCATTTCCGTCCTGATGCCGCTGGTGGTTGGCCTGGTGCTGCATGTCGAAGCCCTGGGTGGTTTCCTGGCAGGCATCATCCTTTCGGGGCAGTTGCTGGCAGTCTTTATGTCCAACGCGGGTGGCGCCTGGGATAACGCCAAGAAAGCCATCGAAGATGAGCCGCGTGACCTGGTTGCCAACACAGGCAAAGGCTCTGAGCGCCACAAAGCGAGCGTGGTCGGCGACACCGTCGGCGACCCGTTGAAGGACACCGCTGGCCCGGCCCTCAACCCGATGATTAAAGTTGCCAACCTGGTTTCGCTGTTGGCCGCTCCCATCATCGTAAAATACCCGATGATAAGCGAAGACGGCTCGATTAACGTCGTTGTGGCTCTGGTGGCGGCTGTCTTGCTGGCGGGTACCATCTGGGCAATTTTCCGCTCCAAGTCAACGATCGAGATTCATTAATCTGTTGATTTTCCAAACGAAAACGAGAGAAGTGTTGAACTTCTCTCGTTTTATATTTGCCGGGTTGGTTTTTACTTCAAAAACTTTTTCTGCCACTCGAACAACCGGTTCAAGGCCTCTATGGGCGAGAGCGAATTGACATCCAGCGTCTTCAACTCTTCGAGCAGCGGATTGGTTTCGGGGAACAGGGCCACCTGCTGGGCCGCCACTGGGTTGATTTTGACCGCCCGCCCCGAACTTTTTTCCAATTCGGACATAATCTCGTTGGCGCGCTGGATGACCGGCCTGGGCAGCCCGGCCAGTTGGGCGACGTGAATACCATACGAGCGGTCGGCCCCGCCCGGGATGATTTTGTGCAGGAAAACCACCGTCCCCTCGGCCTCGGTCACGGCGACGTTGTAGTTGCGCACACCCGGCAACAGGTCGGAGAGTTGCGTCAGTTCGTGGTAATGCGTGGCGAAAAGCGTCTTGGCGCGCAGGTGCGGGTGGTTGTGGATGTATTCGATCATCGCCCAGGCAATCGAAACGCCGTCATAGGTGCTGGTGCCGCGTCCGATTTCGTCCAGGATGAGCAGGGAGCGGTTGGTGGCATGGTTGAGGATGTTGGCCGCCTCAATCATCTCGACCATGAAGGTGGATTGCCCGGCGTGGATTTCGTCCTGTGCGCCGATGCGGGTGAAGATTCTATCCGTCAGCCCGATAACCGCCGATTGAGCCGGGACAAAACTGCCCATCTGCGCCATCAGGACGATTAAGGCCGCTTCGCGCAGGTAGGTCGATTTACCGCTCATGTTCGGCCCGGTGATGACGCGCACAATTTCGCCCATCTCAAAGCAAATATCATTCGGAACAAATCGGGTGGTTGAGGCTGTCGAAACTCCCTGTAAGCTGGTCTCGACGACCGGGTGGCGTCCCTCGCGGATATCGAGCACGTCGCTCTCAACCACTTGTGGGCGGACGTAGCCTCCCAGGGCAGCGGCTTCGGCCAGGGCGGCGAGGGCGTCCAGTTCTGCCAGGGCGCGGGCAGTGGCGAGCAGGTTCTGCGAAGCGCGCGCCAGAGTAAGGCAGATTTCCTTGAACAGGCGCAATTCGATTTCGCGGATGCGTTCCTCGGCGTTGAGCACCAGCGTCTCGTACTCTTTCATCTCCGGGGTGATATAGCGCTCAGCGTTGACCAGGGTTTGCTTGCGGATGTAATCTGAAGGGGCGTTGGCGGCTTGTCCGGCGGAAATTTCGATGTAATAGCCGAAGACTTTGTTGTAGCCGACTTTGAGGGTTTTGATGCCGGTGCGTTTGCGTTCGACCGCTTCGAGGTTGTTGATCCACTCGCGGGCGTGGCGCGAGGCTTCGATGACGCCGTCCAGTTCGGCGGAGTAGTCGGGGCGGATGATGCCGGTATTTTGCAGGGTGGCCGGGGGTTCTTCGGCCAGGGCCGTTTCGAGAAGTTCAAGTTCCTCGTTGCACGGAGACAGGCTGCGGGTTAGGGCGGAGAGCGGGGTTTCATCTCCCTGGGCGGCGAGCAGTTGCAAAACGCCTGGTAGTTTGGCGAGCGTTTCGCGCATCCCGACCAGGTCTCGGGGTTGGGCATGGCCTGACATGATACGGTTGGTCAGGCGCTCCAGGTCGCCAAGCGGCTTGAGCGCGGCGCGCAGTTCGGCCCGCAGCATCGATTGCCCGAAGAAGACTTCAACACCGTTTTGGCGGGTTTCGATTTTTGGCAGGTCAAGCAGGGGTTGGCTGACCCACTGGCGCAGCAAGCGTTTGCCCATCGGGGTGACGGTGCGGTCGAGGATGCCGAGCAGCGAGCCTTTGGTTTCGCCGCGCGCTTCGCTGTTTTGGGCCGAGCGCAGGGTTTCGGTCAGTTCAAGGTTGCGGCGGGTGGCTGCGTCGAGCGACATGAATTCGCTGGTCGAGTAGACGCGCAGGCTGGTCAGCAGGTCGAGCGCGGTGGGTTCGGTCTCGCGCAGGTAGAGCAGGATGCCCCCGGCGGTGCGGGCGGGCAGGGAGTGGTTTTTCAGCCCGAAACCGTCCAGCAAGGCGGCTTTGAAGTGCGCCAGCAGCGTTTCGCTGGTTTTGCCCGGCTCGAAACGCCAGGCGGGCCAGGGGGTGATGTGGCCGGGCAGGTTGTTGAGCAGAATCTGGTTGTCGGGGTGGATGACCTCGGCGGGACGCAGGCGGGTTAGTTCGGCGCGGATGGCGGATTGGATGTCGGGGCTGTGCAGTTCGGTGACGGCGAATTCGCCGGTTGAGATATCCACATACCCGACCCCGGCGTGTTCGCCGTCGATGACGACCGCCGCCAGGTAGTTGTTGGCGTCGCCTGGCAGCAGGCTGGGTTCGATGAGCGTGCCGGGGGTGACGATGCGCACCACCTTGCGCGGGAAGATGCCTTTGGCGGGCATTTCGCCGACTTGTTCGGCGATGGCGACCCGGTGGCCTTTTTCGATGAGTCGAATCAGGTAGTTATCGAGCGCGTGGTAGGGGATTCCGGCCAGGGGCACACGCACCCCGCCGCCGACCGGGCGGGAGGTCAGGACGATGTCGAGGTCACGGGCGACAACTTCGGCGTCTTCGTCGAAGGTCTCGTAAAAATCCCCCAGGCGGAACAGTAAAATGCAACCCGGGTGGTCGCGCTTAATGTCAAGGTATTGCTGGCGGACGGGGGTGGTTTGTTCGGCGCTCATGGGGGTGATTTTAATGCGAAACGCTGAAAAATAGTGACATTCATCAGTTTGAAATTAGGCATTGTGCGATATAATATAGGCACTATATTCCTAGAAGGAGGTTGAAATGGCTAGTGTTACATATGAACATGTAGTAAAGGAATTCGGTAACGTTCGCGCAGTGAGCGACCTGAATTTCCGCATCGAAGACAAGGAATTCCTCGTTTTCGTTGGCCCATCCGGTTGTGGTAAAACCACTGCCCTGCGTTTGCTTGCGGGGTTGGAGGAAATCACAAGCGGACAAATTTTAATTGGCGACCGTGTCGTCAACGATGTCCCGCCCAAGGACCGCGATATTGCGATGGTGTTCCAGTCTTATGCGCTGTACCCGCACATGTCTGTTTATGACAACATGGCCTTCAGCCTCAAGCTTCGCAATACTCCCAAGGACGAAATCAAGAAGCGCGTGCAGGAAGCCGCTGAGATTTTGGGCATTCAAGAATTGCTCGAGCGCAAGCCCCGCCAACTCTCCGGTGGCCAGCGCCAGCGCGTTGCTGTAGGCCGCGCCATTGTCCGTAATCCGAAGGTTTTCCTGTTCGACGAACCGCTCTCGAACCTGGATGCCAAACTGCGCGTCCAAACCCGCGCCGAGATTAGCAAGTTGCACCAGCGTTTGCAGACCACCTTCATCTACGTGACCCACGACCAGACCGAAGCCATGACCATGGCCTCGCGCATCGCGGTCATCAACAAAGGCTCTCTCCAGCAATTGGACACCCCGCAGGTGCTTTATGACACCCCGGCCAACATGTTCGTGGCTGGTTTCATCGGCTCCCCGGCAATGAACTTCTTCCCCGGCACCCTTAAGCGCGCTGACGACAAACTGGTGGTTGACCTGGGCACCGGTGCGGTCGCCATCCCGGCCCACTTGACCGGCCCTTACGAAAAACTGGTCGGCAAGAAGGTTGTCTTTGGTATCCGCCCCGAGGATGTTTACAACCCGATGTATCTGCCGCCGGCCATCCACGCTGAAAAAATCACCTGCAAAGTGGATGTGATTGAGTTGATGGGTAACGAAATCTTCCTCTACCTGGTGGCTGGGAGCAACAACTTTGTTTCCCGCATCGACCCGCGCACCAGCTTCAAGGTCGGCGATGAAGTCCAGGTTGCCTTCAACATGGACAAGTTCCACATCTTCGACCCCGAGACCGAACAGGCCATTCGCTAGGCTGGCCCCGCACCAAATGGTATTCCCGTAGGGGCGCAGCATGCTGCGCCCCTATAATTATGTAAAAAGGAGACTGGTTTTATTATGGAAACGAAATATACCCTTGTTCTCGTTCGCCATGGACAGAGTGCCTGGAACCTGGAAAACCGCTTTACCGGCTGGACCGACGTCGACCTGACTGAGCTGGGTGTGACCGAGGCTCATGCGGGCGGAAAACTGCTCAAGGAAGGCGGCTATGTTTTTGACATTGCCTACACTTCTGTGCTCAAGCGCGCCATCAAGACCCTATGGGCGGTTTTGGAAGAAACCGGCCTGGAGTGGATTCCTGTTTTCCGCGCCTGGCAGTTGAACGAACGCCATTACGGCAACCTGCAAGGTTTGAACAAGGCCGAAACCGCCGATAAATTTGGCGAAGAGCAGGTCAAAATCTGGCGGCGCAGTTATGATGTCCCGCCGCCTCCGCTGGATGAGACCGATGAGCGCCATCCGCGCTTCGACCCGCGCTATGCCGACCTGAAGCCTGAAGAACTGCCCGCTACCGAGTCGCTCAAAATTACTCTCGAGCGCGTCCTGCCGTTCTGGCATGGAACTGTTGCCCCGATGATTAAATCGGGCAAGCGCGTCCTGGTTGTCGCCCACGGTAATTCACTGCGCGCGATGGTTAAGTACCTCGATAATGTTTCCGAGAAGGATATTCTCGAACTGAACATTCCGACCGGCATTCCGCTGGTATACGAACTGGATGCCGACCTGAAGCCGGTCAAGAGTTACTATCTCGGCGACCCTGAAGCGGTTGCCGCTGCCGCCGCCGCGGTTGCCGCGCAGGCAGCCAAGAAGTAATTGTTAAATTGGAGAGTGGCTCTTGAGAACGCCAGGGAAAATCGATTCCCTGGCGTTTTTGCTTTTGCCAGCGGTACAATAATCACCAATCACCGATCGCCAATTACCAATCACCAACCCCGCCATGTCCCTGTCCCTTGACTTCATCTCCGAACTTAAACGCCATTTTCACGGCGACGTGCTGACCGACAGTGCCAGCCGCATCCTGTATAGCACCGATGCCAGCATCTACCAGATGATGCCGCTTGGGGTGGCTATCCCGCATACCCAGAACGACCTGGTTTGCGCCCTCGAACTGGCCGCCAAATATCGGATTCCCGTCCTGCCGCGCGGAGGCGGCTCTTCGCTGGCCGGGCAGGCGATTGGCCCGGCGCTAGTACTTGATACATCCCGTTTCCTGAACAAAATCATCGAGATCAACCCCGAAGCGCAGACCGCCACGGTTGAGCCGGGAGTTGTGCTGGCGCGCCTGAACGCTGCCGCCGCCCGCCATGGATTGCAATATGGCCCCGACCCGGCTTCCGCCGAGCGCGCCTCGATGGGCGGCGTCATCGCCAACAATGCCACCGGCGCGCACTCCATCCTGTACGGTATGTCTGCTGACCACATTCTCTCCGCGGATGTGATTCTTTCGGATGGCAGTTTGGCTACCTGGGGGGAACTCGATAGTTTGATACTCGATACTGGATATTCGAAAATCGATAGTAGATACTCGATACTGGATACTCGAATATCGAATAACGAATCTCGAATCCCCAATCTCCAGTCACAAATCTTGCAGGCGATAGCCTCCATCCGCACCACCCACACCGACGAAATCCGTGCCCGCTGGCCGAAAACCTGGCGCAACTCTGCCGGATACCGCCTGAACTACCTGCTGCCCTGGTCTCCCGCCACCCCGCCCCAGTGGGGAAACACTCCCTACCCACCCTTAAGTCCTGAGCGGAGTGAACGCAGTCGAAGGGCATCTTTCAATCTTGCCCCCCTCCTTGCCGGTTCCGAAGGCACACTGGCCGTCATCCGCACCGCTACGGTTCGGCTTGTGCGCAAACCGGCCCATACCATTTTGGGTGTGCTGGCCTATGAGAGCATCGCCGCTGCCTGCGACGATGTCTTGCGCTTGCTGGCCTTGCAACCCTCGGCGGTTGAGTTGATTCCGCAGATGCTGGTTCGCCTCGCCCGCGCCGTGCCAGCCTACGCGGCGCAATTGGCCTGGGTGCGGGGCGACCCGTCAGCGTTGCTGGTGGTCGAATTTAGCGGCGAGACAGGCGAAGGGTTGCGTGAGCGTGCGCAGGCCCTCGGCGCGGAGGTCGTCATCGCCGAATCGCGCGAGGAACAGGCGCGCGTCTGGAACGTCCGCAAAGTCGGCCTGGGCATTCTGGATTCCGGCCCCGGCCCCAAGCGTCCGGTCGCTTTTATCGAAGATTGCGCCATTCCGGTTGAAAACCTGGGCACTTTTGTGCGCGAACTGGATAAAATCCTGTCCGCGCACGGCACGATTGGCGCATACTATGCTCACGCCTCGGCCGGGACGCTGCACGTCCGCCCGCTGCTCGACCTGCGTAGCGGCGAGGGTGTCCGTTCCCTGCGCAGCATCGCCGAAGCCACCCTGGCGCTGACCCTGCAGTTGGATGGGGCCATGTCGAGCGAGCACGGCGACGGCCTGTTGCGTTCCGAATTTCTCGAAGCCACCTACGGCCCGGCGCTGGTCGAGGCCATGCGCGCAATCAAACACGCCGCCGACCCGCAAAACCTGCTCAACCCCGGCAAAATTCTCGATACCCCGCCCCTCGACACCCACCTGCGCTATGGAACGGATTATCGTTCCGAAGGCTGGCAATCCACGCTCGACTTCACTTCACAGGGCGGCCTGGCCGGGGCCATCGAGCAGTGCAACGGCGCGGGCGTCTGCCGCAAGGATGGCGGCGTGATGTGCCCTTCCTTCCAGGCCACCGGCATCGAAATGTTCAGCACCCGCGGCCGCGCCAACCTGATGCGCGCCCTGGTCAGCGCCAAACCTGCCCCGCCGCTCGAAACTGACGTTAAACACGCCCTCGACCTGTGCCTGGCCTGCAAAGGCTGTAAATCCGAATGCCCGAGCGGGGTGGATATCGCCAAGCTCAAGTACGCCTTTCTTGAGCGCTACTATCGCAGTCATCGCCGCCCCCTGCGCGACTATCTGTTTGCCCACATCGGCGCCCTCGGTGCGCTGGTCGCCGTATTGCGCCTGGGACGGCCGCTCAACGCCGTCATGGCTGCCCCATTGGTTCGCAGAATCATTGATCCACTTTTTGGAATCAATGAAAAGCGGCCCCTGCCCCGATTCGGACACTCACCCAAACGTTCAACGTTCAACCCTTCGGCACGGCTTCGCCATTCAGGGCAGGCCATTCAACGTTTCAACCTGACACCTGACACCCCAACACCTGACACATCCTCCTGCGAAACCGTTTTGTATCTGTCCGATGCCTTCACCCACCACTTCGAGCCGGAAATTGAAGGTGCGGCGTTGTCTCTCCTGCAAGCCGCCGGAATCCACCTGGTCGAAATCCCGCTGCTCGGCGCTGGCCGGACGCTGATCTCGAAAGGCTTCCTGAAAGAAGCCCGCGCCCATCACATGAAATTGCTCGATGCCATCCGCCGTCTCGACCCGGCAGGGGAGTTGCCCATTCTGGGCATCGAACCCAGCGAACTCTACACCCTCAAAGACGAACTCCACGACCTCGTCCCCCCCGACCGCCGCGAAGAAGCCAATTCCATCGCCCAACGCGCCTACCTGATAGACGAATTTCTCCTACGTCCATGCCCTCACACCCAAAAAGAGCGCGTAGCCAATCTCTTCTCGCCAACTTTTCACCTGACACCTGACACCCCCTCACCCGACACCTTTAAACCTTCCAACCTTAAACCTTCAACAATTCTTTTACACGCCCATTGCTACCAAAAAGCCCAACCGCCCGCGCCGGATGGATTCCCGGTGGGGCAGGCAGCGACTGCGGCTTTCCTGCGCGCGCTCGGATTCGAGGTCGAAATCGTCCCCTCCGGTTGCTGCGGTATGGCGGGCGCGTTCGGCTACGAAAAAGAGCATTACGATGTCTCAATGGCGGTTGGGGAGTTGGTGCTACTGCCAACCGTCCGCGCCGCCAGCCCCGAAACGCGGATCGCCGCTCCCGGCGCCTCCTGCCGCGCCCAAATCGCGGACGGCGCCCAACGCGCCGCCGACCATCCGCTGGTGATTGCGGCACAACGGATAGGAAGTGGAGATTGACATGAATAACATACCGCTTTCCCAGGCCAGCAGCCTCGGATAAATTAGCAGAAAGTGTTTATAACTGGATAACTTCAGGCATTTTGTCAAACCATCTGTAGAGAAATATCAGTAGGTTTAGGATGAAACTATGAGAAAAAACATTTATAGATTTCTGTCAGTTTTCTGGCTAATCCATGTGATGGTACTAATATCGTGCGGTATGCCCGCTACTTCATTTACTAATCCTAGTGAAGCACCTTCTAATTCTGTAGCGGACTCGTGTATTCCTCCCCTTTATGGTGATTTTTCTTATCCTATTTCTTCTGAAAGTGTAGATATGAAGTACCCAGGGATAAATATGTCTGTTCTTCCCCCGGCCCCCTGGGATATTGAAGTTTCTTTACCGGAAATTCCTGGGATAGAGAGCACGGAATATAGCAGCATAGAAATGCTCCAGGCGCGTTCTTTGAACGACGCTATTGAAATTTGGGTGCGTGTTTCAGTCGGATTCGAAGAACAAGCGTATTTTCTTGTGTACAGGACGGACACTGAGGAGTGGAAGTTGATTCCTGAAAGGATTAATTTACTAATTGTAGATAAAGATGGCACCTTATGGGGAAGTTATGATTCTAAGCCTGTACCCAGTAATGATAGCATGATAAAAAAATTCAATGAGCAAACCAATACTTTTGAAAAAACTTCTGCAAGAATGCCCATATCACCTCAGCAAGGCCAGGAAAATAATTATTATGGTCAAACTCTATTAGATAACAACGGGATTTTCTGGATGTTAATTCCTGAACAAGGGATTTACAAATTCAATCCAATAACGAGTGATTTAAAGAAGGTTTTCGATCTGTCATTTCATTTTCGCAGCGCAAAAATTGATTCAAATGGAATAATCTATCTGCTGGTATACAATGAATTTACAAAGGACGGGGGATTTGAAATCCAATCTTTGTTATACCGTTATGATACAAACACAGGTGATTCTAATAATCAAAATTTGAGATACCTATTAGAACCCTATCCTCTCCCTGCAAAAAACTTGTTCCTTGATAGCCGAGGTCGTATTTGGTTGGATAGTATTGCATATCGTGACGAGGCTGGAATATGGCGCCAAATTCAACGCTCCCCTCTCTTTGTTTCTCCCATTCGAGAAGTTTATAGCGATTATCGATATAAAACGGCAGAAGTGGTATTAGAAAGTTCCGATAAAAGACTATGGTTTTTGCATCTTAACAATGGCATGATATTCCTCAACCCCGACAAAGGCGAGTGGTGCTGGTTCACTACCTACCAATCGAACATTGTTGAAGACGTTGACCACAACCTGTGGATGATTGCGGATGGAAAACTGTACAAGTATCCGCTGCAGCCATAGCCTTATCCCAATTGCAGGGGATACTTGTAATATAATAGCGCTTATTGTAAACGCTTACATCAAGGAGACTTCCCGTGCCGAAAGCCTTATCCCTTATTCTGCTCTTTGCCCTGCTGGCGGGCTGCGCCCCGGCGACACCTGCGCCCGCTGCCCTGCCGCCGACCGATGCGCCACCGACAGCCCTGCCCGCGCCGACGGCCATCCCAACCGTCCATCCAGACATCCTGTATGTCGACCCCGGCATCGACCTCGGCCCCATCAGCCCGCTGGTGTATGGCACCAATCACGGCCCCTGGGCGGCAGTTCCTGCGACTCGCATCGAAGATGCCTACAACCTGCCTGTGACTGTCATCCGCTTTCCCGGCGGCGAGTGGGGAGACCGTAACATCCTCAAGCCCTACGAGGTCGACCAGTTTATGGATTTGTGCCAGCGCATTGGCGCGACGGCGACCATCAACGTTCGCACCATGACCGGCACACCCGAAGAAGCCGCCGAACTGGTGCGTTATGTCAATATCGAGAAAGGTTACGGCGTTCGTTACTGGGCGATTGGCAACGAGCCCCAGTTCTATGAAGGCGCGCTGGGCGAAACCTACACTGTCGAGCGCTTCAACCGCGAATTCCGTGCGATTGCCCTGGCGATGAAAGCCGTCGACCCGAGCATCCAGATTATCGGCCCGGAACTGACCAACTTTGGCCCAGATTCAGCCTCCAATCCCAAAGATTCTGAGGGCAAAGACTGGATGATTGAATTTCTGCGCACCAACGGCGACCTTGTGGACGTCGTCTCCATCCACCGCTACCCATTCCCGGCCAATGCCATATCGCCGGGCCGCACGGCGGACGACTTGCGCCAGGATACCGCGAACTGGAACCCGACCCTGCGCCATCTTCGTGACCTCGTCCATGCCGAGACCGGACGCGACCTGCCGATTGCCGTCACCGAAACCAACTCCGATTGGAGCAAGGCGGTTGGCGGCGGGGCCACCCCCGACTCGCACTACAACGCCGTCTGGTGGGCCGACAGCCTGGGGCGCATGATTCGCGAGCGGGTTTTGCTGGTCAATTACTGGCTGATTTCGTACAACCAGGGCGGCTGGAGCCTGGTCACCCGTGACGGGCCAAGCCCGACTTATTACGTTTACGAGGTTTACGAGCATTTTGGCGAGCAGCTGGTCTACAGCGCCTCGGGCGTGGCGGATGTCTCGGTCTATGCCGCCCGGCGGGCTGACGGGGCGCTGACCCTGGTCGTTATCAACCTGTCGGACGAGGAAAAGCGCGTCGGCCTGGAAATTGCCGGGGATGCGCCAGCAACCGCATCCGTCATCCGACTCGACCCCGAGCACAACGCCGCCGACCTGGGCATGCAGCCTTTTCTTGCGGATGGTTTCCTGTCCCTCCCGCCCCAATCGGTGACGTTGTATATTCTTGAATAAACAAAAATCTTGATTGAACCAAAAACACCTCCCCGGAAAATTCAGGGGAGGTGTTTGCTTTTGTTGGGTTGTCTAATCTGCCGCGGCGAGGCTCAATTTCTCTTTTTCCTCTACGCTGGCTTTGGCGGTTTCCATGTGCAGGCGGAAGGTCAACGCAAAAGCGGCCAGCAGGAAGGCGATTTCGAGACCAAAGACGGTGGCGTAAGCCATGAAGATGTTGCCTGTCACCACACGGATGGTGTCCACGGTAACGCCGCCCATCACCGAGCCGAGGGCGTTGCCGGTCATGTTGGCAACCGCCCAGACGCCCAGTAGCATCCCGGCTCGTAGTTTGGTGGTGAAGTTCATGGCATTGCTCAACATGCCTGCCCCGGCCAACCCTGTGCCTAGCCCCATGACGAAGACCATGCCCTTGAACAGGCCGACGCTGCCGTTCAGCCCGGCCAGGATGGGGCCGAGGAAGGAGAAAGCGGCAACCAGCATTCCAATCCGCATGACGCGCATTGGGCCGAGGGCTTTAAGCAGGTACAACCCGCTGGCCAACATTGAGAGCAGCACGCCGATGCCCCAGTACTGGGTCAGGCCGGTGGTTTCGCCAACTTCCATGCCCAGCACCAGGCCGCCAAAGGGTTCTAGTAAAACGTCCTGGGCCAGTGTGCCGATGAAGGTCAGCACAACAATCAAGAAGAACAGGCGCACTTGCGGGTCGCCCAGTACTACAGAGCGGAAGGCTTCGCTGAATTTGACCTCTCGCGCTTTTTCGGCGGCGACTTCGGTTGCTTTGCCCTTTTGCTCCTGTCCGATGGCACCCAGGAAGGCCAGTACCAGCACGGCGGCGGCGACGCCAATCGAAACGGTCACCAGTCGTTCCGGTTCGTACACCTTGAGCGCGCCCTTGATAATGCCCGCTCCGATGACCATGCCGAGCATGGTGGCGACCTCGTACATGGTTGCGGCGCGGGAGCGGGCCGGGCCATCGTAGCGTTCGGCCACCAGGGCCTGGAAGGTGTTGTGGCTGATGTTGCGCCCAAGACCAAAGAGCAGGAAGGCCAGCGCCACCCCCGCCAGTACCAGGGCGGAATTTCCGGAGGTTATCATGCTGGAAATGGCAACCACGCCCAGCCCGATGAGCAGCGCACCAAACATGATATACGGCTCACGGCGTTTGCCAAAGATGGGGAAGGCATCCGAGCGGTAACCAATCCAGATACGGATGGGCGAAATGACCGACGGGATGGCAAAGAACAGCGCCACCAGTGTGGCGGCATAGCCCAACTCGGCAATCATGATGCGGTTGAGGGTGCTACCGATCAGTACGCCGCTAAAAGCATAGGCAATTGGGAACAGGGCAAGACGCAGGTTGTTGAGGATGCGGGGCATTGGGGGAGACTCCTTTGGGGAAATAGGGTGGTTGATACTCGAATTACGAATATCCAGTACCGAATATTGCTTTGCTCGCCGCCTCGCGCCCCTGCTTGATGCAATCGGGGACGGCGATGCCGCGGTAGGAACTTCCAGCCAGGAAGATGCCAGCGGGCAAACTGGCTTCGATGGCGTCGATGCGTTCGAGGTGGCCGACTTCGGCTTGCGGGAATCCGGACGGCCAGCGGTAAAGATCGTAGCCGAGGGGCGCGGCCTGGATGTTGAGCAGGTCGCGCAGTTCGGCGCGGATGGCTGCGAGCAGTTTTTCGTCGTCGTAGGTAACCAATTCGGGTTTTGCGCCGCCGAAGAAGACGCGTAATAGCGTGTAGCCAGGGTGGCTGCGTTGGGGCATTTTTCGCGAACTGACGGTGACGGCGTCGATGGCGCGTTTTTCGCGGCGCGGAATCATCAGTCCGTTGATGACCGGTTCGGCGGGGATGTCGCTTTCGCGGTAGACGAGCGAGAGGGTGCCGATATTTTCGTGTCGGATTTGCCTGAGCAGGGTAGCGGATGACGGGGACAGATCGGCCAGCAAATCGGCGGCGGTGTGCGCCAGGGTGGCGAGGATGACGGTACGCGCCTCCAGCGTTTCACCCGAGGCTAATTTAACGGTGAAACCGGCCGCGGTGCGTTCGAGGCGCGAAGCGGGAGCGTTCAGGCGCAAGGTCCCCCTGAGATGTGCTGCCAGGGTATCGGGGAGTTGCTGCATCCCTTTTTCGTAATTGATAAAACGCGGTTTTTTGGGGCCTTTGGGCTTTTTGAAGGCGCGCGACAGGGCGGCCAGGACCAGGCTGCCGGATTCCTTTTCCATTTCGCGCATGATGGGCGAGGAGACCAGGATGCTCTGGCGGGCCGGGTCGGTGTTGTAGATGCCGCCCAGCACAGGGCCGATGAATTTTTCGAGCGCTTCGCGGCCCAGGCGGCGGGTGGCGAAATCGGCCAGCGATTCATCGCCGTCGTCGCGGCGGGCG
>Ga0208244_101192_pt1 | contig 15816 bp, 13 predicted proteins | sample SubbioCR12Aug_5A_FD_184828 | JGI IMG/M metagenome (GOLD analysis project Ga0208244, IMG submission 184828) | Serpentinite rock and fluid subsurface biosphere microbial communities from McLaughlin Reserve, California, USA - CR12Aug_5A (SPAdes) | ecosystem: Environmental > Terrestrial > Deep... | reverse complement strand
CAACTCACGTTTCGGGAAAAACCGCCGACTATCTGTCGTCTATCCACTGATTGAACGAAAACCAGAGGTTTTTTGGAATTTTAGTGGCCGAGATTTTTGGAAAAATGGGGTTTTCGGTCAGGCACTAGTGTAAAAGAACGACGATGCAAGCGGCGCGCGCAACCCGGTTTTTACGGGTTTTCGCTTCAGAACGTCTCGTCGTCGCGCAGGTAGCGCCATTGCCCCAGCGGCAGCTCGCCCAGCCGCACGCGGCCGATGCGGACGCGTTTGAGACCCGCAACCTTGAGCCCCACCAGCTCGCACATGCGGCGGATCTGCCGCTTGCGGCCCTCTTTCAGGATGAAGCGCAGCTGGTCGGGGTTCTGCCAGCCGACCCGGGCCGGGCGCAGCTTGCGGCCGTCGAGCGAGAGGCCGTGATTGAGCAGCGCAAGGCCTTTGTCGTCCAGCCGACCCTCGACCCGCACCAGATATTCCTTTTCGACACCGGAATCTTCGCCAATCAGCTGTTTGGCAATGCGCCCGTCCTGCGTCAGCACCAAAAGGCCGGTCGAATCGATGTCCAGACGCCCGGCCGGCGCCAGCCCTTTCAGGTGCGTCGGGTGAAACGCCCGCCCCGCGCGGCCGTCCTGCCACAGGGTTTCGGGACGGATCAGCGTCGCCGCCGGCTGGTAGCCAGGTTCCGGCTGGCCTGACACATAGCCGACGGGTTTGTGCAGCAGGAGGGTGACGCGCTGCTGCTGTTGCGCGCTGGCCTGCGTGTCCAGGCGAATCGCGCAATTGGGATCGACCTTGGTGCCGAGCTCGGAGACGCGGCGGCCGTCGACAAACACCAGCCCGCGCTCGATGTAGCTGTCGGCCTCGCGACGCGAGCACAGCCCGCGCTCGGACATCAGTTTGGACAGGCGGATCGGTTCGGTCATGTCGTAATCCGCTCAATGCAACTGGCGGGCGAGTGCTTCACGCGCCTCGTCGGCGGGCAGGCAGCACTTCTTGTACTTCATGCCGCTGCCGCAAGGGCAGGGGTCGTTGCGCCCCGGCTTGGGCTGTTCGCGCACGTAGGGTTCGGGGAAGTCGTACAGGCCATCGTGTTGGTCCGCCACGCTCGGTGCACGGGCATCTTCTTCTTCGCGCCATCTTTCCTGGCGCGCCAGAATCTCCGCCTCGTCGTAAAACGCCCAGGGCTCTTCGCGCCGCGCCCATCCCGGTGCGTCCTTTGCTTCTGCGAAACTGTGTGCGACATCATCCGACGCGAACACCACGCCGAAGCTGGAACTTGCTTCCTGTTCGGCGGCCATCTCATCCAGCAGGGCGCGATGTCGTTGGCGGGGAAAGTCCAGCAGATTGCTGGCAGCAAGCAGGCGAAAATCCAGGTCATCGCTTGTGTCCGTCACCCGATCCGCAAGCCAGTCCAGCGCGGCGTCCAGTTCGGCGGGGCCGGCTGCCAGCCCCGCTGCCACCACGGGGTCCACCGCCTCGCAACGCACGAACCAGCTCGCGTTGCGGTCCTGCGCCAGCTCCCTGGCCTGGTCGATGACCGCAGGCGGCTTGTTGGCGAAAAGCCAGGCCGTGCCGCCCGCCACCCAGTCCAGCAGCAACTCGTCTTCCCTGCCCGCGCGGCGCAGCGCGTCGATGAGCAAACGGCCCGCCGCCTCGCCCGGAATCGCGCCCAGCAGAAACAGCGCGTGCAGCCCCATCCACCAGACATCCCGCTCGTCGTCCGCGCCGGGCGCGTCCAGCCGCGCGTAAAAATCCGCCAGAGCCGCCACCATGTCCTCGCCGCGCGCGACGCAGGCGTCGAACAGGATGCGCGGCACGCGGTCCTCGTGCTCGATCAGCAGATCGAGCAAATCCCCGACCGGAGCGTGGGACAGGGTGTGGGGGTCAAAAACCGGAATGTCGTTCATGGATTGCTTCATTCGATGACGGATGGGTTGTGCGTGAGGCGGCGTTGGCTGACGAAGTCTCTGGTTAAAGGCCAAGATGCAGGAAAGGGAGTATGGGGCCGGACACGGTAATCATCCCGCTCTGGATGCCCTAAATCAACACTTATCAAGCCGGCTCAGGTCACGGCTGCCATGCACAACCATCACGATTTCGATGGTGTCTGGGCAGAGGCGGTAGATGATGCGATAGCTTTGGTAAATCACTTCGCGGATGCCGGGGGGTTGTCGGCCTCGGGCATTGGTCGGCCACTATGTGGAAAGCGCGGCAAGTGGCGGGTGGCGCGCAGCAGGCGCTCGATAAATGCTTGGGCGTAAGCGGGCGAATCCTGTGCGATGTAATTACGGATATGTTCATCATCCAGCAGCGCGCGGCGCGACCAGATGGTTTTCACGAAATGCGCTTGCCCAGGAGCTGTTGTTCAACTTCGTGCTGTGTGTGGGTGCGGCCTTCGTCGAGATCACGCAAGCCCTCTTCGAGTTTTTGCCTGACGTATAGCGCGTATATAGCGTCGTCGAACGTGGCCTGTTCCGGGAGGTGGTCGGCGATGTCGTGGACAATTGTTTTCAGGGTTTGCATGAGCGCGGCTCCTTGCGAGTTGATTGGATAATCATATCAGTTTGGTGTCGCTCACAAACCCTGTCAGGCCTTAGCGTGAAAATACATGACCACGAGGCGTGACAATACCTCGCGACACTTGGCGATGAAAAAAAGAGGGGACGCAGAGTCGCCGGTCATTCCCCTGCTCAACCACACCCCTGTGGCTTCCTCGCAGGTCATCTGGCAGCGACGAAGGTATTTTCATCATTCAGGGTGCCGTGTGTCAATCGGCATGAAAGTTAGGTTCAAAGGGGCAGCGAACGTATCAGGTTTTCGCCAGCACTGGTTGGAGGTAATGCCCGGTATAACTGGCTTTGTTCGCCGCCACGTCTTCCGGGGTGCCGACGGCGAGGATTTCGCCGCCGCCCGCGCCGCCTTCGGGGCCGAGGTCGATCAGCCAGTCGGCGGTCTTGATGACATCCAGATTGTGTTCGATGACAACCACGCTGTTGCCGGCCTCTCTCAGTCGCTGCAGCACTTTCAGTAATAAATCGATGTCGGCGAAGTGCAGACCCGTGGTCGGCTCGTCGAGGATGTACAACGTGCGCCCGGTGTCGCGCTTGGACAGTTCGAGCGCGAGCTTGACCCGCTGCGCCTCGCCGCCCGACAGCGTGGTGGCGGACTGGCCGAGGCGGATGTAGCCCAAGCCGACGTCGAGCAGGGTCTGCAGCTTGCGCCTGACCACCGGCACCGCGGCGAAGAATTCGTGCGCGTGCTCGATGGTCATTTCCAGCACGTCGCGGATGGTCTTGCCCTTGTACTGGATTTCCAGCGTCTCGCGGTTGTAGCGCGCGCCGTGGCAGACGTCGCACGGCACGTAGATGTCGGGCAGAAAGTGCATCTCGACCTTGATCACGCCGTCGCCCTGGCAGGCCTCGCAGCGTCCGCCCTTGACGTTGAAGCTGAAGCGGCCAGGGCCGTAGCCGCGCATGCGCGCTTCCGGCACCCCGGCGAACAGTTCGCGGATCGGGGTGAAGAGACCCGTATAGGTAGCCGGGTTGGAGCGCGGGGTGCGGCCGATCGGTGACTGGTCGACGTTGATCACCTTGTCGAAGAACTCCAGGCCGCGGATCTCGCCGTGCGGCGCGGGCTCGGCCGACGAGCCGTACAGATGGCGCGCGACCGCAGCGTAGAGCGTGTCGTTGATCAGCGTCGACTTGCCCGAGCCCGACACCCCGGTGATGCAGACGAACAGTCCGACCGGCAGGTTGAGCGTGACGTGCTTGAGGTTGTTGCCGCGGGCATCGGTCACCACCAGTTGCCGCTCGGGGTCGGGCTGGCGGCGCGTTTTCGGGATGGCGATGCGCCGCCGGCCGGACAGGTATTGCCCGGTGAGCGAGTGCTCGGCGAGGCGGATCGCCTCCGGCGTCCCTTCCGCCACCACTTCGCCGCCGTGCACGCCGGCGCCGGGGCCCATGTCGATCACGTAATCGGCGGCGCGGATCGCGTCCTCGTCGTGTTCCACCACCAGCACCGAGTTGCCGATGTCGCGCAGGTGCTTCAGCGTGCCCAGCAGGCGATCGTTGTCGCGCTGGTGCAGGCCGATCGACGGCTCGTCCAGCACGTACATCACACCGGTCAGCCCCGAGCCGATCTGCGACGCCAGGCGGATGCGCTGCGACTCGCCGCCGGAGAGCGTATCGGCGGAGCGGTCGAGCGACAGGTAGTCCAGCCCCACGTTATTGAGAAAGCCGACGCGGGCGACGATCTCCTTGACGATGCGGTCGGCGATCTGCGCGCGCTGGCCGTCGAGCGTCAGCGACTCGAAAAACGCCTGCACCTGTTTCAGCGGCATCGCGCTGACGACGTAAATCGGCACCCCACCCATCATGACGTGACGCGCTTCCTCGCGCAGCCGGGTGCCGTTGCAGGCGGGGCAGGACTTGTTGTTCTGGTACTTGGCGAGTTCCTCGCGCACCGCCGTCGAGTCGGACTCGTGGTAGCGCCGCGCCATGCTGGCGAGCACGCCCTCGAAAGGATAGCTTTTCGTCGTGTAGCCGCCGCGCGGCGCCAGCGTCTGGAACGCGATCGCGTCGCGGCCGGAGCCGTTGAGAATCACGTCGCGGGTGCGCTCGGGCAGGGCGTCCCACGGCGTGTCGAGGTCGAAGCCGTAATGCATCGCCAGGCTCTGCAGCATCATGAAAAAGAACTGGTTGCGCTTGTCCCAGCCCTTGATCGCGCCGTTTGCCAGAGACAGATGCGGGAAGGCGACCACGCGTGCCGGGTCGAAGAACGTGATCTGACCGAGCCCGTCGCAGGTTGGGCAGGCGCCCATCGGGTTGTTGAACGAGAACAGGCGCGGCTCCAGTTCCGGCAGCGCGTAGCTGCAGACCGGGCAGGCGAACCTGGCGGAAAACAGGTGTTCGCGGCCGGCGTCCATTTCCACCGCCAGCGCACGGCCGTCCGAGTGGCGCAGCGCAGTCTCGAAGCTTTCGGCCAGCCGCTGCTTGGCGTCCAGGCGCACTTTCAGGCGGTCGACCACCACTTCGATGGTGTGCTTCCTGTTCTTGTCGAGCTTGGGAATGGCGTCGATCTCGTGCACGCTGCCGTCGACCCGCACCCGCACGAAGCCCTGCGCGCGCAGTTCGGAAAAAAGTTCGAGATTTTCGCCCTTCCTGCCCACCACCAGCGGCGCCAGGATCATCAATTTGGTATCTTCCGGCAGCGCCAGCACTGCATCAACCATCTGCGACACCGTCTGCGCGGCCAGCGTGATGCCGTGTTCCGGGCACTGCGGGTTGCCGACGCGGGCGTACAGCAGACGTAGGTAATCGTGGATTTCGGTGACCGTGCCGACGGTCGAGCGCGGATTGTGGCTGGTCGCCTTCTGCTCGATCGAGATCGCCGGACTCAAGCCCTCGATCAGGTCGACGTCGGGTTTTTCCATCAGCTGCAGGAACTGCCGCGCGTAGGCCGACAGCGACTCGACATAGCGGCGCTGGCCCTCGGCGTACAGCGTATCGAAGGCGAGCGAGGACTTGCCCGAACCCGACAGCCCCGTGATCACCACCAGCCTGTTGCGCGGCAGGTCGAGGTTGATGTTCTTCAGGTTGTGGGTGCGGGCGCCACGGATGCGGATGAATTCCATTGTTTGACGGCTATCGGTTGGGGCGGCGAACGTAATCCGCAACCTGCTAATATAGCGGACTTCCCGCATTCGCCTGACCCTGAGTGGCCCAACCCGCAGTGTCCCGCATCGACCTGTCCGAAAGCATGACCCGCGCCGAAAAGCGTGCCGCATCGGGTCTGGCGGCAATTTTCGGCCTGCGCATGCTGGGCATGTTCCTGATCCTGCCGGTATTCGCGCTGTATGCCGAAGACCTGCCGGGCGGCGACAGCCACACCCTGGTCGGCCTCGCGCTTGGCATGTACGGCCTGACCCAGGCCATCCTGATGATTCCCTTTGGCATGGCGTCCGACCGCATCGGGCGCAAGAAGGTCATCATCTTCGGCCTCATCGTGTTCGCCCTCGGCAGCTTCGTCGCCATGGCGGCCACCGACATCTACTGGACCATCGCCGGCCGCGCGCTGCAGGGCGCGGGCGCCATTTCCGCCGCCGTCACCGCCATGCTGGCCGACCTCACCCGCGAGGAACACCGCACCAAGGCGATGGCGTTCGTCGGCTCCACCATCGGCATTACCTTTGCTGTGTCGCTGGTGGCGGGGCCCGCGCTCAACCGCGTGATCGGCGTGCCGGGCCTTTTTGCGCTGACCGGCATCCTGGCGCTGGCCGCCATCTGGGTGGTGAAGGTGTGGGTGCCAGACCCCACCGACAGCCACTTTCATGCCGACGCCCAGGCCAATCCGGCAAAGCTGATCGACGTGCTGAAAAACGGCCAGCTCGCTCGGCTCGATTTCGGCATCTTCGCGCTGCATGCGGCGCAGATGGCGATGTTCGTGGTGGTGCCGGTGGCGCTCAAGAACAGCGGCCTCGCCGTCGACGACCACTGGGCGGTGTACCTGCCGGTGTTGCTGGGCTCCTTTCTGCTGATGGTGCCCGCCATCATCATTGGCGAAAAGCGCGGCCAGATGAAGCCGGTGTTCATCGGCGCGGTGGCGCTGATGCTGCTGGCGCAGCTGGGATTCGCGTTCGGCATCGACCATTTCTGGGGCATCGTGTGGGCGCTGTTCTTTTACTTCGTCGCCTTCAATCTGCTCGAAGCCAGCCTGCCCTCGCTGGTTTCCAAGCTCGCCCCGGTGTCGGCCAAGGGCACCGCGATGGGCGTCTACAACAGCGCGCAGGCGCTGGGACTGTTCTTCGGCGGCGTGTTCGGCGGCTGGCTGGCGCAGCATCATGGCTTCCAGGCCGTGTTCATCTTCTGCGTGGTCCTGATGGCGGTATGGCTGGTCGCGAGCCTGTCGATGACGGCACCGCCCGCGATCAAGACCCGCATGTTTCGCGTGGGGGTAATGCCCGCGGATCAGGCCGCGCTGCTGAAAGCGCAACTGGACGAGATGGCGGGGGTGGTCGAAGCCGTGGTGCTGGCCGAAGAAGGCGTGGCCATGCTCAAGGTCAGCATCAAGGGCTGGGATGAAGCCGGCGTGCGCGGCCTGCTGGATACGGCAACCGCCTGATAGAATCCGCAACAGATCAAGCTTGGACCATCCAATTTCAACACAGGGGGAAACATGGCATCCGTCAACAAAGTCATTCTGGTCGGCAACCTGGGGCGCGACCCCGAAATGCGCTACATGCCGAGCGGCGAAGCAATTGCCAACCTCGCCATTGCCACGAGCCGCAAGTACAAAAACAAGGCCGGCGAAATGGTCGAGGAGACCGAGTGGCATCGCGTTACTTTCTTCGGAAAACTTGCCGAGATCGCGGGGCAGTATTTGAAGAAAGGCCGTTCTGTGTATGTCGAGGGCCGTATCAAGACCGACAAGTACACAGACAAGGAAGGAGTGGAAAAATTTTCCACTCAAATCATCGCCAGCGAAATGCAGATGCTCGGCGGTCGTGAGGGCATGGGTGAGTCGTCGGATGACGGAAATGAGGAGAGAGGCTACTCGCGCCCCGCAGCACCTGCTCGCGCCGAGCCGGCATCGCGTCCCGCACCGGCGGCAAAATCCAGCAGCGGCTTTGACGACATGGACGACGACATTCCGTTCTGACGCCCGGTTAAGTCACGCGACCTCGTAACAACAATGCGGAGTAGGACGGTGCGCAACGCGCACCGACATCGGTGAACAAGGGAGCACACAATACTGTCGGTGTGCTGGCGCGCGCGCTGTTGCTGGGCGCCACCTTGGCATGCTCGCACGCCGCGCAGGCCGTTATCACCGAAGCCGATTTCCTTGACGAGATGCCGGTCGTGCTGTCGGTGTCGCGGATGTCGCAGCCGGTCAACGAAGCGCCTGCCGCCGTCACCGTCATCGACCGCGAGATGATCCGCGCCTCGGGCTTTCGCGATATTCCCGACCTGCTGCGGTTGGTGCCGGGGTTTTCGGTAGCCTACACCCGCGACAACACCTGGGCGGTGGGCTACCACGGCATGGCCGACGCCTTTTCGCGGCGCTTTCAGGTGCTGGTCGATGGCCGCTCGTTTTATAGCGCGGCGTATGGCGTGGTCAACTGGGGCGAACTTCCCCTGTCGATGGACGACATCGAGCGCATCGAGGTGGTACGCGGCCCGAATGCGGCCACATTCGGCGCCAATGCCTTTTTTGCCGTCATCAACATCATCACCAAGGAAGCCGTTCAGGTGCCGGGCTCCTTCGCGTCCCTCCAGTATGGTGAGCAGGGCATGGCCGGGGTCACCTTGCGTCACGGTGGCGGCGAGGGCGACCTTAACTACCGGCTGACCTTCTCGGCACAAAACCGCGACCGCTTCGAAACCGATGTTGTCGATGGCGCAGCGACCGGAAAACTGTTCGAGGAAAGCCGCACCTACTTTCTGAACGGCCGGGCGGATTATCGTTTATCGGATACCGATGAACTCTCCGCGCAGTTCGGTGCCAGCGTGGGCGACTGGCAGGCAGGCCGCCTGTACTCGCCGCCCAAACTGGATCATTTTCTGGAGCCGCGGCAACAGGATGTCGATACCCAGTATGCGCAGCTCAAGTTTCGCCGCGCGCTCGGTGTTGACGATGAATGGTCGCTGCAGTTCTATCACAGCCGCCACAACCTCGATGCGCCGAGTCGCCTTGATGCGTATGGCTTGACCATCATCGGCGACCAGGACGCGCTGCAAACCCGCACCAATCTGGAGTTTCAGGCCAATACCCGGCTCGCGTCCGACGTGCGTATGGCCTGGGGCGCCGAACTGCGGCGCGAGACGGTGCAAAGCCGTCTTTATTTCGATGCCGACGACACCCGGCAAGGCGTGCTGGGCCGCGTCAATGCCAATCTGGAGTGGCGCGCCCGCTCCGACCTGTTGCTGCAGGGCGGGGCGATGCTGGAGCATCACTATTACACCGGTTTTAACGCTTCACCACGCCTTGCGGTCAATTACGATCTCGCGCCCGACCACACCCTGCGCTTCAATGTGTCCCAGGCCTATCGCACGCCGACCTTCCTGGAGCAGGATGGCCACTACGTTTACCGCAGCACGACCGGGTTGCCCGTGGATATTATCGGCGTCACGCCCAACGACCTGCTGCCCGAGCGCATCCGCTCGCATGAAATCGGCTACGTTGGGCGCTATCGCCCCTGGCACCTGCAACTGGATGCCAAACTTTTCTATGACAACGTGGATGACTACATCGCCACTACGCCGATCACACTGCCCGTGGGGGCCGAACTGCTGTCGGGGGGCAATCCGGGAAGCGCGCGCCAGGTAGTGAATGGCGGCAGCCTCACCTTGCGCGGGGGCGATCTGCAACTGAACTGGCAGCCTACTTCCGCATTCCGTCTGTCTGTCCAGTATGCACGGGTGTTTATCTCGACCAGCCCAGCGCTGGACCTTGTAGACGACGATGTGACGGATTCCGCGCCGCGGGACAGTTTTAGTTTGCTGGCGCGCCATGACCTGGGGCAGGGCTGGGCCGCCAGCGCAGGCGTCTACCATTCGGGCCGCATGACCTGGCTGGGCGATGGCGACCCCACGCCGGCCTTCACCCGCGTCGATGTCCGCCTGGCCCGCTCCTGGAACTGGCAGGGACACAAAGCGGAGGCGGCTGTGGTGGGGCAGAACCTGGGCAAGGATTACAACGAATTTAGAGACACCAACGTCTTCAGCCGGCGCGTCTACGGCAGCCTGAGCCTGGCCTGGTAGCGGCGGGCCTCTTGAACCCCGGCGCGTTGTCGCCAGATTCGCTGCGTGTGCCCGTTGTTTGGGTACGTGTGCCCGTTGTTTGGGTATAATCCCGCAACTTATTGATTTATCGGAGTGAATCATGCCGATTTACACTTACAAATGTGCCTCCTGCGGCTTTGCCCAGGATGAAATGCAGAAAATGTCCGATGCGCAGCTGACTGTGTGCCCGTCGTGCGGCAAGGCCGATTACGCCAAGCAGGTGACGGCGGCCGGCTTTGCGCTGAAGGGGACCGGCTGGTACGCCACCGATTTCAAAGATGGCGGCAGCAAGCCCGCTGCCAAGCCCGAAGCTGCCGCACCCGCCTGCGGCACGGGCGCGTGTCCGGCGTGTAACTGACGGCCGCGATAAAACCGGAAAGCGGGCGGTGCGAGCCGCCCGCTTCTTTGTTTCTGGCAGGAAGAACGTGCGGGTCGATCGCGCGCTAACACATCGTCTCGATGGACGCGGCTTCGGCTGAGGCTGCGTCCCGGTATTTAATTAGGAAGAACATGCGTACTCATTACTGCGGTGCCGTCACCGCCGCCGACATCGGCAACACCGTCACCCTGTGCGGCTGGGCGCATCGCCGGCGCGACCACGGCGGCGTCATCTTTATCGACCTGCGCGACCGCGAGGGCATGATGCAGGTGGTGATCGATCCCGATACTCCCGAGGCCTTCCGGCTTGCCGAGGAGGTGCGCCACGAGTTCGTGCTGAAGATCGAGGGGTTGGTGCGTCCGCGTCCCGCCGGCACCGAAAACCCCAACATGGCGACCGGCATGGTCGAACTGCTGACCAAAAAGCTGGACGTGCTGAACCCTTCGCTGACGCCGCCGTTCCAGATCGACGACGACAACATCAACGAAAACATCCGCCTGCAGTACCGCTACCTCGACCTGCGTCGCGAGCCGATGCAGAAGAACCTGAAATTGCGCTACCGCGTGTCGAAAATCATGCGCGATTACCTCGACGCCAGCGGCTTCATGGAAGTCGAAACGCCGATGCTGACGCGCTCCACCCCGGAAGGCGCGCGCGATTACCTGGTGCCCTCCCGCGTGCATGACGGCATGTTCTACGCACTGCCGCAGTCGCCGCAGCTGTTCAAGCAGCTCCTGATGGTGGCCGGCGTCGACCGCTACTTCCAGATCACCCGCTGCTTCCGCGACGAGGATCTGCGCGCCGACCGCCAGCCCGAATTCACCCAAGTGGATTTGGAAACCTCGTTCATGGGCGAGGAGGCGATCATGAATCTGGTCGAGGGCATGATCCGCGACATGATGAAGCGCGCGCAGGACACCGACCTGCCCGCCGCCTTCCAGCGCATCAGCTATGCCGAGGCGATGAACCGCTACGGTTCCGACAAGCCCGACATGCGGGTGACGCTGGAAATCGTCGACGTCGGCGATGTGATGAAGGAGGTCGCGTTCAAGGTCTTCGCCGGCCCGGCCAACGACCCGAAAGGCCGCGTCGCCGCGCTGCGCATCCCCGGCGGCGCAGCCCTCTCGCGCAGCGAAATCGACGGCTATACCGAATTCGTCAAAATCTACGGCGCCCGCGGCCTCGCCTACATCAAGGTCAACGATGCGACGCAGTTGAACGAAGCCGGCCTGCAGTCACCCATCGTCAAGAACCTCTCCGAAGCCGCGCTTGCCGCGGTGATCGAACGCACCGGCGCTGCCAACGGCGACCTGATTTTCTTCGGCGCCGACAAGGCAAAAGTAGTGAACGACGCCCTCGGCGCGCTGCGTCTGAAGATCGGCCACGAGAAAGGCCATGTCGACGGCCGCGCCTGGGCGCCGCTGTGGGTGGTCGATTTCCCGATGTTCGAGTTCAACGAGGGCGAGAACCGCTGGGACGCGCTGCACCACCCCTTCACCGCGCCCAAGGACGGCCACGAAGAGTGGCTCGCCACCGATCCCGGCCGCTGCCTGTCGAAAGCCTACGACATGGTGCTGAACGGCTGGGAAGTCGGCGGCGGCTCGGTGCGCATCCACCAGCAGGCCGTGCAGGAAAAAGTGTTCGCCGCCTTGAACATCGGCGAGGAAGAGCGCCGCGAGAAATTCGGCTTCCTGCTCGACGCCCTGCAATACGGTGCCCCGCCCCACGGCGGCCTGGCATTCGGGCTCGATCGCCTGGTCACGCTGATGGCCGGCGCCGAATCGATCCGCGACGTCATCGCCTTCCCCAAGACCCAGCGCGCCTCCTGCCTGATGACCAACGCGCCCAACGTGGTCGACGACAAGCAGCTGCGCGAACTGCACATCCGTCTGCGTAATGCGCCGGCGGACAGGGCGGCTTAAAACCTTTTTTATCCGCGAAGGGCGCGAAGGGGCGCGAAGAGAAACAAAATCAGTCCCTTGCCCGTCATGGCGAGCGGAGCGAAGCCATCCAGTATCAGTCCCGCGGCGCTTCTGGATTGCTTCACTGCGTTCGCAATGACGGATTCATTGGGGTTTCCTTCGCGCCCCTTCGCGTCCTTCGCGGACAAAGGATCTTGAAATGAACTTCGCCGACACCCTGAAAACCCTGCCCGAATTCGCAGGTGAAAAACTGGTTCTCACCGACGCTGCCGGCGCCGAGGTGGCGACCATCGCCAACGCGCCCGGCACCGCCGGCTCGTTTCGCGTGTATGCCCATCTCGCCAGGCAGTACGGCGTAATCGACGCCGAGGCCGCCGCCGAAGGCCTGGCGATTTTCGCCGAACACACCGCGGACGCCACCACGCACCCCGGCAAACATCCCAACATCGACCGCCTGATCGTCATCCTGACGACGGGCGAGCCGCTCAACGCCCGCATCGTTTGACCGCACACAAGATTCCCGTTTCGGTTCTGGTCGTCATCTACAGCGCTGACGGCCAGGTCTTGCTGATGGAGCGCGCCGACGCCCCCGGCTTCTGGCAGTCGGTCACCGGCTCGCAGGACGCAGGCGAAACCCTCGAACAGACCGCGACCCGCGAAGTGCGCGAGGAAACCGGGCTCGACGCCAACGCGTTCGAGTTGACGCCGTGGGCCATCGAAACCCGCTACGAGATTTATGGGCGCTGGCGCCACCGTTATGCGCCCGGCGTGACCCACAACATCGAGCACGTGTTCGGCCTCAGGCTGCCCGCGCCGCAGTCGGTGATTCTGGCGCCGCTCGAGCACCTGCGTTACCTGTGGCTGCCATGGGAAGAAGCGGCCGCGCGCTGCTTCTCGCCCAGCAACGCGGCGGCGATTCGCTTGCTGTCCGCGCGGTTATAATAGATATATGATTTCTCCGCTGCATATCGCCAGTTACAACATCCACAAGGGTCTGTCGCAATTCAACCGGCGGCTGACCGTGCACGAGCTGCGCGACCGCCTCGGCACCCTGGGAACCGACATCGTGTTCCTGCAGGAAGTGCAGGGCTGCCACGGCATGCGCGTCCGCCGTTTTCATCACCAGGCGTGCTGGCCGCAGACCGAGTATCTGGCGGGGCACGTCTACACCGATTTTGCCTACGGCAAAAACTGCGTCTACGACACCGGCCACCACGGCAACGCCATCCTGTCGCGCTACAAGATCCTCTCCTGGGAAAACGAGGACATTTCCGCCCACAGCTACGAGAGCCGTGGCATGCTGCATTGCGAAATCGAGGTGCCCGGCATGGCCACCCCGGTGCACTGCATCAATGTGCATCTGGGGCTGACCGAAGGCGGACGCCGCCGCCAACTGGCGATGATCGCGGCACGCGTGCACAAGCTGGTGCCGGACGATGCGCCGCTGATCCTGGCCGGCGACTTCAACGACTGGCAGATGCGCGTCGGCCGTTATTTCCATGATGAGCTGGGGCTGGCCGAAGTGTTCGAAGCCCACCACGGCAAGTCGGCGCGCAGCTATCCGTCCGTCCTGCCGATGTTCCAGCTCGACCGAATCTATATCCGGCGCTTCAAAATCGAGGCCGCGCACGTCCAAACCGGCAACGCCTGGCATCGCATTTCCGACCACGCCGCCCTGACCGCCAAGCTCAGACCGGCCTGATGCCCGCGCCCAAGCTGCCCGATGTGGGCGGCCCGCCCCCGGGCCGAATGCCGGCGGCGGCGCCGCGCAGGTCTTCACGGTAATGGCGCTATAGGCCAAAGCCGATGAATGGGCACCTGCGCAAACTGTTCTTTCGCAATACCGGGCTGGTTTCCGGCAACCAGGTGCGACTGCTGCAAAGCGGCGCCGATTTCTTTCCCGCGCTGATTGCGGCGATCGACGCCGCGATCAGCGAAATCCATCTTGAAACCTATATTTTCAACGTCGATTCCAGCGCCGAGGCGGTGCGCGATGCCCTCATCCGCGCCGCCCGGCGCGGCGTGCGGGTGCGGCTGCTGATCGACGGCGTGGGTTCGCGCGGGCTGCCGGCCGCCTGGCTGGAGGCGCTCAGAACGGCCGGCGTCAGCGTGCTGTTCTATCGCCCGCTGGCGGGCCGGGGCTGGCGCTCCAATCCCAGGAACCTGCGGCGGCTGCACCGCAAGCTGGCGGTGATCGACGCGCGCATCGCCCTGGTCGGCGGCATGAACCTCATCGACGACTTCGAGCCGGCGCGCTTCGACGCGCCGCGGCTCGATTTCAGCGTCGAAGTGCAGGGGCCACTGCTTGTCGGCATTCATCAAAGCGTCCGGCACCTGTGGCGGCTGGTGGCATTGACCCAACTGCGTGCCGGCGAAAGCCGGCCCCCCCTGATCCAGCCGACCTGGCCGACCGACGGCCGCATGCGCGCCGCCTTCGTGGTGCGCGACAACTTCGCCCATCGCCGCGACATCGAGCGTGCCTACCTCGCCGCGCTGGCGCTGGCGCACGACGAAATCATCCTCGCCAACGCCTACTTCCTGCCCGGCTACCGCTTCCGAAGGCTGCTGAAAAATGCCGCCGCGCGCGGCGTACGGGTGCACCTGCTGGTGCAGGGCCACACCGACCACCCGTTTTTTCTGGCCGCCGCGCGCGCCCTCTACCACGACCTGCTCGCCGCCGGCGTGCGCATTCACGAATACCGGGCCAGCGAGCTGCACGCCAAGGTGGCCGTGGTCGACAGTCACTGGGCCACCGTCGGCTCCAGCAACATCGATCCGTTCAGCCTGCTGCTCGCGCGCGAGGCCAACATCGTCGTCGACGACGCGGCGTTCGCGCACGACCTGCGGCAGCGCCTGCACCACGCCATCAGCCAGTCCGTTCAGCTCGACGCTGCCGACTGGCAACGCCGCGCCTGGTCGCAGCGCATGCTGTCCTGGCTGGCGTATGGAGGCGTGCGGCTGATGGTGGGGTTGTCCGGCGGGCGCTGGGTGTGAAGCGGATGGCAGCTGTTCTTTTTCAGGGGCACGCCCGGGGCGATAGGGCCGCGCGAAAAGGCTCAATGCGCCGATATGGTGTCCCTGCTTCCCACGCCATCCCAACGCTGGCACGCACTGCAGGAGGCGCTTGAATTGGCGAACGCGTCGAGGTGTAACCGAAGGGGTGTCGGTCAATTCGTCATGCCGGGCTTGATCCGGCATCCAGTTGCCCGATTTATTGATCCGGCATCATTGATCCGTGAGTGAGCGTAGGTCGGCAATACTTTGCCGACGTCCCCGACACGCGGTCCAAGCGCCGTCCGTTGTGTCGGGAAGGTATTCCCGACCTACTGCCAGCCCGTATTGTCAGGGGGCTTTGCGGGGAACAACACTTGACGGTGAAAGAGCCTATAGAAGCGCCCCGTTTCGGCGGAACGCGCGCCGAGCCTGGTTTACAGCAAAAAACGGGGATAAAAGGGTGGTCCCATTTTCTAAATGGTATTGGCTGAGCAGGCTTAGCCCATCTTTAACAAGATTCCCGCCCAACCACCATTTTTTCAACCTCCGACAGCCCGCCAACCCGCGTAAAACCGTTGTCCGGAGATAAAACCCGCAATGTAGTGACATAAAATGTTATGCTTGGCGATCCAGGCCCCTTGACCTGATATATCCTTGTGGCATGTACATCCGCCGCGTCACCACCCGCCGCACCGCCTCGGGCGAGACCTACCACAGCTACCGCCTGGTCGAATCGCGCCGCGAA
>Ga0208244_101191_pt1 | contig 15836 bp, 16 predicted proteins | sample SubbioCR12Aug_5A_FD_184828 | JGI IMG/M metagenome (GOLD analysis project Ga0208244, IMG submission 184828) | Serpentinite rock and fluid subsurface biosphere microbial communities from McLaughlin Reserve, California, USA - CR12Aug_5A (SPAdes) | ecosystem: Environmental > Terrestrial > Deep... | reverse complement strand
AACGCCTCCCGCCATGCCGGAAACGACATCGGCCGATCCAACCCTTCCGCGTTCATCGCCGCCTCCCTTCGCACCACTCCGTCAGTCGGTCTTTATCCGGTTACGCATAATAATTTGTCATACGCAACCCAAAAGACTAACCCGTTTATGTTGGCGGCGCACACGCACGCTGTCACTTTATTGCATCTCATTAAGCATCAAAACGTTACCAAACACATCAACAAAACAGTTGACCACCCCGCGACAACCCGTTACCCTGACCACATGAGTTGGGCTTTTCACGGTCGAGTGAGTCCCAATAACACTGTTATGCCGGAAATAATGAACGCCCATCGAATACTTGAATGCAGGTCGCCTGACAAACTGTCAGCTGTCATCTTCATGACAGTTTTCGGAGGCGCTTTCTTTGCTGTCGTTCCGGTGCTGGTGATCGAGGTGATTCTTGCAGCCTATTATTCTTTTGTCGGAGCCCCCCTTACAATTAACCCACACCATATGGTGATCGTTTACCTGTCAACGGTTCCTTTTGCTGTATGGGCAACGTACACCCTCATTCAGAACAGAAACAATCTCTTACACTGGAAATTGACCGAGACAATGTTGATCGGCGGCGATAAAGAGAGTGTCCAGATTCCGCTCGAGTCTGTTGGAAAAGTGGTATTGGGGTTGCCACATGATTCACGGTCTACGCAGACCTTGCAGAAAATGATTCGCCCAGCCATATTCGAGTACAACACTTGGGCAAAGGACAATAGCCTTTGCCTGATTCTGAAGACAGGAGAACTGTTGCCCCTGTACCTGTGTACAATGACCCCGGACGGAGCTGAAATCATGCGGGAGGTCAGAAGACGCCTGCAACACGTGATCGAACATGGTTATAAGTACAGTGCCAACGATGTCTCCCTCCTTAGACGCAGAGGGATAAACAAACTGATCAAGAAGGACACAGCATAACAAGCCCACCCATCGAACGGGATACCGTCGATGGTGGGCGACGTTGTGCAGAGAGAAATGATGAAAAACGCCGTGAACAAGAAAATCCATAGTGTGCTTTTGTTTCTTTTTTGCGGGATTATGGGCCTTGTATTAATTGTGTTTTCATCTATCATGTTCGTGATAATTGCAAATGTGAACAATGTCCCCATAAGACTGATTGTTCTCACAGTTATGGCTTTATTATTGGGGATATGCCTAGCCCTGTTAGGCGTGAACAAATTGCGCGAATGGCTTTACAGCTTGGTCTTGCTAGCATTTCCGGCCTCTCTTTTAGTGTGGTATGTATTCGCTGGGCAAATATTCGATTCTGTTGGGCCGTTTGGATTCATTACTTCGCTTGTGCTTTTTGTCGTACTTTTTCCCCTCTTGGCTCTCAATCTTGTGACCAAGTATTATCGGGCGTGCCAACGCGACACTCGAAGAGACCGAGAATTAGAAACGGCACAACAAAGCGGCGCATCGAACCCCCATTCGCCTTCGGCTCAGGGGGCCGATGGCCGCTGACGGTTGTGCAGGAAGAAAAGATGAAGAAAACACACGCAACATTGCGCCCCGGCACGAATGCCATATTGATTCTGCTATGGGGCACACTCGCGACAATGCTCTTTCTGAAGTGCGATCCGCATCCGCTCATCGTGACTGGGGTCGGCGTATTACTTGGTCTCGCTGGCGGCGTAATGCAGACTCTCAGCTTCCGCCAAGCTCAGACGTCGTTTCTCGATGCAACAACAATGCTTGCAGTCCGGGCCAAACTCAAGGCAACGCCATGGGGCAAGCGATACCTGATCTTCTTGTGGTCCGGTAATGCTCTGCTCGCCATTCTCTCGCTGCGCACCGCCGCCAATCCCCCTCTTGCAGTTCTCGTCGGCTTCTTCACGCTCATGTTTGTTCGAGAGATCACAACATTCAAAATCACGCTGGAATTGGATCGCTTGCAGAAAGAGATGAAGGAAACGACACAACCAAGTGCCCCTCAGAACCCCCATTCGCCTTCGGCTCAGGGGGCCGGAGGTCACTGACGTTGTGCAACAAAATGAGAATAACAACTCAAATCGCAAGCGCGTTCCTAATAGTTGTCTTCGTGCACACACTTCCGTGTAGCGCCGATGACAAAGTGCGCCTAGATATGCTTGGGCCTTCTAACATCATTGCCGCCGTTGTCGGCTATCAAACGACACGCAAACTCGAGTGTGGGATTGAGGTTCCTTTGTTTTCGACTGACAAAGAGGCTGGAAACGGGAGTGAAAAGGGGGTTCTTTTCTATATTGTTGCGCCGACAAACCTGATGGGCAAATTCTTTTGGATGGATTTTCACAGCACATGGGAGATGTCTCCCTCTGCAATACGCTACAACAAAGACAAATTGTACTACTTCGCCATAGGCAACCGGGAACTTCCATTTGGCAAAGCATACTTTATGGCACTCGACTCGGATGAAGGCGTCAACATCCATCCGCACGAACTATTCGACATTGGCGGAACTAATCTGGTCTGCTGTCGGAATTTCCTTGAGAAGGAGTATTATCCAACGGTGGTTTCATGCGAAAACGACATTCAAAGACTGATAGACCGACGGCAAACAAATGCGGTTGCTCTAGCCAAGGCAAGAGAACGACTCAAACAGGTCCCTCAACCACCAACCACAAAAGATGGCCGACATACTGGAGTCACGTCTACTTTGCGAAGACAATTTGCAGAATATTATAGACTGAGAGAGGACATCCTTTGGCTTAGCAACTCCGTACTCCCTGGTATTGAGTTTCATTTGAACCTCGCGAAGGAGCAACTAAAGAATTTCAAGGCGGAAGATCATGCACAACAAGGCGGCGTACCGAACGCGAGTACGCGTCGGTAGCCACTAACGTTAGGCTGAATCCTTGACTCACCCTCCACCCCTCCCATCCATCCCCAAACGCGCTGTTCCCTGTTCGTTATTCGCTATTAATTTCTCACCTCTCCTGCCCCCGCCCCCGCGCCGCCGCATCATGTCAATCATGTCAATCCTGTCCGCTCCCTCCGGCGGCACAGCCTGCGCCCCCCGACTCCGCGTCTTGGCGTCTTGGCGGGAGAAAAACGCCCCCCGTCGAAAGACGCTTTAGCCGACGCCAAGGATGCCCGCCGGAACGCCTCCCGCCATGCCGGAAACGATATCGGCCGATCCAACCCTTCCGCGTTCATTGCCGCTTCCCTTCGCACCACTCCGTCAGTCGGTCTTTATCCGGTTACGCATAATAATTTGTATACGCAACCCAAAAGACTAACCCGTTTATGTTGGCCGCGCACACGCACGCTGTCACTTTATTGCATCTCATTAAGCATCAAGACGTTGCCAAACACATCAACAAAGCAGTTGACCACCCCGCGACAACCCGCTACCCTATTCACATGAGTTGGGCTTTTCACGGTCGAGTGAGTCCCAATAACACTGTTTGCCAGAAGACGCATATTAGGTTGACACGGGTTGCAGGGCGTCGGACATGATGTTAAAATGCTGCCGTTGCCGCGGGCCACGGCGGCATAACGGGGTTAGAGCCGACGGTGGCCCGCGGCAACGGTGAGGGATGTCCGCCGCAGCGGTGGGCGGAAAATTGAGAAGGTGGTAAGAGAAAGGGTTCCGGGCTTCGATAAGTGCGCAGGGCGGAGCGAAAAAGCCCGTTCATCCTAGATGCTCTGGAAGGCAAACAAGTCGTTAGACCGTATTTGTTTCCTCGCTTCGCTTCGGAAGCCAAAACGGTCAACTTTACGATGTTGCCGACGCTTCGCGTCGGCAACATCCCGAAGGGTGAGCCCCCGTCTTGCTGCGCCGCTTGCAGCGGCACATCAAGCGGGTCGAGTACGACCCGCCCCTGCGGGGCCGGCGACTCACCCTTCGGGTTCGGCAACAAAACAGAAGCAAAGGAGATGGCGATGGCCCTCATTCCTCCATCACAGATTCGGGATGTCCGCGGAATAGCGTCCGACAAGAAGGATCTTATAAAGGCTTATCTACAGGGCGCAGTCTACTCATGGGTCAAGAACAGAAAAGGCGAACTGTTTGCAGCAAGGGATTTGGTTGGTGGCGATAACTATGAGTGGGGCGGTACGCCTTTAAGTGTCCTCTACGAAAAACACATAGCCATGGGCAAAGACAGTGATGGCGCGGTAGAGGCGGCAGCTAAAGACCTCGGTTGGCTGCTCAAAAGCGTATTGCACAAAGACAAACGCCACTTCCACGCCGGACGCTCTGGATTGACAGCCGGGTACAAGTGGGTGGGCAACGAACCTTAATAGGAACGGCTCGCGAGCTCGCCGCCCGTTAGGCGCGATGTTCGGCAACGCAAAGATGAACACGCATCTCAAAGAACTATCGCAATGGGACTTGCCCTATGTACTGGGCCTTCCCTCTGGTGAGTTCGACTGGCTCGATTTCAAAGACAGTCGGTGGCTCGATCTATCGCCCAAGTGCATGGATAAACTGTCGGAGTACGTCTCTGCTTTTGCAAACTACGATGGCGGTTATCTCGTCATCGGTGTTGCAGATCCAAAGCCGGGCCAAGTCTTACAGACGGATGACGGGGTAGCCTTGGACATGAAGAAGGACCTCAAGTCCTGGATGGAAGATATCATTCCACAATTGACCGATCCTCCCATACAAAAGCTCAATGTGCATGTTATTACCGACCCAGCGGGCCAATCCCCACGAACTGGTCGAGCGCTGATCGCCATTCATGTCGGCCCAAGTGAATCGGCCCCACACCAAGCTCGTGACCGCAGGTACTACACTCGCGTTGGCACCAAGTTGAGTGCCGTCGGCCATCGCGCCGTCTTAGACATTCTCAGTCGAAGGCGAGATCCTGTGGTTCAGACCCAGGTGTTCGTTAACTTTAACTCTCACGGGGGCAAGCACAACATCTTCTGGCGAGTGACGAACCTCAGCAACGTGTTTGCCCGCTATGTCATGACCAGGATGGATATACCGATCAACGTCCACGGCCGCTATATCAAGTTCGATCGCGAGACTATGCGAGTCCTTGATGATGGCAAGACCACCGTCTGGCCTTTGATCGGGAGCAATCATCTCGCCCAGCCACTGTTTCCCCACGGCACACTCGCAAGAGAATTCGAGTTTGAAGTGGTTGGACCAGCCATAGATCGCCCAACCCCAACATTCATTCATTTCCGGACTTTTGCCGATCACATGGCTCCAATGGAGGGAACTATCGGCCTTGAAGAAGCAGTCAATCTGACAAGGAACAAGACAGCCGAACAAGGCGGAGGAGGCGACGGGATACCGCCGCCTCACCGCTGACGTTGGGGAACCATGAAAATTACTGATAACATTGGCTCTCCATTACTTGACCGCATCACCCTGATCGCGTGCGGCATAGTGTTTCTTTTCCTTGGGGTTAAAGGCGTTCAGGACATGCGTGATACCTTTCTCAACTATTCGTCTATCAGGATTTCTTCAGCATGGTACGCTTTTGCGATTCTACCTCCGTTAATTTCGATTGGCGTAGCGTTGTTATTTCCCACTCGGCACTTGATCTGGAAAAGGGGCCTAATCACAAATAGCCTCCTTTTCGCCTGTATACTCTCCGGCTTCACGTCGCCATTGCTTCACATAATTTACGACTACGAGCACAATATTCACATGACGTCTCATGAGAAACAAGAAAGACCCCAACACGGCGACACACCGAACACCCATTCGCCTTCGGCTCAGGGTGTCGGTGGTCGCTGACGTTAGGCTGAATCCTTGACTCACCCTCCGCCTCTCCCATCCATCCCCAAACGCGCTGTTCCCTATTCGCTATTAATTTCTCACCTCTCCTGCCCCCCGCCCCCGTGTCTTGCGTCTTGTCAGGCAGGTGAAAGCCCCCTTGCCTCCCGGCCCTCACACCCACACCCTTACACATTCCCACACCCCCACACTCTCTCACCGCCGCCCTCTCAGAAAAAAAAGACACTGTGTTTCGGTCTAAAAGACACTGTGTTAGAGACCGAAACACAGTGTCTTTTAGACCCGAAGACAGTAAGCCCCGATTTTTATGCCCAGAAGCCAGCAGCCGGAATCCCGAATCCCCTCTCCGTGACCCTGTGCCCTCCGTGGTTCACATCCCCGTCCCGTCCCGCCATCTGCCAACTGCTCACAGCCCACTGCTCACTCCTCCCCCCCCCATCCCCGGCCCCCCCTTCCGTTATTCGCGCTTCGTTGTTCCCTATTCACTCGCCCCCGGCGTTGCGCGGCACTTGAAGCCGCCGCCCGTTTCTGGCACAATACGCCCCCAAATGTTCCGAGCAGGTTCCGCCAAAACAATCGAAGCCCCGGCCAAGATCAACCTGACCCTGGAGATCCTCGGCAAGCGGCCTGACGGCTACCACGAGCTGCGCAGCATCGTGATGCCGGTCAGCCTGACGGACACCATATCCCTCACCTCCACCTACGCCCAGACCGCCATGACCCTCACGGTCAGCCCCGGCGTGGACCTCACCAAGATCGGCACGGTGGACAAGAACCTCGCCGTCCGGGCGGCACGGCTCATGCAGACCCGTTACCGCGTCAACGCGGGCGCGCGCATCCACATCCACAAGCGCATCCCCATCGGCGGGGGCCTCGGCGGCGGCAGCGCGGACGCCGCAGGTGTCATCCGCGGGCTCGACAGCCTCTGGGAGCTGAACAGGCCGCGCGCCGAACTGATGGAGCTGGGGGCCGAACTCGGCAGCGACGTGCCCGCGCTCGTCCACGGCGGCGCCGTCCTGATGGAGGGCCGCGGCGAGCGCGTGAGCCCCCTTTTCGACGCGCCGGCCGACGGCTGCGGGGGGTTCTGGCTCATCATCGCCAACCCGGGCATCATGTGCTCCACCCCCGAGATCTTCAAGAAATGGAGAGCAGGCTTGACGGCCAGCCCATCCTTTCTACATAATATGGCCTCTTCTATCCGAACCAGCGACGTGTCGGCTGCGGCGGAGGCGCTTCACAACGGTTTGCAGCCGGTGGTTTACGCGAGTTACCCCGGTATCGCTCAAACGGCCACGCACCTCAGGGAAGCGGGGTGCTTGGGTGTCTTGCTTTCCGGCAGCGGCGCCTCTGTCTTCGGTTTGGTGCGCGATGAGTCACACGGACAGGAGATATGCCGGAAGCTGGACGCCGGCCTATGGCACGTTTTAGTGCGCACTTGCCCGGTGGTGTAATGGCAGCACAAGAGACTTTGACTCTCTCAGAGGTGGTTCGAATCCACCCCGGGCAACCAGTTTGGTGAGTGGACGGCTTTGTTTGAACCTGCGGAAGGCGGGATAAAGACCATGATCGTATTTTCTGGAACAGCGAATCTGCCTCTGGCCGAGAAGATGATGGCGTATCTCGGCGGACGGCTCGGAGACATCAACATCCGGCGCTTTCCCGATGGCGAGACCCACGTCAAGATCATCGACAACGTGCGCGGCATGGACGTCTACATCGTCCAGCCCATCTGCGGCCAGCCCAACGAGATGCTCATGGAGCTGCTCATCATGATCGACGCCGCCCGCCGCGGCTCCGCCTCGCGCATCACCGCCGTGCTCCCCTATTACGGCTACGCGCGCCAAGACCGCAAAGACCAGCCGCGCGTGCCCATCACCGCCAAGCTCGTCGCCAACCTGCTGGTGGCCGCGGGCGCCAACCGCATCCTCACGATGGACCTCCACGCCCAGCAGATCCAAGGATTTTTTGACATTCCCGTCGACCACCTGCACGCCGCGCCGGTTATGGTGAAACACCTGCGCGAAATGAAGCTCAGTAAGCCGCTCGTCGTGTCGCCCGATACCGGAGGGGCAAAAGCGGCTTACGCTTATTCACAAATGCTGGGCACGGGCCTGGCGATTGTGGCGAAGCAGCGCCTGGGAGACGCGGAAGTGGACGCCTTTAGCGTCGTCGGCGACGTGAAAGGGTGCGACGTGATCATGGTCGATGACATGACCACGACCTGCGGCACGCTCTGTGCGGCAGCGAAGATCCTCAAGGAGCACGGGGCCGCCTCCATACGCGCGGCGGTCACCCACGTGCCCCTGACGGATAAAGGCGTGCAGCGCCTGAAGTCGGACACCGGCCTGACGGAACTGGTGGTCACGGACACGATCCCCCTGCGGGACGACCTGACCGCCGCCGACATGCCGGTGAAGCTGACGGTGCTGTCCGTCGCCGAGCTGCTGGGCGAAGCGATACGCAGGATCCACAATGACCAGTCCGTCAGCTCGCTGTTCAGGTATTGAACGGCGGCAGGCGGACACAGCATACGCCAAAAACGGCACAGGGCCCGAGCGGTAATCAGGCCCCCGCTGGAAGGTGGGTTGACCTTCCGGAACCGGGGTAACGATCCGCGCGGGACGGTGCCGGACGAGGCATTTTTAGTGACAGAGGAAAAAAATGGCGAACGAAGAGATCAGATTGAAAGCCGAGCTGCGCACGGAACAGGGTTCCTGTGCGGCAGGCCGTTTGCGCCGCGCAGGGAGTCTTCCCGCAGCGGTGAACCGGATCGAGGGCGGCACGACGTTGGTGAAGTTTGACGCGCATGCTTTTAAGACCATGATGCGTCACCACGCCAGCGAGCACGTGCTCGTCACCATCGAGCTGGATGGCAAGGACGTGCCCGCGCTGATGCGCGAGGTGCAGTACGACGTGATTACGGGTTATCCGATCCATGTGGATTTCGGCGAGGTCTCGCTGACCAAGAAGATCCACGTCCAGATCCCCGTGTTCCTCACGGGCGAGCCCGAAGGCGTCAAGATCGGCGGAGGCATCCTGCAGCAGATGATCCGCACCGTGGACGTCGAGTGCTTGCCGATGGACATCGTCGAGCATTTCGACGTGGACATCTCCGGCCTCAAACTGGGGCAGACCCTTTTCGTGCGCGACCTCCCGCTGGGCGAGAAGTACAGCCTCGTCACCGGCAAGGACGTCGCCGTCGCGACCGTGGCCGCGCCTGAAGAGGATGCCGCCGCCGCAACCGAAGGGTCCGCCGCAACGCCGGATGTGATCGCCAAGGGCAAGAAGGAAGAGGACGCGGCCAAGGCACCCGCCAAGGCGGCACCTGCCAAGGCACCCGCCAAAAAGTAACCCGGAGGGCACCACCGCGTGAAACTGATTGCGGGACTGGGCAACCCCGGCGAGAGCTACGCCAACACGCCGCACAACGTCGGATTCGATGTTGTCGATCTGCTGGCGCAACGGCTCGAAGCCGGCTGGAAAAACAGTTCCGGGTTCCACGCGCGCGTCGCACGCGCCACCTGCGCGGGGGCACCCCTGCTGCTGGTCAAACCTCAGACCTTTATGAACCTGAGCGGAACCAGCGTGGCACCCCTGCTACGGTACTACGGCGGCACTCCTGCCGACCTGACGGTGATCCTGGACGACGCCGACCTGCCCCTCGGGCGGTTGCGCATCCGGGGTTCCGGGGGAAGCGGAGGGCACCGCGGATTGGCCTCGATCATCGAGGCGCTGGGAACGGAGGCGTTCCCCAGGATCCGGCTGGGCGTGGGACGCGAGGAAAGGGGCGGCCTAGTCGGCCATGTGCTCGGCAAGTTCGACGAGACCCGTCGGCCCTGCGTGGGCAAGATGACCGAGGCCGCAGCGGACGCGGTACAGTGCCTGACCGAAAAAGGTCTGAACGAAGCGATGAACCGGTACAACGGCTGGGACGCTGAAGAACCCCAGCCGGCTGACCGGAAATGAGATTGGAAATCCCATCATGAAGAAATACGACGGCTTGTACATCTTCGCCGGCTCGGCGAAAGACGAGGCCCTTGACAAACAGCTCGACAAGGCGCGCGGCGAAATCACGCGCCTGTCCGGAAACGTGCTCAGCACCGACGTGCTCGGCCGTAAGACGTTCGCACGCCCCATGCACAAGCGTGACAACGGCGTCTATGCCAAGATCCGTTTCGAGTTGGACCCCTCACAGGTCCCGACCCTGATCGGACGTTACCACCTCGCAGACGACATCTTCCGCGTGCAGATCCTCGCCGTGGACGAGCGCCGCGAGACCGTCTTGACCGAACAGGCCGAGGCGCACAGGGCCCGCGAGGCGGCACGTGCCGCGGCTGCGGAGAAAGAGGCGGCGACACAGGACGATCAGGAGGCGTAAGCCAACCTGACGTGTAAGGTTAAGGACGGTACAAGATGGCTTCCTTCAATAAAGTGATCCTCATGGGCAACCTCACGCGCGACCCGGAACTCAAGACCGCGCCGTCGGGGTCCAAGGTCGCCGACCTCGGTCTGGCGGTCTCGGAGAGCTGGCGTGACAAAAACACCGGCGAAAACCGCGAGGTCGTCTGCTTTGTCGATGTGACCGTCTGGAACCGTCTGGCAGAACTCTGCCAGCAGTACCTCAAGAAAGGCAGCCCGATTCTGGTCGAAGGCCGCCTGCAGATGGACGAGTGGAAAAACCAGCAGGGCGAGAAGCGCAGCAAGCTGCGCGTCCGCGCCGACACCGTCAAGTTTCTGGGCTCGTCCCAGAAGCGCGACGGCCAGCAGGACGCCTACGCCGCGCCGGCCGCCGCGCCGCGCGCCGCCGCCCCTGCCGCAACCCCCTCGCGCGCCCCCGCCGAGCCGCCGTTCAACGACGACTCCGGGGACCTCACGCAAGACGAGGAGCATCTGCCGTTCTGAACACACACGTTTGAAAAGAAGGAACTACGTTTATGGCCATGCAAAGAAGAAACAGCAACCGCACGGACCGCGACAGCCGTGACCGCGACAACAACAGCCCGATGCGCAAACGCACCCGCGCGCTGGACCCGAACGACATCGTCGATATCAACGACGTCGACGGCCTGCGCCGTTTCGTCACCGAATACGGCAAAATCATCCCGGCGCGCATCACCGGCGTCACCGCGGCTCAACAACGCCAGATCAAACAGGGTGTCCGCCGAGCCCGCAACATGGGCCTGCTGGCATAACCCTGAAAGGAAGAGACCATTATGGCTACTGAATTGCTCCTGCTGTCGGATGTCGAGAAGCTCGGCAAGGCTGGCGATGTCGTGAAAGTCGCGGACGGTTACGCGCGTAACTATCTGTTGCCTCAAGACCTCGCCGCGCCGGTTTCGCAACACGCCCTGCGCCGCCTTGAGAAGCTCCGCAAGGAGCGCGAGGAACTCTCGCGCATCCAGCTGGCTGAGGCCAAGGACAAGGCCGCGAAGCTGGCCAACGTCTCCGTCACGATCCGCGCCAAAACCGTGGACGGCTCGCGCCTGTACGGCTCTGTTGCCGCAGGCGACATCGCCGCCGCCCTCGAGTCCGGCAACAAGATCGCCGTGGACAAGGCCCAGATCATGCTGAGCGAGCCGATCAAAGAGACCGGCACGTTCGACGTCTCGATCAAACTGCACGCCGACGTCATCCCCTCCATCAAGGTGTGGATCGTCGAAGGCTAAACAGCCGATGAGGAGTTAGGAATCAGGAATCGGGAGCCCGGCTCCTGACGCCTCATTCCTAACTCCGATTTCTCAGCTTACCCCATGCCGCGCACCCACACAACGCCGTCCCCAGCGGGCGCATCCGCATTGAGGGTCCCGCCGCACAGCGCCGAGGCCGAACGCGGCGTGCTCGGCTCCATCCTGCTCGATGCCGCCACCGACAGCCGCGTGCTCGACCTCTGCACCGAGAACGGCATCACGTCCGACGCGTTCTTCTCCGCCCCGAACCGACTGCTCTACGAGACGCTCGTCGAGATGTCGCACGCGGCCCTCACCATCGACCCCCTCACCCTCAACGAGCGCCTGCGCACCCTCAACCGGCTCGATGACATCGGCGGCACCGCCTATATCCAGGCGCTGATCGACGAGACCCCCACCGCCGCCCACGCCGAATACTACATCAACATCGTCCGCCAGAAGCACCTGCTCCGCACCGTCATCTCCTGCGCTCGTGAGGCCGAGCGCAAATGCTTCAACGACGCCGTCAGCGCGGATCTCATCCTCGGCGAGGTCGAGCAGCAGTTCCTGAGCATCGCCGACCGCCGCGAAGGCACCGGCCTCACCTGGCCGCAGGCCATCAACAACACGATGGGCCACATCGACCGCCTTTTCTCCCTGGGCCCCGGCGGCGTCGCGGGCCTGCCGACCGGCTTCGCCAACCTCGACAGGAAGCTGAAAGGCCTCCGCAACGGCGAGATGATCGTCCTCGCCGCGCGCCCCTCCATGGGCAAGACCTCGCTCGCCATGAACATCGCCGAGTGCGTCGCGCTCGGCAAGGACATCTACGGACGCCCCATGAAGGGCGACCAGAACCGCCAGCACCCCGTCGCGGTCTTCTCCCTCGAAATGTCCACCGAGTCCCTCGCCATGCGCATGCTCTGCGGCTTCGCGGGCGTCCCCGGCTTCCAGATCGATCAGGGCCTCGTCAACCCCAAGAAGATCAACCAGCAGCTCACCCGCGCCGCCTCGGACCTCGGCAAAGCCCCCATCTACGTTGACGACACCGGCGGCCTCGATGTCATGGACATGCGCGCCCGCGCCCGCCGCATGAAGAAGCGCTACAAGATCGAGCTGATCGTCATCGACTACCTCCAGCTCTGCAACTGCCGCGAGTTCGCCAAGCAGGGCCGACAGATCGAGACCTCGCAGATCTCCGGGCAGATCAAGGCCATGGCCAAGGAACTCAACCTCCCCGTCATCGTCCTCAGCCAGCTCAGCCGCGCCCCCGAGCAGCGCGGCGACAAGACCAACAAGCCCAAACTCTCCGACCTGCGCGACTCCGGCGCCATCGAGCAGGACGCCGACGTCGCCCTCCTCCTCCGCCGCCCCTGCAAGGCCCACGGCGACCCGGAGTTCGACGACAAACGCCTCGCCATCGTCGATGTCGCCAAGCACCGCAACGGCCCCACGGGCGAAGTCCGGCTCGACTTCGACGACAGCCTCACCCGCTTCGGCGACCGCACAGACCAAGGTCGCGACACCGACGACCTCGAGCCCGACACCTCTTCCGCCAGCGACCCGGACCTCTGACCGCCGCGCCCCGCGCCACGGCCTTGAATCCCGCCGCGTGGTTTGCTATGTTCCCCTCTGCTGGGCATTTATGAAAAAGACCGCCAGAAAAGAGCCGTCCGCCCAACGCCTGAGCCCCCAGTGGCTCGTGGCGCTCGGCTTCATGCTCGCCATCCTCACGGGCACGCTCCTTCTGTCGCTCCCCGCCGCCAACGCCGACGGCCTGTGGCAGAAACCCCTCACCGCGCTTTTCACCGCCACCAGCGCCACCTGCGTCACCGGCCTCAGCGTCATCGACATCGGCACCCGCCTCACCCTTTTCGGCCAGCTCGTCGTGCTCGCCCTCATCCAGCTCGGCGGCCTCGGCATCACCACCTTCGGCACGTTCCTCCTCGTCGTTGTCGGCAGACGCCTCAGCGTGCAGAGCGAGTTCGTGCTCATGGACGCCTACGGCACCGAGGAAGTCCACGGCCTCCACTCCCTGCTGCTCTGGACGATGACCTTCACCCTCTTCTTCGAAGGCATCGGCACCCTCCTGCTCTGGACCCGCTACGCCGGCACCACCACCCTCCCGCTCGGCCAAGCCTTCTACTACGCCGCCTTCCACGCCGTCAGCGCCTTCTGCAACGCCGGCTTCTCGCTCCACCCGGACAGCCTCGTCTCCTTCCAGAACGACCCCTTCTACCTCTCCACCGTCGGCTTCCTCGTCGTCTCCGGCGGCCTCGGCTTCCTCGTGCTCTACAACCTCGTCACCATCAAGTTCTGGCGCCGCAACCTCAAGACCCGCGGACGCCTCTCCCTCCACACCAAGATCGTCCTCACCGCCACCGGCTTCCTCATCCTGCTCGGCACCGCCCTCTTCCTCGCGCAGGAATGGTCCAACACCCTCGGCGGGCTCCCCCTCGCGGACAAGCTCACCTGCGGCCTCTTCCAGTCGGTCACCCCCCGCACGGCCGGCTTCAACGTCGTCCCCATGGAGCAGCTCCGCGAAGTCACGCGCTTCACCACCACCCTCCTCATGGTCATCGGCGGCTCCCCCGGCTCTTCCGCGGGCGGCGTCAAAACCACCACCCTCGTCGTCCTCGTCATGACCATCCTCGCCATGTGCAAAAACCGCCGCGAGACCGTCCTCTTCTCCCGCACCATCCCCTACGCCGTCGTCCGCGAGGCCATCGTCATCATCCTTCTCGCCGCCTCCCTCATCCTCTCCGCCTACGGCATCCTCCTCTGCACCGAGGCCCCCGCCTCCTCCGGTGACGCCTCGAAACTCCTCTTCGAGACCGTCTCCGCAGTCGCCACCGTCGGCCTCTCGATCAACCGAACAGGAACATTGTCCGACGCCGGCCGATGCGTTATCATCTTCTGCATGTTCGTGGGACGCCTCGGCCCGCTCGCCGTCGCCCTCATGATCGGCAACCGCGACGAGACCCAGCGCATCCGCTACCCCGAAGAGGAAGTCGTCGTCGGCTGACCCCAAAACCCGAAAACGGACCGGACACTATGAAACGCATCGGCATCATCGGCGCAGGCCGCTTCGGCTCATCCCTCGCGGAGAGCCTCGCGGAACACGGCGCGGAAGTCCTCCTCATCGACTCCAACCGCGAGATCATCCAAGAGTTCTCCGAGTTCGTCACCAAAGCCGTCGAGGGCGACGTCACCAACGCCCGCACCCTTGAGGACGCAGGCTTTCAGGAATGCGATGTCGTCGTCGTCGCCATCGGCACCAACCTCGAAGGCAGCATCATGGCCACCGTCAACTGCAAGGAACTCGGCGTCCCCACCGTCGTCGCCAAGGCCAACTCCGACCTCCACGGCAAAATCCTCAAGCGCGTCGGCGCCGACATGGTCGTCTACCCCAACCGCGACTGCGCCAAACGCATCGCCCGCACCCTCCTCTCCAAAGGCTCCGTCGACCTCTTCGAAATCTCCGACGGCTTCAGCATCGCCGAGATCGACGTCCCCGAGTCCCTCAAAAACAAATCCCTCGCCGAGGCCGAGGTCCGCAAAAACTTCGGCGTCACCGTCCTCTGCGTCCGCCGCCTCGCCGAAGACCCCGCCGACCCCCGCACCGTCATCATCCCCACCGCCAACGAGATCATCCAGCCCGACGACAAACTCCTCGTCTTCGGCGACGACAAGCAGATCAACGACATCGCCCAAGACACCTGACCCCATCCCTAACCCCTCCCCTTCCCCCATGCAGTTCCTCTTCGGCCCCGTCCCCTCCCGCCGCTACGGCCGCTCCCTCGGCGTGGATCTCTCCACGCCCAAAACCTGCACCCTCGACTGCCGCTTCTGCCAGCTCGGCCACACCCCCACGCCCACCCTCGACCGCACCGACACCCCCCCCATCGCCTCCGTCCTCACCGAACTCCGCCAGTGGGCCGCCTCCGGCGGCACCGCCGACTTCATCACCGCCTCCGGCTCCGGCGAGCCCACTCTCCACCGCCACTTCGCCGATCTCTTCCGCTACGTCCGCGCCGAAACCCCCTGCCGCGCCCTCCTCCTCACCAACGGCACCCTCCTCACCCTCCCCGAAGTCCGCCGCGACGCCGCCCTCGCCCACGTCGTCAAACTCTCCCTCCACGCCTGGGACCAGACCTCCTTCGAACGCATCGTCCGCCCCCACCCCGCCCTCCGCTTCGACGCCATCCTCGACGGCTACCGCGCCTTCCGCGACCTCTTCACCGGCCGTCTCGACCTCGAGGTCTTCATCCTCCCCGGCCTCAACGACACCCCCGAGCAGGCCGCCCGCATCGCCGCCCTCGCCGCCACCTTCCGCCCCGACACCGTCTCCCTCAACACCGCCGTCCGCCCCCCTGCCGACGCCTCCCTCGCCGCCTGCCCCCCCGAACGCCTCCGCGCCCTCGCCGCCCTCTTCGGCCCTGCCGCCCGCGACGCCG
>Ga0208244_101190_pt1 | contig 15842 bp, 14 predicted proteins | sample SubbioCR12Aug_5A_FD_184828 | JGI IMG/M metagenome (GOLD analysis project Ga0208244, IMG submission 184828) | Serpentinite rock and fluid subsurface biosphere microbial communities from McLaughlin Reserve, California, USA - CR12Aug_5A (SPAdes) | ecosystem: Environmental > Terrestrial > Deep... | reverse complement strand
GGTGGTGAAGCCGATCTGGTTGTTGATGACGATGTGGATCGCGCCGTTGTTGCGGAAGCCGCGCGTCTGCGACATGTTGAGGCTTTCCATCACCACGCCCTGCCCCGACAGCGCGGCGTCGCCGTGCAGGATCACCGGCACCACTTCGTAGCCGAGCACGTCGCCGCGCCGATCCTGGCGCGCGCGCACCGAACCGCGTACCACCGGATGCACGATTTCCAGGTGCGAGGGATTGAACGCCAGCGCCAGATGCACCGGGCCGTAGTCGGTGGCGATGTCGGTGGAAAATCCCTGGTGATATTTGACGTCGCCCGACAGCGGCGAATGCGGATCGCCGTTGGCCGGCTCGGCATACAGGCTGTCGGCGCTGCGGCCCATGATGTTGACCAGCACGTTGATGCGGCCGCGGTGCGCCATGCCGAGCACGATTTCCTTGGCGCCGTGGCGGGCGCAGCGGGCGATCACCTGGTCAAGGAGCGGAATCAGGCTTTCGCCGCCTTCGAGCGAGAAGCGCTTCTGGCCGACATGCTTGGTGTGAAGGTAGCGCTCCAGCGTCTCGGCATCGGTCAGCCGCTTCAGCAGTTTTTTCTTCAGCGACACGGAAGCGCCGAGGCGGCCCTGTGCCGACTCGATCCGCTCCTGCAGCCAGCGCTTGCGGGTGACATCGGTGATGTGCATGTACTCGAAGCCGATATGGCCGCAATACGCTGCGCGCAGCCGGCGCAGGATGTCGGCAAGCGTGCTGCGTTCGACGCCGAACAAGGAGCCGGTGTCGAATTCGCGCGCCAGGTCGGCGTCGGTCAGGCCGTAGTGCTCGGGATCGAGTTCGGGTGTAGGCGGCGGCTCGAAGCGCCGCAGCGGGTCGAGATCGGCGTTGCGCACGCCGAGGTAGCGGTAGGCGTTGATGAGGCGCAACACAGCGACCTGGGCGGCATCCGATGGCGCAGCCTGCGGAGCGCCGGGCAGCGGCTGCACCAGCCAGGAAGCGAGGGCGTCGTCGCCGAAAGCCTCCAGATACGCGGCGTTGCCGGCATACAGCGGTGAAGTCTTCGACCAATCAGCTGCGCTCATCGGGGCTCCGTTATCGGCGCATCCTGTTTCAGGCTTTGCGCTGGCCGATCGGCACGTATTCGCGACGAGCCGGACCGGTGTAGAGCTGGCGCGGGCGACCGATCTTGTGCGCCGGGTCGCCGAGCATCTCGTTCCATTGTGCAACCCAGCCGGCGGTGCGCGCCAGCGCGAACATCACGGTGAACATGCTGCTGGGGATGCCCATGGCGCGGAAGATGATGCCGGAATAGAAGTCGACGTTGGGATATAGCTTGCGGCTGATGAAGTACTCGTCCTCCAGCGCAATGCGTTCCAGTTCCATCGCCATCTTGAACTGCGGATCGTCGCGCAGGTCGAGCGCGTCGAGCACTTCGTAGCAGGTCTGGCGGATGATGCGCGCGCGCGGATCCATGTTCTTGTAGACGCGGTGGCCGAAACCCATCAGGCGGAAGGAATCCGACTTGTCCTTGGCGCGTTTGATGAATTCGGGAATGCGCGAGGCGTCGCCCATCTCGTCGAGCATCCTCAGCACCGCCTCGTTGGCGCCGCCGTGCAACGGCCCCCACAGCGAGGCCATGCCGGCGGCGATGCAGGCGTAGGGATTGGCGCCGCTGGAGCCGGCCAGGCGCACGGTCGAGGTCGAGGCGTTCTGCTCGTGGTCGGCGTGCAGGATGAAAATGCGGTCGAGCGCGCGCGCCAGCACCGGGTTCGGCTCATAGGGCTCGCACGGCGTCGAGAACATCATGTGCATGAAGTTCTCGGCGTAGCTGAGCCGGTTCTGCGGATAGACGAAGGGCTGGCCTTCGTTGAACTTGTAGGCCCAGGCGGCAACCGTCGGGATCTTGGCGATCAGACGGTGGGCGACGATCTCGCGATGATGCGGATCGAACAGGTCGGTGCCCTCGTGGTAGAAGGCCGACATGGCGCCGGTCACGCCGATCATCACCGCCATCGGATGCGCGCTGCGGCGGAAGCCGCGGAACACGTTCTCCATCTGGTCATGCAGCATGCTGTGGTGGCTGATCGAGTTGGCGAACGCCAGTTTCTGCTCGGCGGTCGGCAATTCGCCGTGCAGCAGCAGATGGCAAACTTCCATGTAGTCGGACTGGTAGGCCAGCTCTTCGATCGGGTAGCCGCGGTAGTACAGCAGGCCTTCATCGCCGTCGATGTAGGTGATGGCGGAATTGCAGCTGGAGGTGGCGGTAAAGCCGGGATCGTGGGTGAAGTAACCCTGCGCGCCAAGGCTGCGGATATCAATCACCGGCGTGCCATAGGTGCCCTGTTCGATCGGCAGTTCGAATGACGGGCTGCCATCGCTGAAAGTGAGGGTGACGGTTTTTTTCATCCTAATTCTCGAAAATTTTTCAGGCGTTCGATGAGCGTTTCGAGTGCGGCGTCGTCCGCGGGCGTCCGATCCTGCAGCCGGTCGATAATCTCCATGTCGGACAAGGCCAGCAGCCGCGTCAGCGCGTCCGTCTCGTCAGGCTGAAGTGTAGCGCGGTGCGCGGTCCAAAAGCCACCCAGCAGCATATCCAGTTCCAGCAATCCGCGTCGGCAACGCCAGGCGATCGGGTCAGACACGGCGCTTGACCAGCAGCGACTTGATGCGTCCGATCGCCGCCGTCGGGTTCAAGCCCTTGGGACAGGCGTCGACGCAGTTCATGATCCCGCGACAGCGGTACAGCCGGTACGGGTCTTCCAGATTGTCGAGGCGCGCCGCGGTGGCTTCGTCGCGCGAATCGGCGATGAAGCGATACGCCTGCAACAGTCCCGCCGGACCGACGAAGGTGTCCGGGTTCCACCAGAACGAAGGGCACGAAGTGGTGCAGCAGGCACACAGGATGCACTCGTAGGCGCCGTCGAGCAGTGCGCGGTCTTCCGGACTTTGCAGGCGCTCGACCTCGGGTTCGGGATCGTCGTTGATCAGCCACGGCTTGATCGAGCGGTATTGCTTGTAGAACGGCTCCATGTCGACGATCAGATCACGAATCACCGGCAGCCCCGGCAGCGGCCGCACCTCGATCGGCTCCGCAAGCTCAGTCAGCGGCGTGATGCACGCCAGCCGGTTCTTGCCGTTGACGTTCACCGCATCCGACCCGCACACGCCCTCGCGACAGGAACGGCGCAGGGAGAGCGTCTCATCCTGCGCCTTGATCGCGATGAGCGCGTCGAGCAGCATCTTGCCTGCGGGGTCGATGTCGAGGTCGACGTCCTGCATGGCGGGTTGTTCGCCGGATTCAGGGTTGTAGCGGTAGAGGCGGAATTTCATGCAGTCCCCCACCTCGCCGTCATTGCGAGGTGCAGCCGAAGCAATCCAGAACAACGCACGCTAGCCCAGTATGTCGTCATATAAATCACGCCAGTCAGGATTCATCGATTCGATCATGGCAAGTTTATTGGCCCTGGAGCCGCCCTTGATCTGCTTTTCCCGTGTAATCGCGGTTGTCATTTCATCGGCAAGTTCGTAATAAGCCAGCATGTGTACCGAATACCTCCGGGTAAATCCATCCGCCATATTGTTCTTGTGCTGCCACACCCTTTTCACAAGGTCAGAAGTCACCCCGGTATAAAGCGTGCCGTTCCGCTTGCTGGCCAAAATGTAAACGGCCGGTTGCCTAAACGAGTTCATCCGCGTGCCGTCTGGATTGCTTCGGCTGCGCCTCGCAATGACAGGCGACCATCAGTACACCCGCTCCTTCGGCTGGATCGTCTCCACCGTCAACGGCTTCAGCCGAACCGGCTTGGCATCCACCTGATCCCCCTCGCGCGAATACAGCGTGTGCTTGAGCCAGTTCGCGTCGTCGCGTTCAGGGAAGTCCTCGCGCGTATGCGCCCCACGGCTCTCGGTGCGATGCAGCGCGGACACCAGCGTTGCGCGCGCCACGCCCATCAGGTTCTCCAACTCCAGCGCCTCGATGCGCGCGGTGTTGAAGACGCGGCTGGTGTCCTGCAGACCGGCTTGCGCCAGCCGTGCTTCGAGTGTGTCCAGTTTGGCGAGTCCCTCACGCAAGACCGCGTCGGTGCGGAACACGCCTGCATGGGCCTGCATCATGCGCCGGAGATCATCGCTGATGGCCGCCACGCGTTCGCTGCCAGAGCGATCCCAGCGTGCGAGCCGGGCCAGGCTGGCTTCGGCGGCCGCTTCGGGCAACGGGCGCGGATAGGGGTTGTCGCGCAGGGTCTCTTCCATGTGGCGGCCGGCGGCGCGGCCGAACACGACGAGGTCGAGCAACGAGTTGCCGCCGAGGCGGTTGGCACCGTGCACCGAGACGCAGGCGCATTCGCCGACGGCATACAGGCCGGGCACCGGCTCCTCCGGGCCATAGCGCGCCGGGGCGACGACCTGCCCGTGCAGGTTGGTGGGGATGCCGCCCATCATGTAGTGCGCGGTGGGGGCGACCGGAATCGGCGCCTGCGCCGGGTCGATGCCGGCAAAGCGGATCGACAGATCGCGGATGCCGGGCAGCTTTTCCGCGATGAGTGGCTCGCCCAGGTGATCGAGTTTGAGGTCGATGTAGTCCCCACGCGGCCCGCAGCCGCGGCCCTCGGCGATCTCGATGGCGATGGCGCGCGCGACCACGTCGCGCCCGGCGAGGTCCTTCGCGTGCGGCGCGTAGCGCTCCATGAAGCGCTCGCCGTTTTTGTTCAGCAGATAGCCGCCTTCGCCGCGCACGCCTTCGGTAATCAGGCAGCCGACGCCGGCAATCCCCGTCGGGTGGAACTGCCAGAACTCCATGTCCTGCAGCGGCAGCCCGGCGCGCAGCACCATGCCAAGGCCGTCGCCGGTGTTGATCATGGCGTTGCTGCTGTTGCCGAACACGCGCCCTGCCCCACCGGTGGCCAAGAGCGTGGTGCGCGCCTCGATCAACAGCGGCTCGCCGGTCTCGATGGACATCGCGGTGACGCCGAGGCAATAGCCGTCGGCGTCGCGCACCAAGTCGAGCGCGAAGTATTCGTCGAAGAATTGGGTGCGGTGGGCGATGTTCTGCTGGTACAGCGTATGCAGGAGCGCGTGGCCGGTGCGGTCGGCGGCGGCGCAGGTGCGGGTGGCTTGCTCGCCGCCGAAGTGCTTCGACTGGCCGCCGAACGGCCGCTGGTAGATCTTGCCGTTGTCCAGCCGCGAAAACGGCAGCCCCATGTGTTCGAGCTCATAGACGGCGCTGGCGGCCTCGCGGCACATGAACTCGATCGCGTCCTGGTCGCCGAGCCAGTCGCCACCCTTGACCGTGTCATACATGTGCCATTCCCAGCGGTCGTCGTCGACGTTGGCAAGCGCGGCGGTGATGCCGCCCTGCGCCGAAACGGTGTGAGAGCGCGTGGGGAAGACTTTCGACACCACCGCGACGGTGTAGTCCGAGCGCGCGAGCTGCAGTGCCGCACGCAGGCCGGCGCCGCCGCCGCCGATGATGAGGGCATCGAAACGGCGCGTGTTCATGCGGCGCTCCACAAGGCCGGATTGAACAAGGTCGCGGCGAGCCAGGCCACACTGCCGACCAGCACGACGATCACGACGAGATACAGCCCAAGGCGCAGGCCGGTCGGCCGCACGTAATCCATGAAAATGTCGCGCATGCCGACCCAGGCATGCAGCGCCAGCGCCGCCGTGGTCAGCAGCAGCAGCACGCGCAGCCCCTGCGGTGCGAACAGCGCCTGCCAGCCGGCAAAGTCGACCGGCAACGCAGTCAGGAAATAAATCGCCAGACCCGGCAGCGCAAGCGCCAGCAGCACGGCGGTGGCGCGCTGCAGCAGCCAGCTGCCGGTTCCGCTGTGGGCGCCGGAAGCGGATTTCATGCGAACAGTCTCCAGGCGACGAGGATCGTCACCGCGCCGCTTGCGGCCAGCACCGCCGCGCTGCTCTGCCGGGCTCGGCACAGGTTTGTGCCGAGGTGGGCATCGAGCATGAGATGGCGCAAACCGGCGAATAGATGGTGGGCGAACGCCCAGGTCAGCCCCAACAGCGCGATCCTGATCGCGAACAGCGTGGTGCAGTCGCTCAACTGCCGGAACCCGGCCTCGCCCGACAAGGAGACCGACAACGCCCACACGCCGATGGGCAAGGCCAGAAAAAGCAGCACGCCGCTCACCCGATGCAGGATCGACACCCAGCCGGTAACCGGCAGATGGATGCGCAAAAGATCGAGGTGAACGGGACGCGCGATCGGTTTCACGTCAAGGGCGTTGGGTCAACGACGCCGGATGGTTGCAGCGGCCTTCACGGCAGTCGCTTTTTTCTTCGCGGCGGGCTTCTTCAGCGCCGCCTTGGCAACGGCCTGCGGCACCCGCAGCGCCAGGCGCGGATCAAACGGTTTGGGCAGTATGTAGTCGGGGCCGAACTTGAGCTTCTTCAGCTTGTAGGCTTTCAGCACCGAGGCCGGCACCGGCTCGCGCGCCAGTTCGGCCAGCGCGTTGACGGCGGCGATCAGCATGGCCTGGGTGATTTCCTTCGCGCGGGCGTCGAGCGCGCCGCGGAAGATGAAGGGGAAACCCAGCACGTTGTTGACCTGGTTGGGGAAGTCCGAGCGCCCGGTCGCCATCACGAGGTCGCTGCGCGCGGCCATGGCTTTTTGCGGCAGGATTTCGGGATTGGGGTTGGCGAGCGCAAAGACCACCGGCTTGTCGGCCATGGACTTCACCATCGCCGGGCTGACCAGGTTGGCGCCGGAGACGCCGATAAAGACGTCGGCGCCGCACATCGCCTCTTCCAGCGTGCGCAGCTTGGTTGCGCGCGCATAGGCTTTCTTGAAGCTGTTGAGGTCGGTGCGCGCCTTGTGCACGACGCCTTTCGAATCGACCAGCAGGATGTTGCGCTTCTGCGCGCCCATCGCCACCAACAGGTTGAGCGAGGCGATGCCGGCAGCACCGGCGCCGAGGCAGACAATCTTCGCCTGGTCCAGGGTTTTGCCCTGCACGTGCAGCGCGTTGAGCAGACCGGCGCAGATGATGACGGCGGTGCCATGCTGGTCATCGTGGAACACCGGGATGTCGAGGCTCTTTTTAAGCGCGGCCTCAATCTCGAAGCAGTGCGGCGCGGCGATGTCCTCGAGGTTGATGCCGCCGAAGGTGGGGGCGATGGCTTCCACCACCTTGATGAACTCCTGCGGCGTCTTGGCGTTGACTTCGATGTCGAAGACGTCGATGCCGGCAAACTGCTTGAACAGCACGGCCTTGCCTTCCATCACCGGCTTGGCGGCCAGGGGGCCGCGATCGCCCAGGCCGAGGATAGCGGTGCCGTCGGTGATCACCGCGACGAGGTTGCCCTTGTTGGTGTAGTCGTAGGCCCTGGCGGGATTCTTGGCGATTTCCAGCACCGGCTGGGCGACGCCCGGCGTGTAGGCCAGCGAGAGATCGGCTTGGGTGGAACAGGGCTTGGACGACTCGACCGAGAGCTTGCCCGGCTTGGGCAGGCGGTGGTAGTCGAGGGCTTTTTTCTTGAGGTCGGCAGGGCTCATGGAAGACAGGCGAGCGGATTGAACAAGCCGACATTATCGCGGATTTATCCGCGCTTGGCCCGCCGCGTCAGTCTTTCCAGACCTTGAGTTGGGCGCGCAGCCGCGCGACGGCCTGCGAATGCAACTGGCACACGCGCGATTCGGACACGCCGAGCACCGCACCGATTTCCTTCAGGTTCATGTCCTGCTCGTAGTACATGCCCATCATGCTGCGCTCGCGCTCGGGCAGGTGGTGGATCGCGGCGACCAGGCTGTCGCGAAAACCGCCGTCCTCGAGCAGGGCCAGCGGATCGTTGCCGCCGTCGACCAGATAGCGCTCGAGGAAACTGGCGCTGTCCTCATCCGAGAAGTCCTCGTAATACAGCAACTGGGAGCATTTCACATCGCCCAGCATGGACTGGTATTGATCAATCGCCATGCCGAGTTCGACGGAGATTTCCTGATCCGAAGGCGACTTGCCGTTGCGCTGCTCCAGCCGGTGGATGGCGGCCTCGATCTGGCGGGATTTTTGCCGCACGTGGCGCGGCAGCCAGTCGGCCTCGCGCAGCTCGTCGAGCATGGCGCCGCGGATGCGCTGGGTGGCATAGGATTCGAATTGAGCGCCCTGGGTGCCGTCGAAGCGGGAGGCCGCGTCCATCAAGCCGATCAGCCCGACCTGGATGAGATCGTCGACTTCGACGCTGGCCGGCAGGCGCGCCATCATGTGATACGCGATGCGCTTGACCAGCGGTGCATATTTCGCAACCTGTTCGTCTTGCGCCGAGGGTTTAGCCGCCATGTTTCAAGGCCATGTTTCCAATATTTTCCGTTGCAGAACGCGCCATCAGGTGCGTCTCCTCGACCGCCATTCTAACGGCAAGCGCGGCAAATGCATCAACCTCGTGCGCGACGCTAAAAACGCCCCCGGCAAACGCGGGGTCGAGAAAGCGCGTGCAGGCCGCCTGCAAACGATCGCAGGCGTCAGCGTCCCCCAGCAGGCCGACGCTGACGCGTCCGCCCAGGCTGGACACGGTCTTGAGCCAGGCATAGCCGCGCTGCACCGCAGCCGCTTCGGGGCGCATATCCAGGACGAGGGTATGCGCGCTGTCCGGCCGCGGCATCCAGTCCGCCGCGTCCGGTCGGGCATCGAACAGCAGGCAATCGTAGCGCCGCGCCAGCGCCGTCAAGGCCGGCTCGTCCGCCTGCACGCCGGGCGCATGCCAGGCGTCGCCATACGGCATGGGCAGCGTCTGCGCCTGGCCGCGCGCGAGCTGCTGACGCCAGTCGAACAGGGCGCGGGGGGACGCATCGGCCAGGAGACGGCCGCTGGCATCGACCAGCAGCACCGTCCAGCCGCGCTGGTGCAATGCGTGGGCCAGGCGGGGCGTGGAAGCTGCGGAGTCGGATAAAACGTGGATGCAGCGCTGCAACTGCGAGGCATTGCGGCGACGCAGACCGGCGGCCTGGTCAGCCGGCACGGCTGCCCTTTTGGTCAAACTGCGCTTCGCGCTCGGCCTCGACCCCGGCAAACAGGGGCCAGTCCTCGGCCTCCAGCGCATAGGGGGTGGCGAGGCGGCCGCCCTTCAGGGCGCGGTCGATGAGATAGGCCGCATTGGGCACGTGCAGGTCTTCCGGCACGCGCTGGCCGCCGGTGATATAGGCGAGCGGCAAACGATGGCGGATCAGGCTGTCGAGCGCGCCGCCCGGCTGCGGGGTTTCGTCGAGCTTGGTGAGAATGCAGGCCGCGGCGCCCTGGCCGAAGCGCGTCATCGCCTGTTCGATCGCCGCACCCTGCTGGGCAGCGGACACCACGGCAAGCCGGCGTACGCCCAGCGCGTCGAGCGCCTGCCCCTCGCGCGTGCGCGGATCGGAAGGCGCGAAGCCGGCGGTGTCGATCAGCACCAGCTTCTTGTCCGCCAGATGCGGCAGCAACTGGGCCAGCTGCGCCATATCCTTGGCCACGTGCAGCGACACCCCGAGCAGATCGGCATACACGGTCAGTTGCGCCGCCGCCCCGATGCGGTAGGCGTCGGCCGCCACCAGCGCGACCTCGGTGGCGCCGTGCGCATCCACCGCGCGCGCTGCCAGCTTGGCCAGCGTGGTGGTCTTGCCCGAACCGGTGGAGCCGACCAGCGCATAGCGCCCGCCACGCGCCAGCAAATCCGCTTCGCGCCCCAGCACCGGCAGGTTGCGGATCAGCACCTGGCGCAGCCAGCGCTGGGCAGCGTCGGTGTCGAGTCCGCGCGGCAGGCGCGCGGCCAGAGTGCGGGCGAGCGCGCTGCCGAAGCCGGCGGCGAACAGCGTCTGCATCAGCGCCACCCGCACCGGGTCGCGTCGCCGCCCCGCTCCCCAGGCGAAGCCGGCCAGCTGGTTTTGCAGCATGCCGCGCAGGCGCGCCAGTTCGGCGAGGATGCGCGAGCTGCCGGCGGGTTCGGGCGTCTCGCTGATGGCCGGCACCGCCAGTTCGCCGTAGGCGCTGGCCAGCAGTTCGACGCCTTGCGGGTGCGGCCGCGTGGACAGCACCACGGCGTCGTCGCCCAGTTCGCGGCGAACGCGCGCCAGACCTTCGCGCGCATTCGCCGCGATGAATACCCGCACGCTCATGACCGCGCTCCTATTGTCAGTTCCGTATTCACCTGGACTATTTTATCGGCCGGCACCTCGGCGTAGGCAATCACCGCAAGCCGCGGCAGGTTGCGCCGCAACAGTCGCGACAGGATGGCGCGCAGGCCCGGCGAGGTCAGCAGCACCGGCGGGTAGCCTGCGCCTTCCTGTTCGGCCAGGGCGCGCTCGGCCGCCTCGTTCAGCGCATCCAGCGTGGTCGGCGACAGCAGGGCTTCGCCCTCCTCGCCCATTTCGTCCAGCAGACTCGTTTCGGTCGAGGCGGACAGGCCGATGACATGCAGCGTGCTGCCGCCTTCGAACAGGCGATCGACGATGCTGCGTCCCAGAGCCGCGCGCACGGTTTCCACCAGTTCCTCGATCGCCTGGTTCTTCGGCGCGCGCGCCGCCAGCGTTTCAAACAGGGTGCGGGTATCGCGAATCGAGACGTTTTCGGCGATAAGTTGCTGCAGCACGGCCTGCACGCTGGTCAGCGGCAGGTAGCGCGGGGACACGTCCTCGACCAGCCCCGGATGGCTGCGCGACAAGGTGTCGAGCAACTGCTGCACTTCGGTGCGGCCCAGCAGTTCCGGCGCGTGCTGGCGGAACACCGCCTCGACCTGGCGGGCAATCAGCTCGGCTGTGGTGAACACGACGAAGCCGCGCAACTCGGCTTCTTCTTCGCGCCCGGCCTCGATCCAGATGCCGGGCAGTCCGGTCAGCGGATCGCTGCCCGGGGAGCCGTCGAGCCGGCCCAGCACGTCGCCCATGTCGACCGCCAGCACCTGGCCGCTCGGCAGTTCGCCGTGGGCGACGTCGACCCCCTTGAGGGTGATGCGATAACTGTTGGGCTTGAGGTCGAGGTTGTCGCGCACGCGGATCAGCGGCACCACCAGTCCCATGTCGGTGGCGAAGTTGCGGCGCGACTCGGTAATCCGGGCCAGCGCGGCGCCACCCTGGTTGCGGTCGACCAGCGGAATCAGGCGGTAGCCGACTTCGAGGGCCAGCACATCCACCGGCGGAATGTCTTCCCAAGTCACATCCAGCGGCAGGGGCTCGGCCTCGATCGCATCCAGCGGCACGATTTCGGACTCTTCACGCTGTCGGCGCATCAGCCAGTAGCCCAGTCCACCCAACGCCACGGCGATGCTCAGGAAGGCCAGATGCGGCGTGCCCGGAATCACCCCCAGCGTGCCCAGCACCGTCGCCGACACGTAGAGCGTCTGTGGACGACCGAATACCTGGGTGGAAAACTCGCGCGACAAATCCTGCTCGCTCGACGCGCGGCTGACCACGATGCCCGCCGCGGTCGAGATGATCAGCGCCGGGATCTGCGTCACCAGGCCATCGCCCACCGTCAGCAGCGCATAGCGGCCGAGCGCCTCGGTCAGCCCGAGGTCGTGCTGGAACAGGCCGACCAGGATGCCGCCGATGAGGTTGACCAGCAGGATGATGATGCCGGCGATGGCGTCGCCGCGCACGAACTTGGAGGCGCCGTCCATGGCGCCGTAGAAGTCGGCTTCGCGGCCGATCTCGTGGCGCCGCGTACGCGCTTCGGTCTCGTTGATGAAGCCGGCGTTGAGGTCGGCATCCACCGCCAGTTGCTTGCCCGGCATCGAATCCAGGGTGAAGCGCGCCGCCACTTCGGCAATGCGCCCGGCGCCCTTGGTGATGACGACGAAGTTGATGATGACGAGGATGAGGAACACCACGAAGCCAACGACGTAGTTGCCGCCGACCAGGAAGTTGCCGAAGGATTCGATCACCTTGCCCGCCGCATCCGGTCCGGTGTGGCCCTGCATCAGGATGATGCGGGTCGACGCCACGTTGAGCGCCAGGCGCATCAGCGTGGTCAGCAGCAGCACGGTGGGGAATACTGAAAAGTCGAGCGGCCGCCGGGCATTCAGGCTCACCAGCAGCACGATCATCGCCAGCGCGATGTTGAGCGTGAACAGCACGTCGAGCATGAAGGTGGGCAGCGGCAACACCATCATCGCAAGGATCAGCAGCACCAGCGCCGGCACCGCCAAACGGTTGAGCGGCATGCCCATCAGCATCACGCCCTGCGCATTCATCCGATCACCTCATCAATCGCCTTGGACGCGCGCAGCGCAACGTTCGCCCCCTCTCCCGCTTGCGGGAGAGGCTTGGGGAGAGGGCTCGCCTTGGGCATCACGTTCGCCCCCTCCCCCTCCGGGGAAGTGTTGAGGAGAGGGATGGTCGCCTCCCGGCTCGCCGCCAAGCCCGGCCCCGCCTGCTGCTGGCGGCTGCGCAGCTGTGCCCGCACTTCCGGATTCACCTCGGACTCGCGCGCCTCGGCTACCACGTCCTGCCACGTCATCGCGTGACGCTGCAGATAACGCCACCAGCGCCAGCCCGCATCCAGCGCGGCCACCAGCACCAACGACGCCGCCAGCGCCAGCACCCCGCGCCCGACCCAAGCCGCCGTCGCGCCCAGCGATGCCTGCATCTCGCTGGCGACCAGGCTATCAAGCCCCGGCCAGCCGGTCGTCAGCGCCCAGCCGACTGCCATCCCGACCAGCACCAGTTTCAACAGCGCCAGCGCACCGTCGAACCAGGCATCGGCCGACAACAGCCGGGCAAAAGCCTTGAAAGGATTGGCGCGTGTCAGGTCGGCCTGGGTCACCTGCGGGGCGTACACCCAGCCCGAAAGCAGCATCGGCGCCACCAGCGCCGCGACAAAAATGGCGCCCAGCACCGGCAGCAGCACCCACAGCGCAGACAGCGTCGCGTCAAGGAAAACCGGGGAAAGCGGCTGCGCCGCGTGAAGGAAGGCGGCCGAGATCAAGCCCTGCAAGGCCTCGAACAGCTGCGGCATAACCCAGGCCAGCACGCCCAGCGCCGACAGCAACACCACCCACGCCGTGAGTTCGGCAGAACGCGGCACATCGCCCGCTTCTCGCGCCTGTTGCAGACGCCGCGGACTCGCCGGTTCAGTACGGGATAGATCAGTCTCCTCGGCCATGCTTGTCTCGAATTTTGAGTGAGTCTAGCACGAGGCGGGGATGGGTTTTATGCAGTGGGAACAGCAGGAGCCGCCGGTTTCATGGGGGTGCGTTCAGAGAAGCGGGCAACGAGCGTCGGGCGGCGCGTTCAGCGATGTTGAACATAGTTCTATCTGCCGAGGAAGCGTTTCGTGTCCTGATTGCATCGCTTGCCGTTCAGGGTGGTGGGGGGGATGCTGCGTCGCTACGCGACTGACAGCGATGCGCCCCGTGTTTTATTTACGGTAGACCTCGCGGCGGTTACCAATCTGCACAACCAGGGTCACCAGGGTGTCATCGCGGATTTCGCAAATCACCCGATAGTCGCCCACGCGATAACGCCAAAGTCCGCCCAAGTGCCCGACCAACGCCTTGCCGGCGCTGCGCGGGTCATCCAGGGGGAGGATGCGCTCGAACCAAAGGGGTCAGCTTTGCATTGTTTTTCCTCACATCCATTTGTCTCTCCCTTCCCCGCTCAAAATCCGAATCCAGTTTGCGTATCTGCATCGCCGGTCTGATCAGGCTTGCCCGCCGGTCGTCCCGGTCGCCTCTGGCTGCGCCGAACGCCTGCCGCTGCACATATCCTGTCGCCGAAACGGCCATGGCCCAGCGGCTGCCCCTGCGTCAAGGCAAGCCGAATATCACTGAGGGCTTCTTCATCCAGTTCGCAGCGGAATAGCGCCCGATAGGCGGTTTGCCGGTCGGCGTCGTTCCAATCCAGCGCAAGGTAAAGCGGGTGCGGGGTGATGCGTGGGTCGGGTTGTCCTAGGCCGTTGTGCCGGTAGCTGCTCCAGCGGTATTGGCCAGGGTCTTGCACCATGCCGGCTCGAACGGGGTTGAGTTCGATGTACCGCATGCAGGTGAGCAGGTAGGCCTCTGCCTGGATCAGGCTGGATTTGTAGCGCCCTTCCCACAGGCTGCCCGTGCGCCGGTAGCTGCGGTTGATGTACTGCACGTAGCGCCGTCCGACGGCTTGCATGAGCTTGGCAGGTCCGGTCTCGGTCTCGGGCGTGACCAGCAGGTGGACGTGGTTGGTCATCAGGACGTATGCGTGAACAACACAGTGCCAATCGGCAGCCGCTTTTTCCAGCCAGTGGAGGTAGCTGTGGTAATCCTCCTCGGCAAAAAAGCAGGGCTCTCGGTTGATGCCGCGCTGAACGATGTGCTGCGGGATTCCGGCTAACTTAATGCGTGGGCGACGAGGCATGACGGCTCCTCAAAAAGATATTCGAAGCTGACCCCTTTAATTCCCAGTTCTTCATCGTCGTTCCAGTCCTCATGCCGCCAGCCTCCATTCGTTGTCATCTCCTCCCCCGCCGATAAGAAGGTCTTCGCCTTCTCCGCCCAGCAACACATCGTTGCCGGCGTCGCCCACGAGCACATCCGGGCCGCCGTATCCAGACAGCCAGTCGCCGCGCGTGCCGCTGCCGGGTTGGGTCTCGCCCTCGAGCACGGCAGATTCGATCGCCTTCTGCGAGGCGCCGAAGAGGGTGTCCTGGCCAGCGCCGCCGATGAGCACGTCGCTGCCTGCCCCACCCTCGAGCAGGTTGTCGCCGCCGCGGAATGCCCAGATGAGGTCGTTGCCTCCGTAGCCCAGCAGATGGTCGTTGCCGGGGCTGTCGTAAAGCGTGTCGTTCCGGTTCGGCTCGAAGGTGTCGCTGACGATGACGTTGTCGAGGCTGTCATAGCCAAGCTGGATGCCGGCGGCCTCGGTGTTCTGGTCGACAGGCTGCCAGTCGCCGCTGATGGTGAGCGTGGTGGCGGGTGCTACCCCGTTCAGCCCGGCGCCCATGCCGAGAACAATGCCCAGTTCGCCTTCGCTCCAGCCCCGCACTGTGACGCTGCTGCCATCGAGGCCGGCGATGAAGAGGGATTGGCTGCCGTCGCCCTGCATGACCAATAGATAAGTCAGGCCGTTTTGCTGGTCATGCCAGACGTTGCCGCTTTGCCGCCACTTCACCGGATCCAGCCCTGCCGTGGTACTGCCCTTGGCCAGGAGACCGCCCAGGTTGATCACGCCTTGGCCATCGCTGTCGAGGATGGTGTCGTGGCCGTCGCCTGCGTTGATGATGTAGGTGTCGAAGCCGGCGCCGCCTTCGAGCCAGTCGTTGCCGCCTTTGCCGGTGAGGGTATCGTCGCCGGCGCCGCCATAGAGCCAGTCATTCTTCCCCTGCCCAAATATCGGATCGTCATTTTCCGAGCCGAAGACGATGTAGCTGTAATCGTTCTCCGGTCGTGCCATAGCAAAGTCCAGCCGAAGGCCGCCAGCGACATTGATGCGGGTGTCGGTGGTCATGTCGCGGAAGTAGTACGGGGTGCCGTCCTGGAACTTGTAGAAGGTGTTGCCTACTGGCTGGATGTCGTCGGTGTTGAACTGCATCTGCCACGTCAGCATGGCGGCGCGGTCGCGCAGGTAGCGTTCGGTCAGTTCGCCCTGCCCGCTGGCGGGATCAAAGAGGTCGAGTTCGCCGTGGGCGTTGATGCCGTCGTACAGCACGCTGCTGCCGGTGACGGCGAAGGGGTTGAGCTTGTAGAGCGCGTAGCGATACGCCTGGCCCTCCGCGGTGTCGAGCTGTGCCTTGGCAATGATCTGCTCGCGGTTGAGTGTGGACAGGGGCTCGATGGTCAGCGCGGTGAAGGGGCTGGCTTCCCACCAGGCTTGCAGGCTTTGCAGGTTGGCGTAGTAGTCGTCGCGGCTGGCGGCAGTGCCGCTGTCCAGGGTGGGCACGGCGTCGTATTCAAGCTGGCCGTACTGGTA
>Ga0208244_101189_pt1 | contig 15843 bp, 19 predicted proteins | sample SubbioCR12Aug_5A_FD_184828 | JGI IMG/M metagenome (GOLD analysis project Ga0208244, IMG submission 184828) | Serpentinite rock and fluid subsurface biosphere microbial communities from McLaughlin Reserve, California, USA - CR12Aug_5A (SPAdes) | ecosystem: Environmental > Terrestrial > Deep... | reverse complement strand
GATCCTCGCGCTCGAGGGCGGCGCGGCGCTCGCGGAGTACGAGATCGCCCCAGGCCTCGGCGCTTTCTCGGCGTACAGCCGCCGGCGCGCGCAGGTCGTTCGCGAGACGCTGGGCAGGGCGCTGCGAGCTCCGGGCGGGGAAGCCTTAGCCGCGGTCCTCGGCGACACCATTATCGGCTACCTGCTCCTTGTGCCGGCCGGCATTGACCAGCCCTGGGGCCGGCTGGGTGATCCCAGGGTGCTGGAGGTCGGCATCGAGGTGGCGCGCGGGCACAGGGGAGCGGGAATCGCTCAGTCGCTGTTTCGCCGGGCCTTCGCGCGGCCGGAGGTCGAGTCGCGGATATACGTGGCCACCGGCTACGTTTGGTGCTGGGACATCGAGGACACCGTCATCGAGGCCGGGATCTACGCCGACCGGCTGCTTGCTCTCTTTGGGCGGTTTGGGTTCCGGCGCGAATGGACCAACGAGCCCAATGTCGCCTTGGAGCCCCTGAACTTCCTGGCGGTGCGCATTGGGCGGGACGTGCCCGCGGCGCTCGTCAATCGCTTTCGCCTGGCTCAAAGAGGCGAACAGGTCGCCTGAGGGAGCAGCGATGCGCGTGCGAACCCGCATGACTGCGCCGGCGCTGGTGGTTGGGCCGGATGCCCCGGCCTGGGAGGCGCTGGGGCTGATGCGGCGGCACCGTATTCGACGCCTGCCGGTCGTGGACGGCGATGCCCTTGTTGGGATCATCACCTGGACCGATGTGGTCCGCATGCACCCTCCGGCGGTTGACGGCCCCCAGCGAACTCCCAGCCTGTCGGTGGGAGTGCTCGTCAAGCACCTGATGGCCGGCGCGCCCATCACGGTTGACCCGGAGGCGACGATAGAGCAGGCGGCGGTGCTCATGCGCCGGCACAAGATCGGGGGGCTCCCGGTTGTCGAAGGCGGCCGACTGGTTGGCGTGATCACCGAGAGCGACCTGTTCGAAACCTTCACGGAGATGCTTGAGGCCGGCCCGCACGAGGTCAAGCTCCACATTACCGTCGGCAGCATTTCCGTTGAACTGCCGAGGATCGTGTCCGGGCTGACACGGGCCGGGATCCCCATCGTCGCCGTGCACACGCTGCGTGCCTCAGGCGCGGAGGTCGTCGAACTCGTTGTTCATGCGAGCGATGTGGGCCGCGCGCAGGAGGTGTTGCACCGCCTCGTCCTCGAAACAGACGTCATGGAAGCGCAGGAGAGGGGGGACCACGCGTGACCGCGTGCCCGGAAGGAGATGCTCCCATCGGTGTGATCCCGCCGCAGCGCGTGCTTATCGCGGCCGAGCGGTGCAAGGGCTGCGGGCTGTGCGTGGCCGTCTGCCCTCCTGAGATCATGGAGTTGGGCGCGCTCAACCGCCTGGGGTACGCGGTTGTAGGCGTGACCGACCAGGCCCGGTGCACCTCCTGTACGGCGTGCGCGCTGGTCTGCCCGGAGGTGGCGATTATCGTACTGCGCCCGCCGAGAGCCCGCCAGGCGCCGGAAGGCACCAAGTGAAGCGCACCCTGATGAAGGGAAACGAGGCGCTCGCCGAAGCGGCCATCCGCGCCGGCTGCCGGGCGTACTTCGGGTATCCGATCACGCCGCAGAACGAGGTGCCGGAGTACATGGCCCGCCACATGCCAAAGGCGGGTGGCGTCTTTGTCCAGGCCGAGAGCGAGATCGCGGCCATCAACATGGTCCACGGCGCGTCCGGCGCCGGCGTCCGCGCCATGGCCACCACCAGCAGTCCCGGCTTCAGCCTGATGACAGAAGGTCTGTCCTACATGATCGGCTCCCGGCTGCCGTGCGTCGTGGCCAACGTGATGCGCGGCGGTCCGGGGCTCGGCAACATCGCGCCCGCGCAGGGAGACTACTTCCAGGTTACCCGCGGGCTGGGGCACGGTGACACCCACGGCATCGTGCTGGCGCCGTCCACGGTCCAGGAGATCGTTGACCTTATGCCCGTCGCGTTCGAACTGGCCGAGCGCTACCGGCTGCCCGTGGTGATCGCCGCCGACGGCATACTCGGGCAGATGATGGAGCCGGTGACGCTGCCTGAACCCATCGTACCGCCGCCCCCTCCTGATTGGGCCACGACCGGCGCGGTGGGAACCCCTCGCGTGATCTCGTCCATCTACCTGGCCCCGGAAGACCTCGAGCGGCACATCCTCTCACTTATGAAGACCTACCAGGAGATCCGCGAGCGCGAGCAGCGGTGGGAGGCCTACCGCGCCGACGATGCTGAGGTGCTGGTCGTGGCCTACGGCACGGCGGCCCGCGTCGTGCGAACGGCCGTGGATCGCGTGCGCGCGCAGGGAGTTGCGGCCGGCATGATTAGGCCGATTACACTCTGGCCGTTCCCGACCACGGCGTTCGAGAGGTCGCCGCGCCGGTGGCTGGTCGTGGAACTCAGCGCGGGACAGATGGTGGAGGACGTGCGCCTCGCCCTGTCGGGCCGCTCGCCGGTCGGGTTCTACGGCCGCGTAGGTGGGATAGTGCCTTCTCCGATGGAGGTGTCGGAAGCGATTCGGTCGGCCGTGGTAGGGGAGGGGGTCAAGACGTGAGCAAGGATATGGTAGAGGTTACCGCCAGGCCCCGCTCGCTGGTGGACGTGCCGCTGCACTACTGCCCGGGCTGCACGCACGGCATAATCCACCGCCTGGTGGCCGAGGCGATTGACAGCCTCGGCATCCGGGAGCGGACGATCGGGGTTGCGTCGGTGGGGTGCTCGGTCTTCATCTACAATTACTTCGACGTGGATTTCCAGCAGGCTCCGCATGGGCGGGCGCCGGCGGTCGCCACCGGAATCAAGCGCGTGCTGCCGGACCGCGTTGTGTTCACCTACCAGGGCGACGGCGATCTGGCCTCGATAGGCACCGCCGAGATCCTCCATGCCGCCGCGCGGGGCGAGCGCATCACGGTCATCTTCGTGAACAACGCGATCTACGGCATGACCGGCGGTCAGATGGCGCCGACCACACTGCCGGAGATGACGACCACGACCACCCCCTACGGCAGGGACGTCCGTCAGGCAGGCGCGGCGCTGCGGGTGGTGGAACTCCTGGCCGGCATTGACGGCGTGGCGTATGCCGCGCGCGAAGCGGTCACGAGCCCGGCCCGTATCCACCGGGCTCGACGCGCGGTGGAGGCGGCGTTCAGGGCGCAGCTTGAGGATAGGGGTTTGGGTATAGTCGAGCTGCTCTCGACCTGCCCGGTGAACTGGAAGCTCCCGCCGGTCGAGGCCATCGCGTGGTGCGAGGCCAACATGATCCCCGCCTTCCCGCTGGGTGTCCTGAAGGACACCAGCGGGAGCCGGAAGTAGCCGCATGGCCGTTCACGAGATAGTGATAGCCGGCTTTGGGGGGCAGGGCGTGCTGTTCCTGGGCGAGGTTCTAGCGCAGGCGGCCCTCAGCGAGGGGCGCGAGGTCACCTGGCTGCCCGCGTACGGGCCGGAGCAGCGAGGCGGCACCGCGTACTGCACGGTCGTGATCAGCAGCGAACCCATCGGCTCGCCTGTGGTCTCCGACCCTACCGTGATGATCGCGATGAACCGCCCTTCGCTGGATCGGTTTGAGCCCGCCGTTCGGCCCGGAGGGCTCATCGTGTGCGACAGCACCCTGACGGGACGGGCTCCCGAGCGCACCGACGTGCAGGCCGTCGCTGTGCCGGCGACGGCCATCGCCGCCGAACTGGGCGCCGTGCGGGCGGCCAACGTTGTGCTGCTGGGCGCCGCGATGGCGGCGAGGCCGATCCTCGCCGCTGAGAGCGTGCGCTCGGCCCTGGACGGGATGGTGGCGGACCCGCAGGTGGCGTTGCGCAACGCGGCGGCGTTCGATCGGGGCGCTCGCGAGGGCTCCCGCCCGTGAGGCAGGTCCAGGAAGGCGCGCCTGGGGGCTCCAGGACCATCCGGCTCATTGTCGCCGATGACCATGCCATCGTGCGGGAGGGCATCAGGCGCCTGCTCCAGGCCGAGCCCGACATCGAGGTCGTGGGTGAGGCGGGCGATGGCATCGCGGCCGTGGAGCTGGCCCAGAGTCTCAAGCCCGACGTGGTGTGCCTGGACGTTAGCATGCCGAAGATGAACGGCGTGGAGGCGACCCGGCGCATCAAGGCCGCCCTACCGGATGTCGGGGTGGTCATCCTGACCATGCATGAGGACGAGGACTACGTCTTCGAGCTGGCGAAGGCAGGCGCCTCAGGCTACGTCCTGAAGCGGGCCAGCGCCCGCGACCTGGTGGATGCCGTCCACGCCGTGGCCGGAGGCCACACATTCCTGCATCCGATGATCCCGCCGCGGTCGGTTTCGGATACCGAGACGTCCGGCAGCCGTGACGAAGAACGCCGGCGGTTCGACGGTCTGACGGAGCGGGAACGCGAAGTTCTATGCCTGATCGCCGATGGCTTCACCAACCGAGAGATAGCGGAACGGCTCCACATCAGCGTCAAGACCGTGGAAACCCACCGCACGCACATCATGGAGAAACTTGACCTTCACGACCGCGCACATCTCGTACGCTACGCGGTCCGGAAAGGGTTGGTCACCGCATGATCCCGCAGGATCAGGGCGCGCCGCCCTCAGCCCGGACGCTGGCCGGATGCATCGAGCACTCGGTTCTGGCTCCTGAAGCAGGTCAGGCCGACGTGGAATCCGGTTGCGCCCTGGCGCGTTCCCTGGGGATTCGATCCGTGGTGGTCAAACCGGTGCACGTCGCCTTGGCCCGAAGGCTGCTGGAGGGAAGCGGGGTCCGCGTGGTGAGCGTGATCGGGTTCCCCCACGGCAACTCGAAGCCGGCTGCGAAGGCTTTCGAGGTCTCCGCCGCGGTTCGCGACGGCGCCGATGAGGTGGACGTAGTGGTGAACATCGCCGCTCTGTGCGAGGGCCGATGGGAGGCCGTGCAGGAGGAGATCCAATCGGTCGTGGCCGCGTCCGACGGCCGCCCGGTGAAGGTGATCCTGGAGACCGCGCTGCTGACCGATGCCGCGAAGGTCCGGGCATGCGGGCTGGCCGCGGCCTCGGGCGCGGCCTATGTTAAGACCTCTACGGGATTCAGCAGGGCAGGGGCAACGGCGGCCGACGTGGCGCTGCTGCGGCGCACGGTAGGCTCCGGCATGGGCGTGAAGGCCTCGGGAGGGATCCGCACGCTGGCCGATGCGACGGCCATGATCGGCGCGGGCGCGGATCTTATCGGAACGAGCCGGACCGAAGCGATCCTAGACGAGGCCGGTTCCGTCGCCTGACCGTGCAACGCAGCTCTGCCGGACCTTCCGGCAGAGGAGAAAGCCCCACCTTTCCTGAAATACGGGGATGCGATGGCGGATGAGGATCGCGCCACTCCGGGTGAGCCGTCCGGCGACCTGCTGCGCCGGCTGCTCGCCGACGTGGCGGCCCTGGGCGGGGTGTACGGGCGCGCCGCACGTGAACACCTGCACGCTTTGGCCAAGGACTTTGCCTTTGCCGCGCTCATGGTTGGCGTCGCGGTGGTGCTGGGTGTAATGGCCATAGGCGTGGCGGTCGCCGCGCTTGTGATGGCGGTCGCGATCTGGCTGCCTGGATGGCTGGCCGCCCTGGTGGTCCTGGGCGTCATGGTAACCGCGATGGGCGTCCTGCTCTCGCTCGGCAAGGTACGGCTGCGGCGGCGTAGGGCGGCATGGGCGGCACGCGTGGCCGAGGAGATCCGTTGGCTGCAGACCCTGTTTTCCCGCCGGAGCTAGCGGCCCTTCACGACCGCATCGGCCGGGATATGGCCGAACTGCGCCTTCGTTTGCGCAAGGGGGCCGTCAATCTCCGACTCGGTCCGGTCATCTCGGAGCGCGCAGGTGTAGCCTGGGCAACCGCGTTCGGCGCGGCCGCCGGACTGGCGGCAGGAAGGCTTTTGCGGGCTAGGTGCAGTGGCGGACGGCCGGCCCGGGGTCTATAATGTGTTTTGGAGGTAACTGAAGATGACTGGATTCGTGCCGCCGGCGGTGATCGGCAACGTGGGTCCCTTGGAGATGCTCGTTATCCTCTTGATCCTGCTGCTTCTGTTCGGAGCCAGCCGACTCGCGGGCCTGGGGGCGGCGGCCGGGAAGACGATCAAGGAGTTCCGCAAGGCGATCCGGGACGTAGAGGACGATGTGAACGAGACGAAGCCCTCGAAGCCGGACGCCTAGTCCAAATGCACGACCGACCGATGACGATCGTAGAGCACCTGGAGGAGCTGCGGAGGCGGCTCCTCATCGCGTTTGCCGCGCTGGGTGTGGGTGCGGTGATTGGATTCGCCTTCGTGGACCGCGTGCTCGATTTGCTCATCCGCCAGCTCCAGGTTCCGCACGTCGTCTTTTTCGCCCCGGCGGAGGCTCTGTTCATCCGCATCAAGATCGCCCTCCTGCTGGGCGTCTTCATCGGCCTGCCGGTGATCCTGTATCAGCTTTGGGCGTTCATCGCCGTGGGGCTCAGCGTGACCGAGCGGCGCACGGTTATGGGATTGCTGCCTCCCTCGCTGGTGCTATTCGCGCTGGGCGCGGCGTTCGGGCTCTTTGTGATCATGCCCGTGGGCGTCCGGGTCCTGCTGGGGTACCAGACCGAGATGCTGCAGCCGATGCTGGCGGTTGGACCGGCGCTCTCGTTCCTGATGGCGTTCGTGCTGGCTTTCGGGTTCATCTTCCAACTGCCGGTTGTCGTGGTCTTCCTGGCCCGGATGGGCATAGTATCGCCTGCCACGCTGGCGGCGGGCCGCCGATACGCCATAGTCGGAATCGTCGTGCTATCCGCGGTGCTGACGCCTGGGACCGACGTGGTGTCCCAGATGCTCATGGCAGTGCCGACATACGCGCTCTACGAGATCAGCATCTGGCTGGCGCGATTGGTCGCTCCGCGGTCGGCCTCGGGTGTCCAGGCTTACGTAGAGTAGAGGTGAGCGATGGCGCGTCGCACCCGGAATCCCTGGTGGGTCCTGTTCGTGATCATCCTGTTCGGCGGCCTGCTGGGCAGCGTCATCGCCGAGGCGGTGGTCGGCTACCCGGTGCTCGGCTTCCTGGCGCGCGAGGTCCGCGCCGGCGTTGACCCTCCGTTCACGCTTGACCTGCGCATCATCAGCCTGACGGTCGGCGGGATCATACGGCTCAACCTGGCCATGCTGCTTGGAGTGGTGATAGCGGTGTGGATCTATCGGTTGTTGTAGCTCCCCATCCCGGCTGATATACTTGCCCTGATGTGAATGTTTCGGCCCCTTTGGGGGACGGGGTGCCGCCTCTGGTGCTGGCTTCCGCCTCTCCCCGGCGCGTTGAGCTCCTTCGTCAGGTCGGGTGGTCTTTCGAGATCGCCGCAACGATCCCGGAGGAAGAGACGCTGGGGGTGCACGCCCACGGCGTGGGCCGCCAGGGTTGGACCCTCGACCAGGTGCAGGCGCACGCGCGCAGGGCTGCGTTGGGGAAGGCCAGGCCGATTAGCGACGCGCGGCCGGATGCGGTGATCATCGCCGCCGACACGGTGGTGATGGTGGATGGGATCGTGCTGGGAAAGCCCACGACATCGGACGAGGCGGTGGAGATGCTCCATCGCCTCTCGGGTCGAATGCACCATGTGACCACCGGTGTCGTCGTCACCCACGGCCGCCGTGGGGTGACGCTGGCCGATGACTCCACCACCGTGGTGTTTTTCCGGGCGCTGCTCCCGGAGGAGGTCCTCCGGTATGTTGCGTCCGGCGAGCCGATGGATAAGGCAGGGGCCTACGGCATTCAGGGCCGTGCGGCGCTCTTTGTGGAGAAGCTGGAGGGGGACTACTTCGGGGTGGTGGGTCTCCCGCTGGCGCGGTTGGCACGCATGCTTGATGCGATCGGCGTGCGGCCGACCTGACTCTGCCGGCCGCTTTGGTCCAGCCCGCCGCCTCCTGCGCGGGGGAGTGCAGGTGTCCCCAAGTGGCGCCGGAACCGGAGCGTTGATGGTGGTGTCTGGTGGGCTGTCAGTCAAACTGCTTCCCCCCGAAGACCGACCCGGGGAACGCCTGCTGCGCAGCGGCGCCGCTGGGCTGTCCTCCGTGGACCTCCTTGCGGTACTGCTGCGGACCGGCACCCGCACATCCGGTGCGGTCGAGGTCGCGGGCGAGCTGCTTGTCTCTTACGGCTCGCTTCAAGCCCTCAGCCAGGCAGGCCCGGACGAACTGATGCGGCAGTGCGGGATAGGTCCGGCCAAGGCCGGGGTAGTGCTCGCGGCGTTCGAGTTAGGACGACGGGTACAGGCCGCGCCTGCGGCTCGCCGGCCATTGATCAGGGCGCCGGGTGACGTGGCGGCACTGCTGGCAGGGCAGATGCGGCACCTGGACCGCGAGCACTTCCGCGCCGTGCTGCTCAACACCAGGCACGAGGTGCTGGATGTTACCAGCGTGGCCGTCGGGGGGCTGGACAGCGCGCCCATCCACCCAAGAGAGGTGTTCAAGGAGGCCATCAGGCGTAGCGCCGCCGCGGTCATCCTGGTGCACAACCACCCCTCGGGTACGCCGGAGCCCAGCGGGGACGACCTGCGCATTACCGCCCGTCTGCAGGAAGCCGGGCGCGTGGTGGGCATTGAGGTGCTCGACCACATCATAATAGGTGATGGGCGCTTTGTGAGCTTGAGAGAACGCGGCGCGCTGGCGGGCTGACGCCTGCGCGCCCTGGAGGCTGAGATGATACTGGACAGGTTGCTGGCGCAGTTTGGGCGCGACATGGGGGTGGATCTGGGTACGGCCAACACCCTGGTCTACGCACGAGGAGCAGGCATTGTTCTGCGCGAGCCTTCGGTGGTCGCCAAGCGCCTCGACGACGGTCAGATCCTGGCGGTGGGCGAGGAAGCCAAGCGGATGATAGGCCGCACACCCGGTGACATCGTCGCCACGCGGCCGCTGCACGACGGCGTGATTGCCGATTTCGACACGACCGCGGCAATGCTCTCCTACTTCCTCCGCCGAGCTTCGAACGGCCGGATGTGGATCCGGCCGCGGGTCGTGGTCGGCATCCCGTCGGGCTGCACCGAGGTTGAGAAGCGGGCGGTCGTGGACGCAACGCTGCAGGCGGGCGCCCGAAACGCCTACCTCATAGAAGAGCCCATGGCCGCCGCGATCGGCGCGGGGCTGCCGGTTTCAGACCCAATCGGCAGCATGGTGGTGGACATGGGCGGAGGCACGACCGAGGTAGCGGTCATCGCGTTGGGCGGAATAGTGGCCAGCCGATCCATACGTATCGCAGGCGACGAGCTGGACGAGGCGATCATCCAGTACGCCCGCCGCTCGTACAACCTGCTCATCGGCGAGCGATCGGCGGAAGGGATCAAGATCGCCGTAGGGTCCGCGTTTCCCGTTCGGGAGGAGAACTCCGTGGACGTGCGCGGGCGCGACCTGGTCTCGGGCCTGCCGCGTACGGTGCGTATGACCAGTGGGGAGGTCCGCGAGGCGATAGCCGAGCCGGTGCAGGCGATCGTTGACGCGGTGAAGCAGACGCTGGAGCGGACGCCTCCGGAGCTGGCCGCCGACATCGTAGACCGCGGGATCATCCTGGTCGGCGGCGGCGCCCTGTTGCGCGGGATGGACCGCCTGCTGGCCGAAGAGACCGGCATGCCGGTTTCGCTTACGGAAGACCCGCTCGCGGCCGTCGTCATGGGCACCGGGAGGGTTCTTGAAGAGATCGAGACTCTGCAAAAGGTGCTGGTCGCGTCCAAGCGTGGATAGGAGCGCGGACGCACCAGGGGACTGAGCGTCGCCTAGGTGAGACGTCGGATCGTGCTCGTGGCAGTGCTGGCGGCGGCAGCGCTCGTGCTGCTGACGTTCCAGATGCGTCTGCCCGAGCGCCGGGCGCTGGGTCCCGTGGGGTCACTCCTGCTGGCGTGGCTTGGGCCTGCCCAGGGCGTGCTTTCGCGCATAGGTGACGCCGGAACGCGGTCTTGGCGCCTCTACTCCGAGATCGGGCGGTTGCGCGTCGAGAACACGCGCCTGCGTGAGGAGATCGAGCGGCTCTCCGAGGAGACGGTGCGGCTGCGCGAGCAGGCCCAGGCAACGCAGCGGCTGGAGAAGCTCCTTGAGTTCAGGCGTCAGGTCCCAGGCCGCGCGATCGGCGCGCGGGTGATTGGACGGGGCGGATCGCAGTGGTTTGCGGTGATCCTGGTGGATCGCGGCGCCGGGGACGGCGTAAGGCACAACGACACCGTGGTAGGTGCCGGGGGTCTTATCGGCCGCATCCTGGCCGTCACGCACTCGACGGCGCAGGTGCTGCTGATAACCGACCCGCGCAGCTCAGTGGGTGTGGTGCTCCAACAATCACGCGAGTCCGGCGTGGTGGAGGGTCAAGGCGGACCACTGCTGCGTGTGAAGTACCTGTCCAGGGCGCGTGAGATAGCGTTGGGGGAGGCCGTCCTTACCTCGGGTCAGGCCGGTGTGTTTCCCCGCGGCCTACAAGTGGGAACGGTCTCAGCGCTCGTACGCGAGCAGGGCGCCCTGTATCAGGAAGCAACCGTCCGTCCCGCCGCGAGCCTGGCTCACATCGAAGAGGTGCTGATTCTGATTGGGAGCCCTCCCAGGCCGTGACGCCGATCAGGATCGCGCTGTTCGCCGCCCTGCTTGGAGCAGGTGCGGTTGTTGACGGCGCCTGGCTGTCCCGGCTGCCCCGGTGGGCCTCACCCGACCTGCTGCTTCTCATCGCGGTGGCCTTCGGCCTGCGGCGGGGGGTGGCGGCCGGGGCCCTGGCCGGTGCGGCGGCCGGATACCTCCGGGATTTGACCAGTAGCAGCCCGCTCGGGATCTTCACGCTTTCCTACCTGGCGGTGGGCACCGCGGCCGGAGCGCTGGCAGCCATGGTGGATCTGGGACAGAGGTACCTGTATGCCGCCGCCGCGGCGCTCGCCACGGTTGGCCTCTCCCTTGTTAGCGGCCTGGTGGTGGCCGCAACCGGCCTCACCCCCGTGGGCTGGCCCCTTCTGCTGCGGGAGGCTGCCGCCTCCGCCGCCGTCAACGCGCTCTTCGCCCGGCCTGTCGCCGCGGGTGTGGCGTGGGCCGAGGCCGTCTCCCGCAGGCGTGATCCGGCTAAGATCGTGGCCCGAAGGTCAATACGATGAACATGGACACCGCGCCCTGGAGCCCGCGCGTGGTCCGGCTGGGCTTGATCATCCTCCTGGTGTTTGCGCTTATCGAAGGACGCCTCTGGTCTCTGCAGGCCATTGACGGAGGCCGCTATCTCGAGATGTCCGAGCAGAACCGGCTGCGCGACTACAAGGTTCCTGCGCCCCGCGGCGTCATCTACGATAGGGCCGGGCACCCGATCGTGACCAACCGGCCGGCGTTTACCGTGAGCGTGCTGCCCATGGAAGTGCCGGACCCGCAGCAGCTTGCCAGCGGGCTCGCCCCCATCCTGGGGGTCGAGCGAGAGGACCTGCTGGCCCGCCTGGAAGCCGGCCGCGCCCGACCGTTTGAGCCCGTGGCCCTGCGCCGAGACGTGCCGAAGAGCGTTGTGATGGTAGTCGAGGAGCGCCGGCTCGACCTCCCCGGCGTGATCGTGCAGGCAGAGCCGGTCCGGGAGTATCTTCTGGGAAACCTGGGAACCCATGCCCTCGGCTACCTGGGCGAGATAGCCGAGGAGGAGCTCCAAACCAGGCCGGAGTACCGGGGGGGCGACCTGATCGGCAAGTCAGGAGTGGAGCGCACCTACGACACGCAGTTGCGGGGCGAGAACGGGCGGCTGCGCGTCGAGGTGGATGCCGCCGGGCGGCCGGTGCGCGTGCTGAGCCGCAAATCGCCCCGCCCCGGCCACTCCCTGGTGCTCAACCTCAATGCAACCCTTCAGGAGGTTGCGGAAAGGGGCCTGCGCGGACGCACCGGCGCGGTGGTGGTGATGGACCCCCGGAGCGGCGAGGTGCTGGCGCTGGCCAGCGCGCCCACGTTTGACCCCGGTTTGTTCTCCGGAGGGATCAGTCCGGTCAACTGGCGCCGGTTGACCGCGGATCGCAGGCTCCCACTGATGAACCGGTCGGTTGAGTCCACCTATGAGCCGGGATCCGTCTTCAAGATAGTCACCGGGCTCGCCGCGCTCGGCGAAGGCGTGGCGCGGCGCGACAGCCGGTTCGAGTGTACGGGATCACTCCAGTTAGGCCGGTGGATCTTCCGCGACCTGGTGGTGCACGGCACGGTCAACTTCATCAAGGGCACCGCGGTATCGTGCAACGTGATGTTCTGGCAGTTGGGCCGGGCGCTGGGAGAAGACAGGCTGGAACGCTACGCCCGGGCCCTGGGACTTGGCCGGACCACCGGGATCGACCTTCCGGGCGAGGCCGCCGGCCTTGTTCCCTCATCCGCGTGGAAGCAGCAGGTTTGGAAGGAGCCCTGGTATCCCGGCGACACGCTCAACATGAGCATCGGCCAGGGGTTCGTCCTGACCACACCCGTACAGATCGCCCGCATGACGGGCGCAGTGGCCACCGGCGGGAAGCTGGTTCGGCCGCGCCTGGCGCGCCGGGTGCTGGCGGCGGACGGAACCGAGGTGATGGTGTTTAGTCGGGAGACCGAGGACGCGCCGCTGACACTGACCCCATCGGCTCTGCGCGCGATGCGCGAGGGGATGCGGGCCGTGGTCGAGGGCGGGACCGGGGCGGCGGCGGCGGTGCCGGGCATGGCGATCGCCGGCAAGACCGGCAGCGCCGAAAACCCCAGGGGCATCCCGCACGCCTGGTTCGCGGGCTATGCGCCGGTTGAGGGCCCTGCGCTGGTGGTGGTCGTCTTCGTCGAGCACGGTCGCCGGGGTGGCGAGGTGGCCGCGCCGATCGCACGCGCGCTGTTTGAAGCGGCGCGGCCGCTGCTGATGCCGCAGCCGCTAGGTCTGGTGCGGCCGTGAGGGCGCGATGGCTCCGCGAGGTGGATTGGGTGCTGATAGGCGCCACCGTCCTGCTTGCGGCCTTCGGTGTCGTGGCGCTGATCTCTGCGCGGCACGGATTCGCGGACGCGGGGTCCTTCCTGCGCGCCCGCGCGCTGCACCTTTCGCTCGGCGCCCTGGCCCTGGTCGCCCTTGCAGCCAGGGACTACCGCCAACTCGCCGGCGCGTGGCAGGTGGTCTACGCCGGCACCCTGCTGCTGCTGGCCTCGGTGCTCGTTTTCGGAGACACGCGCATGGGGGCGCAGAGGTGGATTGCGCTCGGCGCGTTCGGTGGTTTCCAGCCGTCGGAGGTTGCCAAGCTGGCCCTCGTGATCACGCTGGCCAGGCACCTGGAGGGTGTGAAATCCCTACCTCGCCTGCGTTCGCTCTTCCCGTTCGCACTGCACATCGCCATTCCGGCCGCGCTGATCGTCCGCCAGCCCGACCTGGGCACCGCCCTGGTGCTGCTCGCTGTCTTGGCGGCCGTGCTCTACGTCGCCGGCGCACGCGCGCGGGATCTGGCAGGGGTCGCGGCCGTCGCGGCCGTCGCCGCCCCGTTCCTGTGGAGACTGCTCCACGACTACCAGCGCCGGCGGCTGACGGCGTTCCTGGATCCGGGTGCGGATCCGCTGGGCGCCGGGTACGCGCTGATACAGTCCAAGATCGCCGTCGGGTCCGGACAGATCTTCGGCAAGGGGCTCTTTTCCGGCACCCAGAGCGTTCTGCGGTTCATACCGGAACAGCACACCGATTTCGTGTTCACGGTTATTGGCGAGGAGCTCGGCCTGGCCGGCGCCACCCTGCTGCTTGGGTTGTACCTCGTGTGGTTGTGGCGCGCGCTCCGCATAGCGGAGGGTGCGCGCGACCGCTTTGGGGCGATGGTGGCCGCCGGCATCGCCGCGACGGTCGCGTTTCACGTTGTGGTCAACGTGGGGATGACCGTGGGGCTGATGCCCGTAACCGGCATTCCCTTGCCGTTGGTGAGCCACGGAGGCACGGCAATACTCACAACTCTTGCCGGCACAGGGATGCTGCTCAGCATCCACCTGCGCCGGCGCCCGGGAGGCTGATAGGGGAGGCCGGTCTGGGGGAACTGGGAGAGGGGATCATGGGAAGAGAGATCATAGCCAGCATGGAGGCAGGCGAAACGCGCGTGGCCGTCTTGGAGGACGGCACGCTCGTCAACCTGTTCGTTGAGCGGTCTGAACCGGTGGCCGGCAACATCTACAAGGGCCGGGTCACCAATGTCCTGCCGGGGATGGACGCGGCGTTCGTGGACATCGGCCTTGAGCGCAACGCATTCCTCCACGTGGCCGACATCCGATCGCAGCGGCTCGACGGTGAGGAGGTCGAGGAGTCGTTCGGCCGCGGCGCGATCGCCGAGCGGCTGCGCTCAGGCCAGGAGATTCTGGTTCAGGTTACCAAGGAGCCGATGGGATCGAAAGGCGCTCGGGTCACGACCTACGTGGCCCTGCCGGCCCACTACCTGGTCCTGATGCCGACCGTCAACTACGTGGGGGTGAGCCGGCGCATCAACAACGAGGCCGAGCGCAAGCGGCTGCGCCAGATAGCCGAGCGAGTGCGGCCAGAGAAGATGGGCATCATTGTGCGCACCGCCGCCGAGGGAGTCGAAGAGAAGGTCCTCTCCGACGATGTGGCGTTCCTCCTGCAAATGTGGAACCGGGTGCTCGAGCGCGCGCGCTCCGGCAAGGCGCCGGCGCCCGTCTACCAGGACCTGCGCCTGATCCGGCGCATTGTGCGCGACCTCTTCACCGAGGACGTGGAGCGGTTCGTGGTGGACTCGCCGGAGGAGTACGGCCGGATCGCGGACCTGCTTTCGTCGTTTGCGCCGCAGCTCCGACCACGGCTGGTGCTCCACCGCGACGAAGAACCGGTCTTCGAGCGCCGAGGGATCGAGCGTGAGATAGACCGAGCGCTGCGCCGGCGGGTCTGGCTCAAGTCGGGCGGGTACGTGGTGATAGACCGGACCGAGGCGCTGACCGTCATTGACGTCAACACCGGCAAGTATGTCGGTAAGACCGACCTGACAACGACCATACTACGCACGAACCTTGAGGCCGTCGGTGAGGTCGTGCGCCAGATCACCCTGCGGGACATCGGCGGCATCATCCTGGTGGACTTCATTGACATGGAGAAGGCGGATCACCGCCAGAAGGTCCTCGACGCCCTGGAGGAGGCAGTGAAACGTGACCGGTCCAAGGCCCACGTGATTGACCTAACCGGCCTGGGCCTGGTTGAGATGACCCGGAAGCGCGTCTACCAAGACCTGGACGAGATCATGCGGACGCCATGCCCGTACTGCGAGGGCCGCGGCCGGGTGCTCTCTCCGGAGACGATGGCGGTCCGCGTGAGGCGCGAGGCCCGCAGGCTGGTCCGAGGCGCCAAGGCGCCCGCGGTGCTCATCGAGGTGCACCCTCAGGTGGCAGGCGCGCTGCTTAGGGACGGTGCGGGCTGGGTGCGATCGCTTGAGGAGGCCTCCGGCAGGCGCGTGCGCATCCGCGGCAGGGAGGGACTGCACCTGGAGCGCTTCAACGTGGCCGAGGGTGAGGGCCTGAAGGAGCTGGAGGCCGCGCCCCCTGAGGGGGGTAAGCGCGTTCAGTTCTGGATGGACCGGGCCTCCGATGAGGTTCTCTCGCTGGCGGAGCCGGACCCAGACCACGAGCTGGCCCTGGAGTTGGCCGAGGGGTCGCCGCAGGAAGCCGGCCGAAGGGGAGTTTTCACGTGGGTGCTGGGGTTGCTGAGGGGAAGGCGCGAGCCTGCGAATTGACCCATTCCGGGCCCCGTGGTAGAATTCGTCGGGTCTGGTGGAGGTGGGATGTGTACGCGGTTATTGATTCTGGAGGCAAGCAGGTCACGGTCCGCGAGGGCGACCTGGTACGCGTCGAGCGCATCGCCGGCTCGCCCGGCGACCAGGTAACCCTGGATCGGGTGCTGCTCATCGGTGGCGGCGAAACGCGGGTGGGTACGCCGAC
>Ga0208244_101188_pt1 | contig 15870 bp, 14 predicted proteins | sample SubbioCR12Aug_5A_FD_184828 | JGI IMG/M metagenome (GOLD analysis project Ga0208244, IMG submission 184828) | Serpentinite rock and fluid subsurface biosphere microbial communities from McLaughlin Reserve, California, USA - CR12Aug_5A (SPAdes) | ecosystem: Environmental > Terrestrial > Deep... | reverse complement strand
TTGAGAAAATGATCTGTGAAGTACAAGGTGTTAGTTCCGTCACGGTCTTGAATGGCGATGAAACCAGCATGTACCCCGCCGGTGCGAATTTTTCACTGAACGCATTGGGCGGGATCAAAATCCCGGACCCCGTTGAAAGGGGCATCTCCGCCGAAGTTTGGCAGTCCACGCTGGAAGCGCAGAAAGCCGAAGAGGAAAAACCACCCGAAGAAGTCCTGTCCCTGCTCGAACAGCGCAAACAAGCCCGCGCAAAAAAAGACTTCGCCGAATCCGACCGCCTGCGCGATGCGGTTTCAGCATTGGGATGGACGGTGAAAGATACAAAAGAAGGGCAACAACTGGAAAAAGCATAAACTTCAACACGCCTCACCATTAACCATCAACCAAAATGCGATACAATACCCGCGTAATCTTTCACAAGGAGAGAGACATGCGCGCGGTGGATATCATCATCAAAAAACGCGATAAACAGGAATTGACTGCACAGGAAATTCAATTCTTTGTGCAGGGCTTTACAAACGGGGATATTCCAGACTACCAAGCCTCTTCATTTGCAATGGCAGTCCTGCTCAACGGCATGTCGCCCCAGGAGACCACCGATCTCACACTTGCGATGGCGAACTCCGGGCAGGTGCTCGACCTATCCAACATCGTGGACATCGCCGTGGACAAACACTCCTCCGGCGGCGTGGGCGACAAAACCAGCATCGCCGTCATGCCGATGGTCGCGGCGTGCGGACTGCCCGTCGGCAAGATGTCCGGGCGCGGGCTGGGCTTCAGCGGCGGCACGCTCGACAAACTCGAATCCATCCCCGGCTACCGCGTGGACCTGTCCACCGAGGAGTTTAAAAAGCAATTAAAGGAAAAAGGCATCGTCCTGACGGGGCAATCGCTCGACCTTGCCCCCGCCGACGGAAAGATGTACGCGCTTCGGGACGTGACCGGGACGGTTCCATCCACCCCGCTCATTGCCTCCTCGATCATGTCCAAGAAGATCGCGGCGGGTGCGCAAGCCATCGTATTGGATGTCAAAGTCGGGCTCGGCGCGTTCATGCAAACCCTGGATGAAGCCCGCGAACTCGCGACCCTGATGGTGGACATCGGCAGCCTGGCAGGACGCAAGACCGTTGCCCTGCTCTCGGATATGAACCAGCCGCTCGGCGCGGCGGTCGGGAATTCCCTCGAATTTATCGAAGCCATCGAAACCCTGCGCGGGGGCGGTCCCGCCGACTTCCGCGAACACTGCCTGCATGTGGCGGCGCACGTACTCCTGCTCGGTCAACGCGCAAAGGATTTGGACGAAGCGCGCGCCCTCGCGGAGCAGTCGATCCAGGATGGCAGTGCGTTGGAAAAATTGCGGGTGCTTGTCAAAGCGCAGGGCGGGGATGTTTCGTATGTGGACGACATCTCGAAATTCGAGCGGGCAAAATATGTGGAGGTGGTCAAGGCTCCCCGCAGCGGATTCATCTCCGAAGTCCATGCAAGAATCGTCGGCGAAGCCGCCGTCACATTGGGGGCGGGCAGGGCGAAGAAAGACGACCCGATCGATCATGCCGTTGGGTTTATCATCTTCAAAAAAGTGGGGGATTCGGTGGAGAAGGGCGAGTCGTTGTTCGAGATCCATGCGGATGACGAGGCAAAATTGCAGGAAGCGCGCGCGGCGGCGATCTCCGCTTATAAATTTCGTGATGACCCTGTGCCGCCGCTGCCGCTGTTTTACGGGTAAAATAGCGTATAGTCTTGCGAATTCTTTAAGAATCAGGCATACTTACGAAGTATCGCATAATTTAGGAAACCGGATTTATGATTACAGCCTCGAGTTTTCCAAAATTTCGATGAATTATGAGATAAGCGATAACCACAGGAACCCGGAATGGCAAAAGTTTCATTGAGAATTTACAACCGCGACATCGAACGGCTCATCGAGCAGGGGCAGGTGGATGAGGCGATTGCCCATTGCCGTCACATCCTGAAAACCTTTCCAAAGCATCTTGAAACCTATCGCGTATTGGGCAAAGCCTATCTCGAAGCCCGCCGCTATAACGAAGTGGTGGACGTGTTCAGCCGCCTGCTCATGGCGGTTCCCGATGACTTCGTCGCCCATGTCGGTTTGAGCATCATCCGCGATGAAGAGAACAGGCTGGACGACGCCATCTGGCACATGGAACGCGCCTTTGAAACCCAGCCTTCCAACTCTGCCATTCAAGGCGAATTACAGCGCTTGTATGGTCGCCGCGACGGGGTGGAACCGCCCAAGATCCGCATGACGCGCGGCGCGCTTGCCCGCATCTACGTCCAGGGTGAATTGTATCCGCAGGCAATTTCCGAGATCCGCGGTGTGTTGGCGGAAGACCCCCAGCGCACCGACATGCAGGTATTGCTCGCGCTTTCCTATTTTAAAAGCGGGCAGAAATCCGATGCCTCCGACCTGTGCAACCAGCTCCTCCGCCGCTATCCCTACTGCTTTGACGCGAACCGCATCATGGTGGACCTGCTTCCCGCCACCGCGGAAGCCACCGAAAGCACGCAAGTCTATCGGATGCGTATCGGCGAGTTGGACCCCTACGCCAACTTTGTAAAAGGCTCGATCTTCCAAACCGCCGACGTTTCCGACGCCTCCATCAGCCTGGAACGGTTGGAATACACCGGCGAGGAAACCGATAGTTGGGATGTCACGCTCGGCATCGGACTTGAAGGAACATCCGCGCCCGCGCTCGCCGCTTCCACATCCCACGATACCCCCGCTTGGTTGAGCGGACCCGGCAGTGAAACGCCTCTGGACTCATCCATGTCCTCTGGTTCCTCCGCCCCGGAAAAAGACGAAATCCCGGACTTTCTGCGCGCCGCGGGCTGGGGCGAATCCAGCGAACCCGAACACCCCACGTCCATCTTCGATGACGAACCAGCCGCCGCGGACGATCTTGTCCCCGCCGACCTGCCGGACTGGTTAAAGGAACAAACCCCTGAGGCGGCAACTTCTTCCTCGGAGGATGCCGAACCAACCCCCGAAGCCATCGAAACCCCCGACTGGTTGAGCGGGCTTGGCGAAACAGAACAACCCGCTGCGGGTGAACCTGCCGACGTCCCCGACTGGCTGAGCGGGCTTGGCGGCGCGGAACAACCTGCCGAATCACCGGAAACCGCCCAAAATGAACTGATCGTCCCCGCCGACATCCCCGATTGGTTGAAAGATGCAGACCCCGGGGAAGCATCCCCGCCTGCGGTTGAAAGCGCCGGCACATCCGCCGAAGAGCAGGATGATGCGATTGCGTGGCTCGAGTCGCTTGCCGCCAAACACGGCGCGAAACCCGAAGAACTTGTCACCGACCCCGATAAGCGCAGTGACATCCCGCCCGACTGGGTCGCGCAGGCGCAATCCGCGGGTGAGGCGCAATCCCAGTCCGCATCAAAAGTGGAAAACCTCGGCGCATCCGCCGAAGAGCAGGATGATGCGATCGCATGGCTCGAGTCGCTTGCCGCCAAACACGGCGCGAAACCCGAAGAACTTGTCACCGACCCCGGCAAGCGCAGCGATACCCCGCCCGATTGGGTCGCGCAGGCGCAGTCCGTGGGTGAGGCGCAGGCGCAGTCTCCGGCGGACGAACCCGCCGAAACGGAGTGGGTCGAAGGTGCGCAGAATGTCGGCGAGCAGTTCTTTTCCGAATTCGAGCAGGCGTCCGTCCCCGCCACCGATGAGACCGGTATGTGGCTTCGAAATTTGGAGGAAAAGACAGGCGAAGCGGAAAGCGCCGACGTTCAGCAGGAACCCGCTTCCGGCGAAGCCATCATGCAAGACCAAAACCTTTCGGAGTGGCTCAGCAGTTTGGATGAAGAGCCCGGTCTGCAACTCGATCCCGAACTCCTGCGCGCTTCCCAGCGCCCGCCGTTCCAGAACCAGACCGAAACCGAACCGGAAGCCGAACCCGCCAAACCAGACCTGCCCGCCTGGTTGAGTGAGACGGAAGAGACGCAAGTGCTGGAGGAAGCGGATGAATGGAAACCCGCCGCCTCCGCGCCGACCGAGGAGCCTGTTCCTGTCACCCTGACCGCCGACCTGCCCGACTGGCTGCAAGGCATGGACGAAGCGAAGCCCGCAGAAGAGCCTCCCACAGTTGCCGGAGAAGAAGACACTCCCCCGTGGCTGCATCGCGAGCAGTGGGAATCCGAGGCGGAAGATGCTCAACCCACCCCCACCGCTCCGTCGGACTGGCATCCCGTTGTCGAAGAGGCTGAACTTGTGGCACCGCCGTCCAAGCAGACCACCCGTCCAAAGGGTGAGAGTTTCGCGGGGACACCGCCGCCTCCGAAACCGGGTGGGACGACCTCAACCCCCGCACCGCCAAAGAAGAAAGCCGGCGCGCCCCCGCGCCGCGCAAAAGGCGAAGGGCAGAGCCATACCAATGCGCTGAATCAGGCAAAGGCGGAGTTGGATCGAGGCGACATCCCCACCGCGCTCGATCACTTCGGGAAACTCATCAAAAAGGGCAAGTATCTCGAAGAGATCATCACGGCGCTGTCCGAATCGCGGTACCGCTATCCCGTGGAGGTGGGCATCTGGCAGACGCTGGGGGACGCTTACATGCGCGCCAACCGTTTGAAGGAAGCGCTCGACGCCTACAACAAGGCGGAAGAGTTAATTCGATAAAAAGCAAACCTGACAGGTCTCAACGACCTGTCAGGTTTTGTAATAAACTTTTCGGAGGAAATCTGTGGAACGAACGCTCGTACTTGTAAAACCCGACGGAGTCCAGCGCGGATTGATCGGCGAAGCCATCGCCCGCTTCGAACGCCGCGGACTGCGCCTTGTTGGCGCGAAATTCATGCAGGTCAGCCAGGAACTGGCTAAGGCGCATTATGCCGAACACGAAGGCAAGCCCTTCTACGACGGCTTGATCTCGTACATCACGTCCGCGCCGGTGATGGCAATGGTGTGGGAGGGACCCAACGCCGTCGCCGCCGTGCGCCAGACGGTCGGCTCGACCAAACCCGTGGAAGCCGCGCCCGGCACCATCCGCCATGACTTCGCGCTCGAAGTGGGGCGCAACCTCATCCACGCTTCGGATAAACCCGAAACAGGCGAGCGCGAGACCGCGCTATGGTTCAAAAAAGAGGAACTTGTGGAGTGGACCCGCGCAGTGGATGCGTGGGTGTTTGAGAAGTAGAAATCTCTGTTTTGTATTGCATGGTTGGTAAAAAGCCGCGGGCGCATGCCCTCGGCTTTTTATTTGGCGGGGAGTAGAAAAGCATGTTGGAATATGCCTTTTGTCAGTAGGGCGGCGGGTCGGAAGGTTATATACTGAAATATATGCGGGGGATTTTCCACCATAGAAAAGGAGAAAAAATGAACACATCACGCTGGCTTATGATGCCGTTGGTTTTGGTGTTTGCGGCGCTTGCCTGCTCCCTTCCCAGCGGTACCAGTGAAGACCCCAATATGGAAGGAACAAGGGTGGCGATGGCTGTCCAGCAGACCAGTATGGCGATCCAACAAATGACGCTGACTGCGCCCACCCAGCCGCCGCCCGTCCAGCCGCTGCCCGCTGTGGAAAATACCATGCCCGGGCCCGCTCCTACGCTGGAGGCATTGCCTTCCGTCCCCGTGGTTGACATGAGCGAGCGCATCCGTTCCTCCAATATACTCATCTATGAGGATATCATGGGTGACCCGGACCTCGTGCCGATCGTCAACAGCACGATCAACATGATGAATTTTTCAGGAGGCAAGGTCGTGAACGTGGGGGACCGTTTGGGCACCTTCAAGGAGCATGCCAATTCCGCCACGCGCTGGGACTTGATCATTGTTGCGGCGGAGGTGCGCACTTCGTTCAGCGGCGAGATGTTCGAGGTCATGTACGACCATATCAACAACGGCGGGGCAGTCATCATCGAAGTTTGGTATCTTGACAAGGTTGTAAGAGGCAAGATCGCGCCAATCCTGCACAAGTGCGGGGTTGATTTCTTCCGCGACCTGCCGCGCGATTTTGAATACGATCCCTTCGATTATTCGATTTACTGGCTGGACAAATTTCATCCCCTGCTGTCCACGCCGAACACCGCGCAGGCTCCCTCTTATCCAAGCCCGTATTGGTTCCCGGATGCCGGTGATCTGTTGAAATTGGGCACAGGCGGCGATGCCGTGCTGGTGGGAGGATTGTATCCCGACCGCAAATCGGATTATGGCGTGCTGGCGGCTTGCATGGACGGGCGCATGGTCATTCAGACATTCTCATCACACGATTACAAATGGGATACGGTTCAAACCCTTTGGGAGAACTACATCACCTATACATTGACCAACCATTACGAATATGCGCCGTGAGCATTTCGTGTAAAAAAGAATTTGTAAAATATCCCGCAGATTTTTCTCTGCGGGATTATTTATTACTTCAATCTCAACAAAACCTTGCCGTCTGCCCACAGGTCTTCGATCTGGTAGAAGTCGCGCTGGTCGGGCGAGAAGAGATGCACGACCACGTCGCCATAGTCCACGACGACCCAGCCGTCGCGGGGGTTGCCTTGTTTTTTGCCTTTCTTTCTGTGTTTCTTGCGCACGTCATCCATTGCGGCATTGGCGAGCGCGTCCAACATGCGGTCGCTGGTGCCGGTGCAGATGACGAAATAATCGGTAAACGATGCGATGTCTTTCAGGTCGAGCAGGACGATATCCTCCCCTTTGGTGTCTTCGAGGGAGTTTACGATCTCGCGGGCAAGTTCAAGTGCGTTCAGATGTCACCTCATTGGTCAGGTCCCTGAAGGGGTTCGACGCCCTCAGGGTTTCGATGATTTGGATAACGGCGCGGAAAACAATCTCGTATAGACCGAGCCTTCGCGGCGCAGTTCGCTTTTGTAGAGATGGACGGAGTCTACTCTGGCGATGCCGATACTGCCAAGTTGGATATTGCCCAGCGCGGCGGCAACTTTTTGGATATCGGCTGGGGCGGCGGTTTGACGCACGCGCCCCAGTGTGAGATGCGGAGAGAAGGCGCGTTCCTCCTTTTCGTATCCCAGGCGGACCGCCCCCGCTTCGATGCTCCGCTGGAGGGAGGTCAATTCGGCTGGGGCGTGGATTCCCGCCCAGATCACGCGGACCCGCTTCGCGTTGGGAAAAGAGCCGATGCCGCCGATTTGCAGGTCGAACGGCGGGTGGGCATTCGCGCTTTGGGCGAGCAATTGTTTCAGGAAGTCGAGATGTGAGGCGGCAATATTCCCGATGAATTTCAAGGTCAGGTGCATGTTTTTGGCGGGAACCCAGCGGACGGTCCCATCCCCCAGCGTCTGGCGCAGACGGGCGGTTTGTTTTTCGAGCGCTTCCTGGATTGTTTCGGGGAGGTCGATGGCAATGAAAACGCGCAATGGGTTCATGCAGGATGGTTGTTGTTGCCGAACACGGATTCCACCGCCTGTTTGAGATCGAGGAAGCCGACGGGTTTGGTGAGGTAGATGGACGCGCCTGCCTCGAGACCGGTTTTAATATCAACGGGCATGCTTTTGGCGGAGACGACGATGACGGGGATGCCCGCCAGTTCGGGCTCACGCCGCATGTAGCGCAGGACTTCCAACCCGGAGATGTCGGGCATCATAATATCGAGGATGATCAGGTCGGGTTTTTCCTGCGCCAGCATGGGGATGGCGGGCGTGCTGGAAAACATTTTGACGACGTTGAAGCCGTTGACACGCATCATTTCCGCGAACATTTCGGCGGCGTCCGGCTCATCTTCGATGATCATTACTGTTTTTTTCGCTTCGGTCATTCCATTTTCCTCGCGGCTAAAAATAGCATAAACAAGGTGAATTTGCAAGGGGCGGCTGCCGTTTGCGGAGCGGGTAATTCCGTGTCGTATTTTTTACAAAAATTAAATGGATCGTTTGCGTTTTTTTAACACAGGTGTTTTAAATTAAGGGCATCAAACCAAACCAACCAAAAAGGAGGTACCTATGTCCAGTTTGATTCGTTGGGAACCCGCCCGCGAGATGATGTCCCTGCGTGAGGCAATGGATCGCCTTTTTGACGATGCCTTCACCCGCCCGCTCAGCATGAGCGGCAGCAACTGGTCTGTCCCTGCTGTGGATATGTACCAGACCGATAACGAAGTCGTGGTGAAAGCCGCACTCCCCGGCATCAAGTCCGATGAAGTGCAGATCAACGTCACCGGCGAAGTGCTCACCATCAAGGGCGAAACGAAGCAGGAGAGCGAGACCAGGGAAAAGACCTATCACCTGCGCGAACAGCGCTGGGGAACCTTCGAACGCTCGATCATCCTGCCCACCGACGTCGTCGCAGACAAGGCGAAAGCCGACTTCGAGAACGGCGTCCTGACCATCACGCTCCCCAAGGCGGAAGAGGTCAAACCCAAGACCATCACCATCAAATCCAAATAATCTTTGTGTACCGCGACATTCATGTCGCTCTCTCTTCCAGGAGCCGAGACCCTCGGCTCCTGTTTTTTTGATTATGATTGGGGGACAGGAGACTTTGACTCATGCCCCAGACATTTACCTCCCTTCGCATCAACCCCGACCGCATGCTTGATTCGTTCACCCAACTGGCATCCATCGGCGGGACGGCTGATTCGGGCGTGGACCGTCCGACGTTCAGTGAAGCGCACCTCGCCGCGCGGAAGTGGCTGCGTGAAGAGATCGAACGCTCAGGCTTGGAGTTTCACACGGATGGGGCGGGGAATCATTCCGCCTTGCTATCTGTCGTTGCGCGGGAGCGGAGCGACCGAAGCAATCCCCAAGTTAATGGTGAGATTGCTTCCCTTCGGCAAGCTCAGGGCGTTGCGTCGGGCGATGCCCTCCTCGCAAAGACATTGATCCTCGGCTCCCACCTCGACTCCGTCCCCAACGGCGGACGTTTCGATGGCGCGCTTGGCGTCATCGCCGCGCTTGAAGTTTTGAAAACTGTTCGGGAAAACGGGATCAGGCTCAAGGTCAATTTGGAGGCGATCGATTTCACCGACGAAGAAGGCACGCTCGTCGGTCTGCTTGGAAGCGCGGCTCTGGCGGGTCATCTTCGTTCCGAGCATTTGCATAATCCGCGCGGCGGGCGGGAGAATCTGGTCGAGGGAATGAAACGCGCAGGGTTGAGTGAAGCGGGCATGTTGAAAGCGGCGCGGGCGAAAGAGTCGCTGGCGGGATATTTGGAACTGCACATTGAGCAGGGCAAACGGCTGGAGCGCGCAGGCGTGGACATCGGCATTGTTACTGCCATCGTTGGGATTGGATCGTATCGGTTGACGTTCATCGGCGTGGCGGATCACGCTGGGACGACGACGATGGAGGACAGGCGCGATGCTTCGCTGGGAGCGGGTGCATTCACACTGGCGGCGCGCGAGTTGGTGCTGCGCGATTTTCCGAATTGCGTGGTGAACGTCGGCAAAATGGACTTTGCGCCGGGCGCGTTCAATATTGTCCCGTCGCGGGTGGATGTGGCGTTGGAATTCCGTTCGCCCGATGAAGATGAGTTCAATCGCTTGGATAAAGCATTGCTGGATCTGGCAGCGCAGGAAGCCGCGCGTTTTGGCTTGGAATTGAAAACGGAATTTCTCGGCAGGCATTCGCCGAGTTTGATGAACGATGAAGTGCGCAGTGCATTTGCAGGCGCCTGTGATGATCTGGGCTTGTCTCACATGCCCCTGTCTTCAGGCGCGGGACATGATGCGCAATCGCTCGCGGATTTGTGTCCCGTCGGGATGATCTTCGTCCCGTCGGTGGGTGGAGCCAGTCACTCGCCGCGCGAATTCACGAAATGGGAAGACTGTGTCAACGGCGCGAATGTGTTGTTGCAGGCGGCGCTGCGGTTGGGGAGCGGGTAAAATAAATCTTCACAGCACCCGGTGGTTGAGCAGGGCGGAGCCCATATCGAAACCACCAGTTAATTGAGCGCATTTCATTAATTGTTGGTCTCGATACGGCGGACAAGCGCCGCCTACTCGACCAATAGATTGCAGGAAATATGAAAAACTTCGACCCGAAATACAACGACATTCCCAAGACCGAGATCCACTGTCATCTCGAAGGCGCGATTCGCACGCAGACCATCATTGACATTGCGCGCGAGTACAGCATTTCCCTGCCCGCCTATGAAGTGGAGGAACTCGACAAGCACGTCAAAGTCCTTGACCAGATGCGGGATTTGCAAGCCGTGCTGGAAGCCTTCGATATTTTCCAGCGCAGTATCACGTCACCTGCGGTGTTCGAGCGGATTGCGTGGGAACTTTTCGAAGATTGCGCGAAGCAAAACATCAAACTCTTCGAGGTGCGCTTCTCCCCCGATTGGGCGTTTCACGGACATGACCTCGATTGGGATGCCTGCCTCGAAGGCTTGCTCCGCGCGCAGGAACGGGCGGAAAAGGAATTTGACATGGCAATCGGCATCATCGCCATTACCTCCCGCAGTATGGGTGCGGAGTCGTGCGTCAAAACTGTGGATTGGGCGATCCGCCACCGTGACCACATCCAAGCCGTTGATCTTGCCGATGGCGAGATGATCTACCCGATGCAGGATTTCATCAAGCCAATTCTGAAAGCGAAGGACGCGGGCTTGAAAGTAACCATCCATTCGGGGGAGGATACGCCTGCTTCGTATGTCATCGAGACCATTCAGAATTTCAAACCTGACCGCATCGGTCACGGCATTCACAGTATCGAAGACATGCGGGCGGTGGAAATGCTCATCGAGCGGGAAATCACGCTGGAGGTGAATCCCTGGTCAAATTACCTGACCAACTCCGTCCCGACGATCGAGGCGCATCCGCTCAAGAAGTTGTTTGATCTCGGCGTGAAAGTCACCATTAACTCGGACGATCCCGAAGTGCTGGAGACGAATGTCAACAACGAATACCGCATCGCGCACGAAGTCCTCGGCATGAGCATGGAAGAGATTGCCATGTGTAATCGGTTTGCGTTCGAGAGTTCGTTTATTGATCCATCGAAGAAGGAAAAGATTTGGCGCAAGTGTTTTGCCTGATGTGACCTTGCTCATCAGCGGCGCATGGTGAATTGCGTCAAGGTTTTTCGGTACGTTGACTTCCCCTGCATCAACGGGTATCATCCAATTACCTCAGGTTGGTCGGGCAGTCGCGGTCCTGCGTTGTCGGGATCGAGGAAAGTCCGCACTCCTATAGAGCACGGCGTCGGATAGCACCCGGGGCGGGGAAACCGCCGAGAGGCGTGAACCTGCCGGAAAAGGGCCACAGAAAAAAACAGCCCCGCAAACTGCGGGGTGATGGTGAAAAGGTGGTGTAAGAGACCACCGGCGCGCGCAGTAATGCGTGTGGCCAGGTAACCCCCGCCGGGAGCAAGGCCAAGCAGGGGCGATTTCGTCCGAGGACGATGGGAGGCTGCTCGTCTCCCTACGCGTCCTTCCCTCCTGTGGGAAGGACCAGCCCCGGGTAGGCTGCATCGAGCGGTGCGGAGACGCGCCGCCCAGAGAGATGACTGCACAGTGGCGCCTTGGCGCCACGGACAGAATGCGGCTTATAGACCAGCCTGAGGCGTCTCAAGGTTGAGACACTTTTTGTTTGAGTTGGTGGCACCTTTACAAAAGAATATTCTGACATGTTATTAACAGTCTCACTTTCCATCCGCTTGCTTGGAATCGAAGTCGTGATATGAATTCGCCTGCCCCGACAGGATTGAGTGGAATGCTTGTGATGTATGACGCGATTCTTTTTTGCTGACCACTCCAACGTAATGCCGTATGGTGGTGGCAGCGTCCCTGTGGCGAAGATATTTGCTGACGTAGTTAATTGGAATCCCGTTGTTGATCATATAAGTTGCTACAGTGGCACGAAAGCGCCTTGGATTAATATTGCGAAAGCCATGGTGTTTACAGAAATTCTTAATGGCACGGTAAACATCCTTGCGTTCCCATTGCTTGTTACTCGCGCGTATGAACAGGGGCTCCCCCGCTTCAATATGCGCAAGATAATTTTTGAGAGGCTTGATTAATGTGGGGTAGATAATTACGTATTGGTCTTCGCGGCTTTTCGTGTCTCGCAGGATGATAATTTCTTCATCGATATGGATATCCTCTTTTTGAAGTTTTGCAACTTCTACCGGGCGTAAAGCTTGATACCCGATTAATGCTGCGGCGAGATACATTTGATATATGGGGCGCTGGAATTGGAATTGCAATTCCAATATTCTTTTGATGTGAACATCTGTTAGCAACATAGGGGATAAAGCTAAAGGATCAATGCCAGCTTTAGATAATAGCCTTTTAAAATTTTGCCGATATTTATCTGGCAAAAGTAATTTGCCTTCGTCGGTTGGGAAAAGTAGATTGTTATTGGAAAAAAGTGAGTTTCGGCTTGCAAAATAATCCTGGAAAATTTGCACCGCCTGGCTGGAAGTAAACCGGGGGATGTTCTTATTGCTAAACTGAATAATGCTTTGTATGGACAATCGTGTTTCTCTTGCTACAAGTGTGATGGTTGTGTCGCGCAGGTAACGAAATTCACTTAATTTTTGATAATCCATGATCGATTGCCTCCAGAATTAATTTGTAACGATCTTCCGATATTGGTTGAGTCGGAGTTCGTTTTATAACATTGCGAATGCCGCAATTTTTTAACGAAACCGGTGTTGAATAGTCGTATTGCAGGTACAGGAACTGCCAAAATGCCGAAATCCCGTGAAATCGACGCTCAACGGTTGTGTTGTCGTTTAGCAGGACATCCCTTAAGTAAGCTACATAATTCCTTAGGTGTTTCGGAGTAATTTCGAATTTTTCCGGGTCTGCGCTGACATGGCTATTGAAATAATCAAGATATCTCTGCACATCATGTAAATATTCTTTGACGGTGTTTTCGGATGCGTCACGAACACCGCGCAGGTAGTCAGGGTATTCTTCCAGATATTGGTTGATGTTCATGTTTGTTTTGCGCCTTTAATTAGTTCGTATTTGTTATGCAACAGCAACATTTTACCATAAATTTTGAAAATAGGAAATATGCCAAAATGAAAAAACTGGCAAGTTGGCTCAAAAACAAGCGCATTGCGAGTGGCATGGATGTTAGAGAATTATCCATGCAAAGTTTTGTCGCGACATCTCAAATAAGCCGGGTTGAGAATGATCTGTCCGGAATGACAGTTAATACCCTGGTTGGGCTGGGGTATGGGTTAGGCTTTGAATTGGAAGATGTACTTGATCGGTTGAATATATCCCGAACTTTTATTGGTTCGAAAAGAAGGAGACAATCAAAACCGCTTATCCCACACATCGGGGATGCGTATTCACTTTGGCTGTTATTTCGTGACGAACCGCAAAAGGCAAAGTCACTAATGTATGATGGCTATAACCAAGCCCAATCAGCGGCATTGGATGAGGAAAACGGAGCGCTGCCAAAAACGTTGGATGTGGTTTGGGAAGCTTTGCAGGGCGGACTAAATTTTTTTGCGCCGTTGCCATACCCGGATGTAATGCCCTCTACCCTTTTTTTAGAAGCGTACATGTGCAAAGCAGTGTTGACTTATCGTGATCTGGGTTTTGCTTTTTCAAAGAAGCGGGTGGAGTTTGACTTATCCCAACGCGAGCTGGCAAAAAGAACCGGCATTTCTCACAGCGTAATTTCACGGCTGGAGGGAGGGATTCTTGAGAGGGTTTACTTTGAGTACATCGTTGAAATTGATGATGCATTAAGTATGGATGGACAATTATTGGCTATGGCGTGGGAAGTTGGTGAATATGAATCGGGTATTTCCTTAATGAAATACATTAATGAAAAAAGCTACCTTCAGCAAAAACTGCGCTATACGGAGTGGGAACAGGAAGCCAAAGCCTGGGCTGATGCATTTGTGACAATTTGCAGGTGGCATTATGTAAAAAAATTGCCCCACGATTGGTGGTTCGGTGTGCAACATGAAATTGATTTTTACAAAAGGTGAAACTGTATAAGTTCCTGGATCAACTCGTCTTCGGGACGCACGTCGTGCCGGGAGAGGGTGGACAGGGTGACGTCCATCGATTCGCTGACCTGATATCTACGACGGGCGGATGTGGGGGACGCAAGCCTACCAGCGCCAGCAATTTGCGTCAGATAGACATGCTGGGGATTATATCAGAATATGCGTTCTAAATACGTGACTGTTCCACAGTTGGTAAAAGGGTGGATAAAATGGGTAACGGGACGGTCTGCCAACCGTCCCGTTACCATAAAAACAAAGGGACTTGTATTATATGCGCCTGAACCTGCTTTTACCAGCCGTGAAACCGGGACAATTTGAACTGCCCCAGCACTGCCCAAGAGATGGATGCCAAGGGAAGCGTTTCTATCCGCGCCAGGAAGTAGGGAAGAAGCTTGTGGACGGGACCTATTCCAATGTGAAGGCGTGGCGGTATGAATGCGACAGTTGTGGTTGCACCTTTCGGGTCTATCCGAAAGGCGTAGGCAGTCAACAGATCTCCCATCGCGTGCTGGGCTTGGCCGTGATGTTGTATATTTTGGGGTTAAGTTACGGAGTAGTAGCAATCGTCCTGAGTGCGTTGGGCATGGGGATCGGGAAGACCAGCGTCTATCGTGCTGTGCAAGCGGCAGCGAAAAAGATACCCGGCATGAAGCGCAAGGAATTATTGACGGGCTACAAAACCGGCGCGGATGTAACCAGCGTGCGTTGTAAAGGGAAGTGGTTGCCGTTGGGGATCAGCGTGGATGCGGTCAATGGATGGACCTTGAGCATTGACGCCTTGTCGGGCGAGGACGCGGACGAATTGCAGGAATGGCTGGAACCCATCTTGGAAGCCGTGGACGCCGATGTGTTGGTCAGTGATGATGCGGATGCGTTCAAAAAGGTGAGCGACGAAACGGGACGCGCCCACCAAGTGTGCAAGAGTCATGTTGGACTCAACACTGACGCATTGGTGGACGATCTGGCAGATTTGATACGCGCCGGTCAAGATCGCTCTTTGGAGGTCATTGGGGTTTCAGCAGAGCAGGCTTTGGCAGACTTGGTGAGCCTGAAAGCCCTCATTCACTCTCGGCAGCCACAAGAACAGGAAGAACTCGAACACATGTATCAACGCTATGCCAACGCGCGCAAGCCATCCAAAGGCAAACGCTTCGATATCGCCTATCGGATGCGCAATCTGTTTTTAGATCGCTGGAATCTATGGCCGCGGCTTACTTTTTATCGCACCTGGAAAGATGAAGGTGGACGCCCGAAATTAGACGGAACCAACAATGGCTGTGAACGCAGTATCGGTTGGTGGGTGAAAGAACGCTACCGCACGATGAGAGGGTACAAACGTGAAGAATCGGCTCTTAATGTGAGCAGATTAATTGCCCACGCGGGTAATCACCTGTCGCGTGGGCTGGATTTGGCGACCTTGTTTGCCTAATCCACAGGCAACTTCGCCCTTCTGATCTGGTTTGTTGCCTCCTATTCATGGTTTACCAAATTTGGAACAGTCACGACGATGGGGTTGGACACTCGTTGCATAATATCCTTTTATCCACGGAAGGAGGCGGCATCATGAAAAAGGAAGTCGAGCAGTTTATCCAGTGGGTTCGAATGCGAAATCCACAGGCAAAGACCTGGCGCGATTACCAATGCGACATGAACCTGTTCCTGGAAGTTACCGGCCGACGGGAGGCGGCGAAGATCCGCGCCCGGGATGTGGATGAGTTTTTGAACGTTCAGATCGCCCGCGGATTCAAGCTGAGTACGGTGAATCGAAGACTGGCAGCTGTGGCGTCGTTTTATGCCTATCTGAATATGACGGACAAACAGTTTCCCAGCCCGGTCATCCCCAGACGGCATTACCTGCCGCAGCCGCAAAGACTGCCGCGTCCGGTGAATGAAGCGGATCTGTCGCAGTTTTTCAACGCGGTCGGCTGTGCACAGGATCGAGCCATGTTTATGCTCATG
>Ga0208244_101187_pt1 | contig 15893 bp, 16 predicted proteins | sample SubbioCR12Aug_5A_FD_184828 | JGI IMG/M metagenome (GOLD analysis project Ga0208244, IMG submission 184828) | Serpentinite rock and fluid subsurface biosphere microbial communities from McLaughlin Reserve, California, USA - CR12Aug_5A (SPAdes) | ecosystem: Environmental > Terrestrial > Deep... | reverse complement strand
AAACCGATCTTTCGATCGTAGGCCTATCTTTAGCCTTGCTTGCTCTTCTACTGTCAAATCTCGGACAAAAATTGGCGTTTTCATACACCTGTTATATCACTATCCTATTCTCTGTCTTGTTGTTGCATTAGGATTGAAATCCAAATCTGTTGCTGCTTCTAATTGCATTCCAACTGATTGATAATAGGTATCCCAATTCTGATTATCAAGGTCAAAGGGAATACCACCCGGTGGTAAAGTTAAGTTCTTATGTGAGTATGCCAAAAACGGAAAATTAACCGGGAAAAACGCAATAATTGTATATTGTTCGTCTGGTGTCTTGCCTGAATAACCGTATATTAACTCACTATTGAAGATGGGCTGCGCATTTTTACTTCCAAATAGCACTCGCTCACCATGTGAAAGTACATGCTGACGAATTCTTAACAACGGAGCACCAGGACAAATAGGATACCAGTCTCGCATCTGCTTAGTTTCATAAACATAAATAATGGGCTTCCACTCGCTCTGTGCTGGATAGCTTGTTAATCTAATTTTGATGTGTTTAGGCCATTTACACAAATCATCACTACCTGCAGGCACAATTTCAGCATTCGGAATAGATGACCAACTAGCCGGGACGGAAAAATTGACATTATAGGCTGACAAGCTAACAAAGTTTGGCATATAAACATAAGGCTCTAACCAATATTCAACGCCATCTCCCTCCGCAGTCCAGCCTGTGCCGTTAGGGATATTAGCATTTTCAACCTTCCAAAATACAAGATTGTCTGCGCAAACTGGGCCATCAATAATTTTTACAATTGTCCCGGGATAAATTTGAGCAACCACACTGCTAGTTTTACTCGGTTCGCCCCGAACCCGGTTAGGTGGGGCCGTTTCGGCGCCAGAAACTTTGGCATACAGGTTTTTACTTAAACGCGTCCAGCCTTGTGTACAATCACTAGATATAATGATTGATACTTGTGGGGTTATTGTTGGCCTGGGTGTAAAAGTGGCTGTAGGTACTAATGTTAGCGTTGCAAGAGGCAATGGTGTCTTGGTTGCCGTACTAACATACGCCGTTGTTAATGCTGGCAAAGGCACATTTGTCGCGGTATGGGCAGGCGCAGTCGTTAACGCTGGCGCACAAGACGCCAAAAGGATCGCAAGAAATGTGAGTATCGAAAGATTTTTCATGTTATCGAATGGATTGCCCAACTACGGATAACCTGTTGCGGCCTAACCCTCTTTGGGCAGATGAATGGCCCCACCGACCAATCAAAACAGGCGGCAATGGGGTAAAATCGAACACGCCTCCCTTATTTTACAACCCTTTTTCCTATTCCCAAAAAACTTAACCAATGAGCCTCCCGCAAAAACTCCAAACCGACCTGCTGGCCCTCGGCCTGCGCCCCGGCGGCGTTCTGATAGTGCATGCCTCGCTGCGCGCGCTGGGGCAGGTCCCCGGCGGGGCCGGGACGGTGCTCCAGGGCCTGCGCTCGGCCCTCGGCCCGGACGGAACCCTGCTGATGCCGGCCCTCAGTTACGAGCATGTCACCCGTGAAAACCCGCTCTTCGATGTCAAAAATACCCCTTCCAACGTCGGCATCCTCCCTGAAACCTTCCGCCAGGTGGCCGGCACGCGCCGCAGCATCCACCCAACCCATTCGGTTTGCGCCGCCGGGCCGCTGGCGGCCGCCCTGCTCGACGCGCACCTTGCCGACAGCACCCCCTGCGGGCCGAATTCACCTTTCCACAACCTGCCCAAACACAACGGGCAAATCCTGATGCTCGGCTGCGGGCTGGCGCCGAATACATCCATGCACGCCATCGAAGAACTGGCCGCCCCGCGCTACCTGTACGCTGAACTTATTGACTACACGCTAATTTTGGAAGACGGCGCGAGACTGGTCAAGACCTACGCCCCGCACGGCTTCGACGGTTGGGAGCAGCGCTACGAGCGCGTGCAAGACCTCCTGCCCGCTTCCGCCCTGAAACGCGGCCCGGTACTGGCCGCCGAAGCCTGGCTCATTGAATCCGCCGCGCTGTGGGAAACCGCCCTGGCCGCCCTGCGCCAGAATCCGCTTTATTTTGTCAGCCCCCACATTTGAGCCGCATGACCTCCCCAAAAACCTTCATCTACCTCGAAGCCCTGTTCGCAGTGGTCGTCTGGGGCGCAAATTTTGTCGCCACCAAAGACGTCGTCGCCGAAATCTCGCCCGTCACCATCATCTGGCTGCGCTTTGGGATGGGATTCCTGATTCTCGGCGCGGCGGTCGCCTGGCGCGGGCAATTTTCCCTGCCCCAAAAAGGCGACCTGGCCTACCTGGCCCTGCTCGGCTTCCTCGGCATCACCTTTCACCAGTGGCTGCAAGCCACCGGCCTGCAAACCGCAGCCGCCACCACCACCGCCTGGATCGTGGCCACCATCCCGGTCTTCACCGCCATATTGGGCTGGCTGGTGCTGCGCGAAAGACTCGGCTGGCTGGCCGTCTTCGGCATCGGGCTGGCGGCCTGCGGCGTGCTGCTCATCGTCAGCCAGGGCAGCCTGTCCGCACTGGCGGCGGGCAGTTTCGGCACGCCAGGGGACTTCCTCATCCTGGTCAGCGCGCTCAACTGGGCCGTTTTTTCGATACTCTCTCGGCGCGGGCTGGCCTCGCAACCGGCGGCGCGCATGATGTTCTACGTCATGCTTTTTGGCTGGCTCTTCACCAGCCTGTGGCTGTTCGGCTTCGGCCCCGGCTTAAGCGAAATCCCCCAACTCTCGACCCGCGGTTGGGGAAACATTCTCGTGCTGGGCATCTTCGGCTCGGGGCTGGCCTACATCGCCTGGTTCGACGCCCTGCGCGAAATCCCCGCCTCGCGCCTGAGCGCCTTCATTTACATCGAGCCGCTGGTCACGGTCGTCGTCGCCGCCCTGTGGATTGGCGAAGCCATCACCGCCGCCTCGCTCCTCGGCGGGGCCATCATTATCCTGGGCGTGGCGCTGGTCAACCGGAGATGATGCCCATGCTGCAACCCCGTCTCACGCCCGGCTGCGCTGTCACCCCAACCGAAAACGGCTGGCGGTTAAGTCTTGCGGAGGCAGGCCCTTCGGCCTATCGCCTGGCCCAACTGGATGACTACGCCGCCCTGGCGCGTCGCCGCTTTACCTGGCGGGAGCGGACGACCCTCAGCCTGCGCTGCCGTGTCAGTGCGCCGAACCTGCCCGGCACCTGGGGATTCGGCTTTTGGAACGACCCGTTTACCGTCTCGCTCGGCCTGCAAGGCATGGCCCGCCGCCTGCCGGTTCTGCCGAACGCCTGCTGGTTCTTCCACGCCTCGGCGGAAAACCATCTGTCTTTCGCCAGCAGCCAGCCCGCCAGCGGATTTTTGGCGCAATGCTTCTCGTCGCCGCGCATCCCGTCCGCGCTGCTTGCGCCGGGGGCTTTTGGCATCCCGCTCCTGCTGCTTCGTCCGCTCTCAAAGTGGCTGCGCGCCAATATCGCCGCAAAACTCATCCGCGAGGACGCCAAACGCCTGGGCGTGGACGTGACCGAATGGCACGATTACAGCCTCAGGTGGGATGCGAAGCGCGTGATATTCTCCATCGACAATCAAATCGCCTTCGAAACGAACATCCGCCCCAAAGGCCCGCTCGGCCTGGTCATCTGGATCGACAACCAGTACGCCGCCTGGCGGCCCGACGGCTCCCTGGGCATGGGCGCGCTCGCCAATCCCCAGGCATGGATGGAAATAGAAAATATAGAAATCGGGGAAACATAAACCCAAAGGCGAAAAATTGCCTTTGGGTTTTTTCGTGAAAATTCGTGAAAATTCGTGTCCCGGTTTTTCCCGGTCTTACTGCTTCTTGCCCTTTTCCTTCATAAAGTTATACCCCGCAACCAGCAGCCCGGCCATCAGGGCCGCCGCGCCCAGCCAGTTGATGTGCAGCGGCAGGCTCAATCGGCTCAAAGCTGCGTCCAGCAGCACGCCAAGTACGAACATGCCGCCGAACATGCGGTTGTGGTAAAAGGCAAAGCCCGAAAACCAGGTTGGCCAGAAGGCCTCGAAACCCGCCGGGGGACCTTCAGGGCGTGGTTTGGAAAGCACCGCAATGGCAAAAAAAGCGCGCCGAAGGCCGAACAAGACCAGCAGGAGAAACGTCGAAAAATAGCCGACGGCCACCAGGTAAATAATGACCGCATAAGCAATGATAATGGAGGCAATGGTCGTAGTACGCGCGGCCAGTTGCCCGACCCGCACAGGGAAAGTGCCGACGCCTTTCTTTTTATCGTCGTCCAGTTTGTCGGTGTGCTTGGCAACATTGATGCTGGCCACGCTCAACCCAAACGGCACGCCCGCCAGGGCCACCAGCCAGTTCCATTCGCCGGAGAGCACCAGGTACACGCCGCCAATCATGACAGGCCCCCAAATCAGGAAAATCGAGAGTTCGCCAATCGCCCAGTATTTCATCGGCCAGGTGTAAAAGAGCAGCACCAGCGCCCCAAAAGCAAACAGTCCGATGACCAGCGGGTTGGCCTGGGTGTACCAGAGCGCGTACACGCCCGAAAGAAAGGCGATAAACCCACTGGCCAGGAACCACCGGATTTGCTGCGACTTGCTCCAGAATCCCTGCACCAGCGGGTGGACGCCGTATTGGGTGCGGAAGTAGTTGTCCTTATCGACCCCGCGCACGTAATCGGTGTAGTCGTTGAGCAGGTTGTTCGTGCCGTGGGCAATGAACAGGCCCAGGGTAACCACCAGCCAGGGCCAGAACGAAAAAACACCATCGCGCCAGGCCAGCAGCCCGGCAATGATGGATGAATAAACCGTCACCGCTGTCACCGCCGAGCGGGTGGCAATCAACCACTTGGAAACCGCGTCGAGCGCGTCCCATTCTTTTTTGTCGTCCATTTTGATGAGTTCCCAGGACGCTTTTTTCCACATCGCAAAGTTGATGCCCATGCTCTTTCTCCTTCGGTTTGAAACAGGTATGTGAAATCATACACTTTTGCCCAGAATTTGTTAAGGCTGAAATTCATCACCCGTTTTCGCAAAACGATTCACCCCCTCCGGAAAATTATTATTAAACATCAGCTCGGGACAAGAATCCTTGTCTAAACTTTGCGGTTTTCTCACGCAAAGCCGCAAAGGCCGCCAAGTTTTTCATTTTCTTTGCGTGCTTTGCGGCTTTGCGTGAAAATTTTTAAGCGAAATCAGGCTCAAAATCTTTATCCCGAATTCAAGTTATTAACGCTTCGTCACTGGAATCATGCGCCCGCTGCCAAAGGCCCGCTCGCTGACCTTGAGCACAATCCCGAACTGCCAGCGTTTGTGCTCCGAGCGCTTCAGGGCCGGGTGGCTGCCATCGGCCTGGACAATTTCTTCCAGTTCGGGCGAGATTTTGTTGTAATCGAAGGGGTCAACCTGGCCTTCGCGCAGTTCAGCGCTCGGCGGCCGCTCGAAGATATAAGCCGGGATGACCTCCGCGCCCAGGTGCCGCGCCAGCGAATAGACCTGCGGCTTGGTCAGATCGGCCAGCGGGCAGAGCGCCCCGGCCATATCACCATACAGGGTCGAGTAGCCCAGGGCCAGTTCGGTCTTGTTGCTGGTGTTGAGCAAAAATCCGCCAAACTGGTTGACGTAAGCCATCAAGACCAGCATCCTCAGGCGGGCCTGCACATTTTCCAGCATCACGCCGGGCGCTTCACCGGCCAGGTGTTGCAACGATTTTTCAGCGGCAACATGCAGGGATTCGAGTTCGACCTGCTCGAAAGCGCAGCCCAGGTTTTGGCATAACGCTCGGGCCGACTCCGCCGAGCGCGGGTCGCTAAAGCGGGACGGAATCGCCACGCCGGTCACGTTGTCCGCGCCGAGGGCCTTGACCGCCAGCACCAGCGCCAACGCCGAATCGATTCCGCCTGAAAGGCCCAGGAAGGCGCGCCCCAGGCCGTTCTTGCGCGCAAAATCACTGATTCCCAGGGCCAGGGCGGCAGCCAGTTCGTCATCGGCTGCCAAGTATTCGAGGTTGGTGATTTGGAATTTGACGCCAGGGGCCGCATCCGGCTTTGCATCCGCAATATCAAACAACGCGCAGGCCTGCTCGAAACCCGGCGCAAACTGGACACCCCCGGCGTTGAGCGCAAAACTGCGCCCATCAAAGATAAGTTCGTCGTTCGCGCCAACCAGGTTGGCAAAGACCAGCGCATCGGCGCCCGGCAAGACCCGCCGCGCCTGGGCCAGCCGTTGTCCGAGCACGCCCTGTCGGTAGGGCGAAGCCGAAAGGCAAACCAGCACCTGCGCCCCGGCGGCTTTCAACTCATCGGCAGGGTGGATGTCATAATCCGCATCCCACAGGTCTTCGCAGACCAGCACACCCACCTTGCGCCCGCCAATTTCCAGCGGCGCGCGGAACGCGCCCGGCGTAAACCAACGCGGCTCGTAGAAAACATCATACACCGGCAGCAGGCGCTTTTCGGCGGCGACGCATATTTTTCCGTGCTGGGCCAAAAACGCCACATTCAACAGCCCCGGCAGCAGGCGGTTGGCCCTGCCCTCGCGCCCGTTGCGCGCAATCGAGCCAAACAACACCGGCGGCAGACCTTCGCATTGGGCCGCAAAATCCGTCGAGGCCGCCAGGGCTGCCTCGACAAAACTCTCGTCATACAAAATATCCCTGGGCGGGTAGCCAGGGATGACCATTTCAGGAAAGACGATTAAATCGGGGGACAGGGAGGCGGCCTTGCGGGCAAAATCGAGGCACAGGGAGACGTTCCCGGCCAAATCGGCAACAGTTGGGTTGACCTGGCAAATTGCGATGCGCATGAATCGTTTTTACCACAAACAACGCAAAAGACAAAGCGGGGCACGGGTAATTTCCCTATTTAAAAAATCATTAAACCGCCAAGAACGCAAAGAACGCAAAGAGCGCGAAGTTTCTCATTTGAAGCGCTAAAAATCCTGGTAAAACACGTACCGCCGCCGGGCCGCAAACCGCCTGAAGGCGGCGGTACGCAATTTAATGGGCGTGGTCTGCCGGGGACAGGTTCTCGCTGCCCGGCAGTTTGCCCGCCAGGGCCTGCGGCTTATGAATCAGGGTCGGGAAGCACTGCGGGCAAATGGCATAGGTCTCGCCGCGATATTCGAGTGAAATCAACGGGATGAGGTCGGCGGCGCGGTTACAGTTAAGACAGGTTTTCTCGGGCATGGGGTAATTCCTTTTAGGGTGGTTTTAATTTCCAGGTTCCCGTAACTGTACCCTGCAACGCCCAATACTGCCGTGATAAAAGTTACATCCCCAACAAACCCAGCAGCCAGCGCAACAACCAGAAAGCCAACATGCCGAGCGCAATCGTCCATGTGACGCTGCGGGTGCGCACGGCGATAAGAATTGCCAGCAACCCGGCCAGCAGGCGCGGGTTGAGCGGATTCAGGTTTAGCGTTCCGTCCGTCATGAGCAGTTCTGGCACGATAATCGCCATCAGCGCAGCCACCGGCACATAGCGCAGGGCGCGCCGCACCAGGTCGGGCGGCTGCCAACGCTGGAACAGGCCGATAAACGACAGGCGCGTTAGGAAGGTCAGCAAACCGAGCGAAATCATCACAACCCAAATGTTCATGACTTGCGCTCCGAAAGCATACCAACCAGGATGCCGACCAGCGCGGCGGTCACCAGTCCCAGTTTGTAGGGCAATCCCGATGCCAAAATCGAGGTCACTCCCGCCGAAAGCGCCGCCAGCAAGGTCGGCCTGTCGCGGATAACCGGGAACACCAGGGCAATAAAGGTCAGCGCCAGGGTGAAATCAAGCCCCCAGGCCGCCGGGATTTGCGCCCCGAGGAAAATGCCAACCGCCGTGCTGATTTGCCAGCCCGTCCACAGAGTCAACCCTGCGCCAAAGAAATACCAATGTTTGTTTGCGGGCGGAGAATCGGCGTTGTAATGGAGGATGCCGACAGCGTAGGCCTCGTCGGTCAGGAGGTAGGACAAAAGTCCCTTCCAAACCGGATTCAGGCCCAGGGTGTGCGGCGCAATCGAGGCCGAATACAGCGCGTGGCGCAGGTTAATTACAAATCCGGTTAAAACCATCACCAGGCCCGGCGCGCCCGCCCCGGCCAACTGCACCAGCATAAACTGCGACGACCCGGCAAAGACAATCGCCGACATGGCCTGGGCGGCCAAGGGCGAAAGCCCCGCGCCAAGCGCCAGGATGCCGTAAATCATGCCAAACGGGGCAACCCCCAACAGGATGGGCAATTCAGCGCGCGCGCCTGAAAAAAACTGGGCAGAAGGACGATTTTGCATAAATGTTGGCCGATTATAGTCCCAAATGTGCTATAGTTGCCTTATCACCACAGCGGAGACTTTAATTGAACCCCTTCCTCGCCACGATTTTGACTTTCGCCGCCGCCATACTATGGCTACGCGCAATGGACTTTGCCGCCCATCGCGGATGGATTGAAAGCCGCCTGAGCCGCAAACTGATTCACATCGGCACCGGGCCGATTTTCGTCCTGTGCTGGCTGCTCTTCCCCGGCGAGTGGTATGACCGCTACCTGGCCGCGCTCGTGCCCGGGCTGATAACCGTCCAGTTTGCGCTGATTGGCCTGGGAGTGGTCAAAGACGAGGCCTCGGTCAAGGCCATGTCGCGCAGCGGCGACCCGCGCGAAATCCTGCGCGGCCCGCTTTACTACGGAATCATGTTCGTCGTCCTGACCCTCCTGTTCTGGAAGGATTCGCCGGTAGGGATGGTTGCGCTGATGATGATGTGCGGCGGCGACGGCATTGCCGACCTTGTCGGGCGGCGGATGCGCTCCACCCGCCTGCCCTGGTCTCCCGAAAAAAGTGTTGCCGGGTCTTTGAGCGTTTTCATCGGCGGCTTCGGGCTTTCGGCCTTTATCCTGTCCATTTATGCCGCACTGGAGGTTTTCAACACTCCCTTTGGCTCTTACCTCCTGCCGCTGGCGTTGATTGCACTGGTCAGCATGATGGTTGAATCGCTGCCCCACAAAGACATAGACAACATCACCATGACCCTGACCGCCGCCCTGCTTGGCTGGTGGCTGTTTTAGTTGAGTCATGGGGGATGCAATGATATTTGTTGAAAAAATTTCTCTGCTTGTCAAAACAATTATCAATGTAACCGCCAGCGACCCGGACGACGCCCGGCGGCGCAGGCTTTTAAATATCATGCTGCTTGGCATGTTCCTGCTGACGCTGGCAGGCATGGGTTTTGTCCTGCTCCTGGAAACCCTGTGGAGCGAAGAGCTGGGAATTGAGCCTGGCGAAAACAATGCCATCTACCTGTGGGCGCTGGGGATACTGGTTGGGTACGGCTTCTTCTACTTCATCAACCGAAAATTCAAAAACGGCGCGGCTGGTTTCATCTTCGTGCTTTTCATGATGCTTGCTTTCGGCCTCAGCGATGAACCCGCCCACCTGATTGACGGCCGCAGCCTGTATGTCTTCACCATCCCCATCCTGCTGGCCAGCGTGCTGGTCAGGCCTTATTTCAGTTTCGTCGTCGCCGGGCTGACCATCCTGGAATTAAATATCCTGGCCCTGTCTGCCGGGCTTATGCCCCAGCCGCTGCCTTATTTTGCCTTTGTCTTCTTTGCTCTGCTCTCCTGGCTCTCGGCCAGCGCTATGGAGAACGCCATTAAGGAACTGCGCGAACTCAACCTGGAGCTCGACTTGCGTGTAGCGGAGAGAACCCAGGACCTGCTCGCCGCCAACACCCAGCTCCAGCGTGAAATCATCGAACGCGAACAGGCCGAGGAGACCGTCCGCCAGTACGCGGATATTGTCAATACCATGCAGGTCGGCATGTATATTGTCGCCGCCGCCGACCTGCTCGACACATCCTCCCTGCGCGTTGCCGCCGCCAACCCTGCCGCGCTGGTTTTTTCGGGCAGGAGCATCGAAGAAAGTGTCGCCCAGCCAATTAGCCTGCTGGGCGGTATTTTTAGCGCAAAACATTTCGACAAGAAATGCCTGCAAGTTATCCAAACCGGCGTTCCGTCTGAAATGGAGTCACTGGCAAAAAAACCGGACGGAACGCTGAAAGAAGCCTACGACATCAAAATCTTCGCGCTGACCGAGAATAGCGCCGGGGTTTTGTTCGAAAACATCCTCGAGAAAAAACTGGCCGAAGAGCAACTGCGCATGTTCAACGTGCAGTTGGAAGAAAGGGTCAGGCAGCGCACCATCGAACTGGAAACTGCCAACAAGGAACTCGAATCATTCTCTTACACTGTCTCGCACGACTTGCGCTCCCCGCTGCGCGCCATCGATGGGTATTCGCATATCCTGCTCAACGACTTTGCGGAATACCTGCCCGGCACGGCGAAGTCATTCCTGGGAAAAATCATCTCCGGCTCAAACCAGATGGGCGCGCTGATAGATGGACTGCTGGCCTTCTCACGCACCAGCCGGGCCGAAATCAATCGCACCATGATTGACACCAACACCCTGGTTGCAGAAGCCTGGCAGGTTGCCCAGGCCGAATCTTCCCAACACGAAATCGACTTTCGCTGCGCCATCCTGCCGCCCTGCCACGCCGACCGGACGCTGCTGCGCCAGGTCTTCGTCAACCTGCTCTCGAATGCGGTCAAGTACAGCCGCAACAGCGCGTCTGCAAAAATCGAAGTGGATTGGCTCGAAACAGACGGCCAGGCCGCTTATTATGTCCGCGACAATGGCACGGGCTTTGATATGAAATATGGCAATAAACTATTTGGGGTTTTCCAGCGCCTTCACCACACCGATGAATTCGAGGGCACGGGTATCGGGTTGGCAACCTCGCACCGCATCATCACCCGTCACGGCGGAAAAATCTGGGCCATGTCGGAGCCTGGCAAAGGGGCAACCTTCTACTTTACACTCGGCCCTGAACCCCTCACCGACTAAAAAACCACATCAAGATTCAATTCCGCAAACCAGCCTGGCTTCTGCCAGGACTTCGTCGTAAGCCGCCTCCAGCGCAGGGTGGAATCCGCGCAGGCCGGCAACCACCCGCTCACTCCACAGCACATACTCGCGGATGCGCGTCTCGCTCCAATCCGGCGGCGGGGTGTGGACGATGTCGCGCAGGTTTGAGATTTTATCCGCAATCTTAACCGCCTTGGCGCGGATGGATTTATGCGGCGCATTGACAATTTGAAGCCGCTTGCGCTCGGCTTTGGGCAGCGATTTGTCGTCGGTGGCTTCCAGCACCACCGCGCACACCTCCGCGCCGAAAAGTTCTTCCAACTCCTCAGGGGTGGTGTCGGTGTCCTCGACTGTGTCGTGCAAAATGGCGGCCTGCAAGGTCACTTCGTCCCGAATCCCGCCCACGCGCCATAAAATTTCAGCCACCGCAATCGGGTGATTGATGTAAGGCGCCTGGTCGGCTCCCTTGCGACGCTGGGCGCGGTGCTTTTCTGCCGCGAAAAGAATGACCTGGAGCAGACTGCCGGGAAGGTTATGATTCTCCGGTTCGGTCATGCCGCCGCCCGCCTGGCCAGTGTATCGCGCAGATCATTGTGGTCTTTCTCGATAAAAAACAACGCGCCGAGATAAATCACAAAACAGGCCAGCCAAGCAATCGTGCAAATCGCCAGGATGGCAATCGCCAGGCTGCCGGTCTGGTCAGCAATGATGCCCGCCAACAGGGGGGCCGCCGCCGCACCAAAGTTCTCGATAAAATACTGAACCGAATTGGCTGTTGAGCGCACTTCCGGCACAACCACATCGTAGACTGTCGAAATCACGTTCGGGGCCGAGAAGGGCATGAACAGCGCTGTCACCGACATCAGAATAAGGAAAGTCGTCGTTTCCTCAATTGGGGTGCGAATCGCCAGGAACAGGAAGACAGCCCCCATCAGGACGCCCACGCTTGAGACAATGATGCGCCCCTTGGCAGTGCGCTTGAACAGCCAGTCGCCCGCCGCCCCGCCGAAAAAATATCCCGCCGCCAGCACAAGGATAACCGGCGCCATCGTCATTAGAACGCCGCTCTCGTCATAACCGCGCTCCTCGCCCAAATAGGTGAAGAACCAGTAGGTAATCACATTCCACGGGAAGACCCCGGCAAAACCTTGCAGGAAGACAAACCACATTGTGCGCTTTTTGAGAATCCCCCTGGCGGCTTCCCAGTTGAACTCGAACTTCTGCATCTCCCCCGCGCCCGCAAACTCCGGCTCCGATTGGCCGCGCGGCATATCCTTTACTCCGAAGTAAATCACCACCGCCAGCAAAATTCCCAGACCGCCGGTCAGGTAGAAGACCCCGCGCCAGCCCCAACCAAGCGCCGGGGCAACCATCAGGGCCAGCACCATGCCCAACAGGTAGCCAATCGGCCCGCTGAGTTGCAAAAGCCCGAAAATCCGACTGCGCATGCCCGGCCCAAAATAATCGGCCACCAGCGAATACAGGCCGGGGTAAGACGAGTCGTCAATGCCGGTCGAAGCGCGGGTAATCAAAAATCCACCATACGAGCGCACAACCGCGCTCAGCCAGGTCGTCGCGCCCCACAAAAACGCTGCCAGGGCCAGCAATTTGGCGCGCGCGTAGCGGTCGTACAGGTAACCCCACAGCGGGTACAAAAACGTGCCCACAATCAGTGCGCCGGTCGTCACTGCACCCATCTGGGTCTTGGTAAGGCCAAATTCCTCAATGATTTTCGGCGTCAACGGGCCGACCATCAGTTTATCCATCTGGTGCAGCAGCATGAAAATAAAAAATACGAACACAACAAACCAGCGGTAACGGGGATTTTGTGCGCTCATGGTTCTCCTGTATAGACCAGAATTGCATAAGGGGATAAACCCGCGAATTGCATACTTGGGCGACGTGCGCCGCCCAAGTATGCAATTCGCGGCAACCTTGCTTTTATAAAATTGCTTTCCTGAACAACTATACAACACAAAAGAAGGCCAGTCAAATCCCAAAAACGCGATAAAATCAGGCCATGATTGCCACCCTGCACGGAGAAATCCAACACAAAGAAGACAATGCCCTGGTCGTCTCAGTCGGCGGCCTGGGGCTGCGCGTGTTCGCCCCCAAAAGCCTGGTCGAATCGCACAAGGTCGGCGAAAAGGCCTTCCTGTTCACCCACCTGGTCGTGCGCGAGAACGAACTCTCGTTGTATGGATTTGAAAATGCGGAGGAGCGCCAGCTGTTCCTGACCCTGCTCGGCGTGGACGGCGTCGGCCCGCGAGTGGCGCTCTCGGTGCTGGCCACCCTTAGCCTGGATGCCGTACAACGGGCTGTCTTTAGCGAGGAGCCGGAACTGCTCAGCCGCGTCCCCGGCGTAGGCAAAAAGACCGCCCAGAAAATCGTCCTGTACCTGCAAGACCGCCTTAAACCGACCGACACCCTCGGCCGGGTCGCCAGCATGTCGGACTCCGATTCCGAAGTCCTGGCCGCGCTGACATCTCTGGGCTACAGCGTTGTCGAGGCCCAAACCGCCATCCAGTCCATTCCCAAAGACACGCCCAACGAGGTCGAAGAACGCCTGCGGGTTGCACTGGGATATTTCAACCGTTAAATCAGTAGCAGGGGCGACCCGGCGGGTCGCCCCTGCTTTGAATTCACAACGCCAAAGGAAAATTTATCCATGCTCACCAAGAAAATCGCCTTTATCGGCTCCGGCGCGATGGGAGAAGCCATGCTGGCAGGTTTGCTGCGCCAGGGGCTTTCGCGCCCGGAAAACCTGCACACCTCCGACGCCCGCGCCGAACGCGTCGAAGAACTGCACGAGAAATACGGAACCGTACCCTTTACCGACAACATCCTGGCTGTCGATGGCACTGACGTGGTCATCCTGTCGGTCAAGCCGCAGCGGTTGAGCGATGTGCTCAACGGGCTGAAAGGCTATCTCCGGCCAGACGCGCTGGTGCTTTCGATTGTGGCCGGGGCGAAAATCTCCAAAATCAGCAAGGGGCTGGGGCACAAAGCCGTTATCCGCTCGATGCCCAACACACCGGCCCAAATCGGCCGCGGGATCACAGTCTGGATTGCGTCCGAGGCAGTGGATGAATCTCAAAAAAATACCGCCCGTAACATCCTGGGCGCGCTGGGCGAACAGGTCGATGTCGACGACGAGAATTATCTCGACATGGCAACCGCCCTCTCCGGCACCGGCCCGGCTTATGTCTTTCTCTTCATGGAGGCGATGATTGATGCCGGGGTACATATGGGCTTTGCTAGGCGCGTTTCGGAACAATTGGTCATCGAAACCATCAAAGGCTCTGTGGCTTATTACGAAAACCTGAACCAGAAAGGCGATGCGCATGTTGCCGCCCTGCGCAACCAGGTCACCTCGCCCGGCGGCACAACCGCCGAAGCGATGTACTTTCTCGAAAAAGCCGGATTCCGCACCGCCGTTTCGCGCGCCATCTGGGCCGCCTACGAGCGCTCGCTCGAACTCGGCAAGGAAGCCCCGACCCATCCGCCCGAATCGGGTACTGCGCAATAGATTTCCCCACTACAAAAAAATCCCCTGCCGGGGATTTTTTCATGCCATCTGGACTTCGATTTCGCGCAAAATATCCATGTACTCCCCCGGCGGACGCTTGCGTAGGATATTTTTGCGCACTTCACGGTCGAGGACGTGCAAACCGAGATACTGCATGGCGTGCTTTCGAAACAGCCGCTCCCCGTCTTCCTCGCCATAAAAAGCAACGTTCTTCTCTAAATGCTGGCGCATGGTTTCGCGCACCTGCTGCGGGGTGACATCTTCGCGGTCGATGCCGGAGAAAATCCAGGGGTTGGCTATCGCACCACGCCCAATCATCACCGCGTCGCAACCGGTATACTCCTTCATGCGCCGGATATCAGCCACGCGCTTCACATCCCCATTGCCGATAACCGGGATTTTGACCAACGACTTGACCTCGGCGATTGCATCCCAATTGGCCTGACCGCCGTAGCCCTGATTCTTCGTCCGCCCGTGGACGGCAATCAGCGCCGCGCCGTTGTCCTCAACGATGCGGGCGACTTCGCGGTAACTGATGCAGTCATCCCAGCCCAAGCGCATCTTCCCGGTGACGGGAATCCGCAGCTTGGCAGTCAATTTCGCGAAAATCTGCCCAATCTTTTCTGGGGTGCGCATCAGCCCGACGCCGCAGCCGCGATGGACAACGCTCTTGGCCGGGCAGCCCATATTGATGTCGATAATATCCGGGCCCAGGTCCTGGGCGATCAGGGCCGCTTCGAGTAGAACATCCGGGTCATCGCCATAAATCTGGATGGTAACAGGCCGCTCAGATTCTTCATAAGTCATTTTGGCGCGCACCCGCCGGAAGAGATGAACTATATCTTCCGATTTGACGAATTCAGTGTAACTCATCGCCGAGCCAAGCGAACGACATAGAGAGCGGAAGGGCCAATCCGAATAGCCGTCCATCGGCGCTAGAATCGCATCGCCACAGATGGGAATATTCCCAACGAAGAAAACAGGAGTCGCAGAATTCATAAAAAATCAATTACTTCTTCAAGCGCTCCAGATACTGCTTGCGGAATTTCGCCACCTTTGGGGCAACAACCGCCGCGCAATAAGGCTGGGCCGGATTATTGGCAAAATATTCCTGGTGATAATCCTCAGCCGGGTAGTAATTGACCAGCGGCGAGACCTCGGTCACTATCGGGTTAGGCCACAAATCCGCCGCGCCCAATTCGCGCATGATTTCCTCCGCGGTTTGCTTCTGGGCCTCGTCGTGGTAAAAAATGGCCGAGCGGTACTGGGTGCCCACGTCTGCTCCCTGGCGGTTGAGGCTGGTCGGGTCATGGATGCTAAAAAAGACCCGCAGCAAGTCGGCAAACGAAATTTCTTGCGGGTCGAACTCAATCCGCACCACTTCGGCGTGGCCGGTCGTGCCGGTGCAGACCGCCTGGTAAGACGGATTCTCCAGCGCGCCGCCTGAATATCCCGACTCGACCGCCAGTACGC